>JGI24021J15306_10009593_pt1 | contig 11975 bp, 8 predicted proteins | sample Ectturendosymbi1_FD_15306 | JGI IMG/M metagenome (IMG submission 15306)
GACCTTGTGTTGGCCTTTCTACGTTTCACACCTGTTAGCATTGCTTGCAGATGATAGGACTGACGATGCGTAGTGTTACGTGAAATCGATTTCCTATTAAATATTTGTGATTGATTCCTTGCTTCATTCGCTTGTGGAGTGAAGTTACTTGAATGTGTTCACGTAACTTGAAAACAAGTCCAAATATTTCACACATCTCCCCTGAAATATGAAACGCTTCTGTGAATTGCTTCTTTTAAGTGCAACGTTGTCGTTTCACTTAATATTTACTTTTTATCAAAGCTTCTGCATGAAAAGTGTGAAAAGAAAAGTGAAAAGATGAACGATTGCACAGAATCTTCCATAGTTTTAGATGCTATGCAATGAAGTTACAGGCAGGTATCAAAACCAGTCATGCATTCAGGTGACATCATATCGTACATATGCTTCAGATAACAATTTTTAGGCAAGCTTTACTGTCAGATGATTTTTTATTCTTTAATCGTAAAAGTCCAAATATTTCACACACACACACACACATCATACTTACACTTTTGATGCGCTTCTGGTTAAGATACATTATCGATTAAACACCCGCAGTCGGTGTGCCTAGAATTTTCACAGCAAAAAGGCAAACAACGCAGAGAGGGCTGCGTTTTAAATACTGTGTGTACGTGTGGTGTATGGTCTTGTGTAATTTGCTATGGTCTTGTGCAAAGTATGAAAACACGGCAGTTACAAAAACTGAAGAAATTATAATCCCATGTAATATTGTTAAATATTTATGGTGCAAACTACTGGGCGAACATGAAACAATTGAGAGCACTTGACAGCCAGACAAAATTCTGGGTTGGTCATTCCACCCTTCAATTTCGGCATGCTTGTCACAGAACCGATAAGCTAGGATGGAAAGGTAGAAATAGATAACGGTCAGCAGTAAATGAGAGAAATTGCAAGTGAATATGATCATGTTAATGGCCAGCAGTTACACAGAAAATTTGTTCGCCACTTGGTTACGAAATTTGGTAAAATTTAAACACATTTGAGCTTTACATTCTAATGCTTGTTTCAAATGCAGTAATTTCATCACCTTAAGGTCAGATATGACCAGTATTATAAGCGTCGTTTAATTCGTGAACTAACTGTGGCACGTCAACTACTTCTTTTAGGCAAACCTGATGCGGCGCTGGTAAAAAAAGTGACGTCCCCTCGCTGTGGCATGAGCGACCCCCCTCCACCAGGCAGTGGAATTGCTGAGTTTTCCGATTACACAAGATGGAGATCAAACTTTGATAAGAAATCAAATCAATACCATCTAACTTACTCGTAAGTGTTTATGTTGCTTATTTTACTGTACAGTAGAACTCGTCTAATTCATCATCGTTTAATTCGTCACTTTTTCGTCGGTCCCGGCAGAGTCCCTATCTTTTGTGTACATTTCTGTTCGTCTAATTCGCCATCGTCTAATCATTCGTCAATTTGGTTAATTCATCACCTCTTTTTATCCCTGAGAAGCGTTTTGTTCGTCTAATTCGTCATTTGCAGTTTCGCTTTAGATGTCGAAGCAGCTAGTGCACGTGGGAATTCAAACAAATTAAGGATCTTTATCTAAGATTTATTACACCTCGCGGCAATTTCTTTATCGAATTTATACACGAGGTGCGAAGCGCGACCTGACTCCCCATTGACCTGACTCCCCTAAGGTGGTTGATTGAATGGAGGAGTCCAGATAGAGCAGACGAATTAATTGTTGTATTCAACCATAACGTCGTAAACTTGTATTTTACTGCAAATAAGTATGCATACGAGTTACTATGATAAAGCATACGAGCTTCTAGGATAGAGTTTTCACCTGTTTGCATAATTCGTCACTTTTTTCTAATCCCTTGAGGTGACGAATTAGGCAAGTTCTACTGTACAAACATGTTATAATTGGTATAGACCAGTGGTTCCCAAACGGGGGTAAATTGCCCCCAGGGGTAATATACGATTGTTTGGGGGTAACGCAGAACAATACCATATTGCTGTTCTGTGTTATGAGCGATTACTGCAAAAGAAATTTTCGAAAAGAAATGCAAAAAAATTTTATTGAGGGTAATATAAGACATAACCGCTACCTTGACTTGGGTAACTGTTCAAAAAAGTTTGGGAACCACTGGTATAGACAAAGCAAAAAGGAGATCTATTAAATCATTTTGTAGATTATACTTTATTTTTTAGATAAGATATTTGTTTCTCTTATCTTAGACTCAAGGTCCATATGGCATGAGTTGGCAGTAGCACGCAAGCAATACAAAAATGTTTTGCACATTCTGTTAATCGCAGTGCACATGCACGTAAGCAATACCGGAAGAGAATAAATGCTGAGAAAAACGCCAGTGGCTACCAACCACAGCATGTCATCATCAAACACAAGAGTTACATAATGAGTAAAAATAAACACTTGTGAAAAAATACCCGACAGACATTACAAGTAACCGGAAAAAAGCTGCACACCACTGAGCAACTGAAGACAAGTTGTTGAAACGGAGTTTTAACAAATCGTTTTAACTAACTTAAAAATCTCCAATGTGTTCTTCTCAAAGCTCTGCTCTTGGAAGCTTAAGCAAACCTCAGCGCACTACAAATAAAATCTGCTTACCCGGTCGAAGGATATACGGCAGTCAAAACTTTATCTCAGCGGCTAACATAATTCCACTGGAAGAAGTTTTTTTTTTCTGAGGGCGGAAACCATTTGCCCGGAAAAAAAATGTGATTGCTTCATTTTTTTACTCCGGTTTAGGCCTTTCCTGAAAAGTGTGCGTTTATATCGTTGGACATTTGCCCAAATTTGCGTAACTTTTCTCTGATGAGAAAAAGAAGAAAAGTAGGATGCACCGATTTTTGTTGAATCATAAAGATCTGGAAACTGCTGTACCTCGCGGTTTATATCCGGATCTTCTCAATGTTTCTATATTTAAACCCTGCCACTCCGCGATTGGCACAATTCTTTCCGTTTAACCTGAAAAACACATGTTTTTTCCCTGGACATTAACAAACTTTACTACGATTTGCCCAATTTTAACAAATTTCTTACCGCTAGGGGCAACCTGGCCATCTTTAGGGCCGCCGTCCTCGTACTTCATTGTTGGTTAAACAAGTGATCGGCATTTTCCAACTGCTGAGAAAATGAGAAAATTGAGCACGGCAGGGTCACAAAGAGATGACACAGGGTCAACTGCTACAAGGATGTATTACTGATCAATTCCAGATGTAAAAAAAATCCTTGCTCCGACAAAATGATGCACAAAAATGACAGGATCAACTCATCCGTAGTAATGCTGCCTCTGTTTGAAATCAGAACAAGGAAGCCTATTCACTCAAATGCCCTGTGCTTAATTGCAATCTTCTGAAATATTCCCGCCAGGAAACGTGTTTGTCGCTGAAAACAGTTTTTGACCTACAGGGTTGTAAAAAGCAGCATCAGCTTCGCGTTGCTTTTCTTTACTTTACTACTGTTTCTCAATAGATTTTTCAAGTCAACATTCCCAGCGTACATGAGCAGAAGCGACATTCTGAAAGGCGTATTAGCAGCTATGTGCGTGTGGGAAAAAAATTCTAATGTGAGGTTCACGAAGAATATGGGAGATGCGAATACAGCAGCACACATTAAGATTTCTTTCGGAAAAGGTAAGTGGGTAAATTAGCAGCCGATGGAATATTCCTACCATGCAGCAGTCCGAGAGAAAGAACGGTCACACTTGCGTTCAAGTACGAGATAATGGGCTGCAGTGGAAAATTTGCAGTCGATGGTAAATGTCGAAAGTGTAACAAATGGCCGATCTTATATTTACCAACACTTCGTTCCCTATCTAATGTAATCTTATGTGTACCAACACATTATTTGAAAAATCGGTACCTGTATTTGTTTCTCCGCTGCAAAGGGATTTGAAGGGGAATGAAAAAGGTAATTATAGCGAAGCAATAGGTGCCACTCTGCTTTTGCCTGGAATTTTAACTCTGTGCAAACTCAATTATACATGCACTGATAGCGAGAAAATGGCAGTTTCGTGAATGATTTTATTGTGAGCTTTAACCGAGTTTTAAGTCGTTATTGTTTTTATGCCTTTGCACACAAAACTTAGAGGTTGACTCGTTACAAGCATTGAATGGTGCACTTTGGCAGCAAAGTCCCCAGTTCGCTTAGCCTACCTTATTTTTAAACTGCAGAATTGGCTAATGATAAGATATAGATGTTCCGGATATGCTGTGGTTCCGTACAGTTTACCTTTGGTTCTACTACAGCTTTTGTTTTTATAAACCACAAGTCTAACTATAATATACGAAAAAATTGCGATACACAGAATACGTTCATGCTGCTGAACAAGCAGCAACATACGTGTAACCTATTTGGTACCGGGAACTGCCCAAGCACCACACTGAGATTCGTCACAGCCAGCTGCTTATTGCTTGGAGCTTCTGGTTGCTATTCCGACTATGGTGTGCGCCTAAAAACCCGTGGAGCAAGCAATCTCCATTCATTACAGTATACTCAGGAAACCGTGTAGTGTCAGACCCTGGCAATCGCTTCGTCGTACAAAGGTTGAGGCTAGCATTGCAAACGTGTGCAAAGCTTAGTGCAAACAAATTATTTCAGGCCTGGGCTACGAGGCTCCCAAAACAAAAAGTCAAGGCTCTGATTTTACGACGTGTGCTTCACGTCAGCGCTTGTCCTCAACAGTTCCGGGACAAAGCAGCCCCGTTCCCCCGGTCGGGGTGGGCCCCGACCATTCGTAGGGGCCCCACAATATATATCGTATTAGTAAGTTAGACCCGTCTCTCTACCCTTGACTTTTACTTTGAAATTTTAAGCAAATGTGGTGCATGCGCTTACTTATTTGCTGAACGTGTAATAAAAATGGGTTAAGTTTGTTTAAATAATGCAAGTTATTTAGTTAAGAACTTCTTCCTGATTCAAGATTATTAGTTTAGCGTGGTTAGGTTTTCAAATAGCGCTGCTCAGGGGGCTAATTTGCATCTGGCTCGAAAAAGCATGCAGCTGCCTAAATGCTTGAGCATTGATATTAAAGGACCCCATCTGGATTTTTTTGGGGGGCAACAGCCTTTCACACAGCTCTGGTCCTCAACAATTGGGGACCACACAATGCAAAGAGCTTCAAGCATTTTTACGCTTCTAGTTTCAGTAACAGGCTTGGTGCCGTATTGTAAATTAGAGTTTTTGCCATGTAATCTTGTATTTCCTAACGCCAAACATCACAGTTCAGATTGCACAGTTGTGAAACCAACTCTGTGACGAAGTTCAAATCTCTCAAATTTGTGAAATGATGACACCAAATTGGATATCGAATGAAAGTAATTTAAAGCTGCCGTATTGAAATTGAACAGAAAAAGAGTTAAATGACATTTGCATTTGCATTTATCCATTTTGCGTAGTTTCGTGGTGTTGCAAAAATTCGAGTAAGTCGTAAAGCTTTCCACGTTCAGAAAAACTGTTTATTACTTTCAGCTGACCACGGCGACTCCTTTCCGTTCGATGGCCCAGGTGGGACTCTCGCTCATGCTTTTTACCCCGAAAATGGTCATTTGCATTTCGATGACGATGAGAAGTGGTTTTTGTCCAAAAGAAACAAAAGTATGTGAAGAATTAAGACTAACACTTCTATTGTGTGTATCGCCGTTTTCGTCAGGTGCCTAAATGAGGAAATATCGGACTCAAGCTGACATAAAAAGTTCTGTAGATTCTGATTTGGCTTGCTGCAAAATTGAAACCGTATTTTAATTTAACGTCAAAAAAATCAAATGTACTTATGCATGCGTTGCGCATCTTTAATAAGCGTATATCAACGCAAATGACGAGATAAAATTTGTTCGCAGAATATCCAGGGAAAAAAGACATATTCACCGTAGCCGCTCATGAGCTTGGCCATATTCTCGGCTTGAAGCATTCGTTGATTTTGGGGTATGCAGGATTTGGCTTGGAAACCGTGTGCCATATCTTTCAACGTAGTGCAGATGCGTGTCTCTGTTGCAAGAACACTATTTCAAAGTTCGTTTTCCTGTGAAAACTGCTGAAGATCAGCTGTGAAAAAATCCTTGTGTCACTTTAAACCAGAGGTTCTTAAACATTTTCAGTCGCGCCACCTTTAGCGTTAGTCATTGTTATTCGCGCCTCACCTAACCTCTAAATCAAACACAAAAAGCAGAACAACAATTATTTGCCATTATCCTGCCTTCCAACAATATGTCGCTGCCATACTCGCGCCCCCCTTGCAAACCTTTCACGTCCCCCAAGTGGGCGAGCGCCCCATTTTAAGAACCACTGCTTTAACCCAGGCCCGTACCTAGGGGGTGCAGGGGGTTTTGCGCCCGTGTTTAATTTTTCACCCCCTGGAAAAATGTGTTAGAAAAGTTTAAAACTATAGTACATAGTTTAAAACTTTTGGGCCCCTCTCAGAAAAATTCTTCCGCCCCTGGTGTCCCAAGCTGGTTGCGGGCTTACTTTAACCTATTATGGTTTCTGAACTACAAATATATCATGATCAATACGAACGCCGTCGATTTTTCAGAATTTATGAGGCAGAAAGAGAGTACTCATAATAGTCTCATTTATGTTTGGCTTGTTTGTTTTGTTATCTCAAACTCAAGATCCAAATCACATGGGTGTGATAGTAGTACTCAATCAACACGAAAAATATTGATACACTACGCACAGCTAAACCATGTGCATAGCGGAAGTTAGCAATCTACCCATCACCAATATTGGGCCTCAATGAACACGTAGAAAAATGCGACAGCGACGACAGCAATCTCTCTAACATGCAGATTTATAAAAGCTTAACTCTTAAACGGATGTGCCATTGTGCTGGCACAAACCTCACAACTCACGAACCGGAACATCGACATCAAAATCTTAGGTATTGCTGGAAAGGGTGAGGAAAGGGTAAATCAGTCTGATTTAGCTAAATCTGTTCTGTTTCGATTTAGCTAAATATGTTCCGATGCTAAATGTGTCCGATATATATTTTTACGAACGGCGACGCAAACAACACGTCCGACTTAATGCATTAGATAAGGGCGCTGTGTTCGTGCAGCTCTTGATGTGGGGCGCAAAATACTGTAGAAGTTGAAGAAACTGTAATTCACAAAATTTAATTTTTACAAATTTTAAATAATTCTGTACAGCCAGCTCCTGAAGTAACTGCTACTGCCTGTTCTTCTCTTGATTGCTTCTGTGATTAAAGACCAGTAATGCAAGCAATGCGGACAAAAAGATAGTCTGTAGGGATCCATGTAGTATTCGCTCTGACTTCTGCGCAAACAGCTAATTATGGTTTACGTCTGTGATTGGCAAACTGTGGCCCACAAAGTCAAAACGATGACTATTGAAAGTTTACTGAAAATGACTTGCATTACGCCAAAAGTGATCCGCGAGGCCGCAGTGGCCATCCTACGCCGAAAAACCGCGTGAGTTGAAGGACAATGGGAATGACCTGCACTAATCGTGTCACAGGAGAAAAAATCGCAAAAAAACGTTCGTGATGTAGGTAAATTTGCAAACATATTTGCAAGACTGTTTTCAGTAGTTCAAGTGGCAAATCTTGAAAAAAGTCAAGAAAAACTTGAAAGTAAAAATTCTCTTAGCTGTGTGCGCAGTAAGAGTGATAAAAACGGCCAGTGAAGGTGCCGGCGGGACATAAAAGTGCCCCGTAAATAAATAAGCTTCTGCTCAATGTCCATTACTGCTCAGTGTTCACAGTTTGCGCACCAAGACCCCGAAGACGTGTTTTGTCCTTTATTGCAACGTCATTGGTTGGAGCTATCGTCTTCAGAAATGTGACAGGCTATTCATTGTCACTACGAAGATCCAACCGCAGTTAGTAGGAAGCGTGATACTGCCCCTGGTGCTATGACAAACTGCACTGTTCTTGCAGCCAAAATTATAATCAGAGGTGTAGCGACAAAGAAGAAGTGCGGTAAGGCTCTGTGAGAGCAAGAGTATGACTACTTGCTACTGGAAACATAAGTGAGGTTTCTCTTGAGAAATAAAGAAAAAGTCACAACAAAGACGCCGACATTTTGATGCCACATGGAGAAACATGGGATAGGGGCGTAAGAAGGAGGACACAATGTCCTGGATGCCGAATTACTGGGGGCCACTGTAAAGTCCCAACAATGTTGCAAGTACTTTCTTCAATACACTACATTTACTCCCAAAAGACCTTATGTTTGAACATGGAGGCACCAAACTTATTTCGTATACCCCGGGCACCATCTAACCTCGGTACGCCCCTCACAGGGGAAATTGTTTTGTTTTCACAAGGTTTGAGGAGACGTCGTTCTTACCCAATTACACAGCTGCTCAGAACATGCAATGATTATCTGCTGAATCAAATCGGTATTTTCTTATAAATATTTTGACTTTACAGGGCTTTAATGGCTCCCTACTACAACTTTGTGCGTTCATTTGAGACATACTCTCTTCCTCAAGATGAAAAAAATGGAATGATTAAGATGTACGGACGTCTGACTGGTATGCTTACTTTGTTTAGTTGCAATGCCAAATTCAACAATGTGATATGATAGTGTTTCTTAGGTAATCCTCTGTCCGAAAGAAAAACCGCGTGCTTGCTTAGCCAAGGTCGGGTTTCTCCACCCCAGCCAAAACTAACATCCGCACCAAGGAAATCGACAAGGAAAGCCATTGTCCCGACGAGGAAACCCATTACACCGAGGAGGAAACCCATTACCCCGACGTGGAAACCCATTACCCCGAGGAGGAAACCCATTGCTCCAACAATACAGCCAACTGCAACTACAACGCACTTCAAGAAGTCCACCAACTCAGGTATACAAGTTCTTTTATAAAACATAGTAATGCTCTGTTCGTTGTGATGCTGCAGACATATGATCAAAAACAATTTTTTGCATTCCTCAGTTTGCAAAGACACCTCTACAACATGTGACTACTACAGACGCAACAATTTGTGCACAAGATACAAAGACTCTATTAAGCGCATATGCGCTTTGTCGTGTGGATTTTGCAAACCTGGTAAGTAAGCTCTAAATAATATAAATTTTGTGGTACTGAAATCAACAATAACTTTTTAAACACAACAGAAACAACCACTTGGCTGAAATCCCAGTGAAAACGGAATTTATAGGTTCTGGCTCTCAATTGTCTATCTGGGACGTGGTGTCTTCAACTTTATTCGTCTCTGCTTTCCAATGCATGCTTGCAAAAAACAAGATTAAATCTTATTAACTTCTTATGCAGGCTAATCTATACATCTTCTTCGGTATTGGTTTTGCACCTTAAAACATTTTACTTTCAGAGGCATTTTCTAAACCTACATTGTCAAGAAATGGTTTGGCAGCAGGTATATTGGTATTTTTGTGCACGCATGGATTGAAAAATATGGTGATACGGTGAATACTTCTACATGAAGTCCAAGGAATTTTTCAAAGTTGATCTTCTTTATTTGAATTGCACTTTATGTTGATTTGGTGGAAGAACTTGGTGTATGGTGGAGCATTCTTATCAGATTTCTGAGTTTTTTTCCTTGATAAAAAAGCAAAGTTTTGGCAGGCTGTTTTGGTGGTGTTTACAAACCTTCTGATGAAAATCGAAATCAAACAAAAAAATGTATCCAAATTTTTGTTGTCTTGCGTTATGCGGTGATCCCCATCAACGAGACGTCTATAGAGATACAAACAATGAGGTTGGACGAACAATAGTTGCTGCATGGATGACGCCGATAAAGAATGCGTATTCAACTGTGTCGCACGAATTGAAACACTTCACTTAAAAATATGAATTTTTGAACGAAATGTAAAACAATGTAGCATCCAAAAAAGGTAATTTTCATGGAATGGTATTGAGTTACTGCGAGATCGAACAATATCATTTGGAACTTGGTTCAGACGCAAATTTATTGTTAAATATGCAGCTGTGTGTTGTCTTGAAATAGGAAATTATTTCAACTGTGGTAGACTTAGTATTTTGTCAAATATAAAACGTTTCCAATTCATGCAGAAAAATGATAAAGGTAATTTTTCAAAAGCTTCACCTTTCTCTTTGTGTCTGCAAACGCTGAGAAGGAAAAAATGATCATGTTTACGTTCAGTGGACTTCACAATAATTATTAAGGCAAATAAAAAAAAACGCCGAGCCAAATATTTTTCAAGTAAAAAGAAAATGGCTGTGACCTTCCAAAGTCTAAGGCGCCATTAGTACGCTTTATAGGAACAGGTACATTTGTCCTGCCACACATCACTTGTAGGCTGAAAAAGGTATAAAGCTCTTGAATACAGTATGCGCCAAAAATAGATTTTTAAATTCTGCTGTGAGGTACCAGTATATCAGCAAATTTTGCGGATTTTTAGCCTTTGGCTGAGTAAACAGAAAACCAGCAAATTGGCACAAGACGTGTTGAAATTAGAGTCCTACACAGGCCAACCGTTTCGTTGCCCACCCCAGTCAGTGATAAGTGAGGCCTAGCCTGACCCACGGCTTGCTCAATTTGAATTTTTGAGCCCAGCTCTTTTCGACCTGAACAACAAAGTTGGTTTCTCAAGGTTATTACAGCCGCAAAAAAGCTTGAATCCTGTGCAAAGGCGTACATATAGAATAAACGATATACCCGGGGGTATGTTTTTCAAAAAGCATCGCTTGGGTCATTCATGGGCTAGCGTTTTTACATCCCGGCCCAGCACAGCTCATGGCGTTTTCTGCTAGGCCCAGTCCAACCGGTAGGAATGTTCTTCCCAACCCCGTCCAAGGCCAGGAATAATTTAAAAACTTTCTGGCGCAGACAATCTATGCCTATACTTAAATATCTATTCCTTCATTTTTGTTGTCGCAATTACATTTTCTTATTATTGACGAAGTTTAAGTATTATCGTCAACAATAAGAAAGTTTGTTCCCAGCTAAAGACAACAATGGAACCAAGGAAATGCATCTTTTTAAAAATAATGCAAGTGTTTTTCTTTACCTGTGATCGGTGCTGTCTTGTTTAGCCAACTAAGTGCAAACCTTAGGTGAGATTTGAAATGATAATAAAGGATAATGACATTCTTCAGTGATTTCATAAGTTACGACAGCTGCAGGGCTGCCGAGCCGGTTCTTTAGTGCTTGGTGTGGTTTTATGACTTGTAGCCGTAATGCGTTCAGTTCCTTGTGCGAATCACCTCTGGCAGTGGTTTCCGGAGTTTTCAAAAGAATGTTTCGGTGTTAAGAATAAAGAGGCGGTTGGTTTGTGCTGAAAAAGCTCTTGCGTTTTGTCGTAGCTTTTTTTGATAATATAATAGAGCTCCTTCACAAACGATGTTGCATTTATTTCTGAAACAATTAGTGAATGTTAGGGAAACTTGACGTAAACATGACTTGATCAGTGGGCCAGGTCAAAATGTTACAGTGACAATAGCCACAGTTTCTGCACTGTTCAGGATGTGGCAAAATAATTAAAAAGTGTCAACAATTTTATTATTACAAACCCAATATGATTTTTTTACACTGCACATCAAAAAGTACATGTGCTGGTCCCCAAACCAACCTCTATTCATCAATGAACACCTTCAAAATTCGCAGAGATTCTTGATGATTTGACATGACAATTTCTCAAGGATGCATCATCCTATTATACTAATTACCTCGAAAAAAAACGTTTAGCGTTTGCTTAGAAATGTTCTCAATAAACCTGCATGATGTTTAGATGGATGAAATCACATAAGTCGAAAATACTACATCGGTTTCCGCAATTGTTCCATTGTTGGAACGTAGGGGATCTGAAAAGCTGATGAAGTACTTTGACAAAATAAATTCTAGCATATCAAACACGTCACGTAACAGGTTACAGTAAGATTCAAACGTTTTTTTGTTAAACGTAAAAACTTCGCAGGTAGTGTGGGCAACTGTTTCGTTTGTCTTGGAATTGTTTTTTTTTTTTTTCATTCAAATAAGAAAAAAAGCAAGAACAGTTCCCGTTCCCAAAATTTG
>JGI24021J15306_10009596_pt1 | contig 11973 bp, 7 predicted proteins | sample Ectturendosymbi1_FD_15306 | JGI IMG/M metagenome (IMG submission 15306)
TGTTCCTAACTTATCATAATCTGCTCTTTCATTTGAAACTTGTGTAACTATTCCATTTAAGTGGCCTACATGCTGTAAGGAAAAAGCACTGCATTGTCTTTTGACTTCGTCTTGGTTAATGCAAAAATATCAGCATATTGGATTGGCATCTCCCGTTATCGGCAATAAAAAACATCGGTATCAGCCCAAAAAAAATTTACCGGTCGAGCTCTACCTGTACCACTACCTATAAACCAAGTTGTGAAGTAAAAAATTCCTGCTAGCCTATACGTGCATTGCAAGTTCGCATAGCCTAGAAATGCTTCATGTGTAAGATACGCACTCTTCTAAGAACGTTGAGTTCGAATAACAAATTCTCAAAATTAGTCGGTCTGCGAATCGCCGTAATTTTTATTCTGGCATCAGTTTGACTTTTCAAATGTGAAGTGATCAAAACAGAAAGTTCTGACTGGTGGTAACATTTTGCAAGAGAGAGAGAGAGAGAGAGAGAGAGTTTATTGGTACAAACATTAAACAATTTCATGCAAAAATAAAATTAAGGCGCTGGGACACCAAAAAAATCTGCAAAACAGGTTGTCTCGTCGGGCGCTCCTCGAAAGTTTCATAAGTTTCTATCGTGGTTTAAAGTTGATTGCCGAATTAGTGTGAATTTAATAAGGTTGTGAATTTAATAATAAGCCGAATTAGTGTGAAAGTTTTGAAGAGGTTGCAGGCTGCTGGATGATCAACACCATGTGTTGATCATACGCACTCATATGTTACTGGGCCCTGCGCTGTTTGCATTATTATGTTCATTGGTGCATGTGTTGCAGCAAAGGGGGAGGGTCATTTTTCATGAATTTTCATTCGATGACGTCAACGTGCTCATTCAACAGTGGTACAACTTTTCCAAAAACGGTTACAGACAAAGTCTCTTTGCAACATTTCCGAAAGTGACAACTTTTTAGTTTTAATCATGATGCAGACCGAACGACCAGGACAGAGTAAAAATTAGTAGCCTAAGAACACCTGGTTCCGTACTCAACTAGTGCAATCATGGCTTTAGTGTGGAATACGTACCGACTGAGGACCCGGTACGTCTTCCACACTAAAAAATTGGGGGGAATGGCCCCTTAGCCCCCCCTGGCTACGCCTATGACTCACATACTTCCTGTTGGCACTGCTCTGATTCTGTAGATAAATCTACTAAAAGTGGTTGAGTCAACCAAAAAAGGAATTCCATTGGTTTCAAGTCATGAAATCTTTCTTTGAAGTCATTAATCAGCATTTCCACATGTGCAGCGATAACTGTATTTGCCTGTATTAGTGACATCACATTCTTTTAACCAGGAAATTGGAGAAAGAGTTTTTACAAAATACTGCTTCTGCACAAACTGAGAAATGTCACCAATTCAAATGTCTTTCCTTTTGCGTCGAGTAGTGTTGCATTGGCTTCACGGAGCTTCAAAGAACAAACTTTCTCAAAAATATCCGCTAAGTACTGTAGTTCACACAAGCTGCGCCATCTGTGGTCATCAGGAGAATCATGTCAGATTTATACTTCAAAAACTCACTGAGTGGTTCAAACAGTACCACAAATCTTTTTAGGCAGTTTCACTTTGATTGACACCTTACTTCGGTGCGGAGGTATAATCTCCCATGATCAGTAGCATAAATGACGGGGCCAGGGGTGCGAACCTTCCCCCTTGATAAGATAAATCTACTTAGCTTATATTTCAATATTTAGTTGGTCTCCACTTGCCTTATATTTTTGTATTTAGTGTATTTTTGGTTTTCAGTAGATTGTCATATTTTTTCGTTTTTTGGAAGTTTTTCGGAATGTTCTCCGCTGATTTTGGGTTTTAGTGCATCTTCCACATCCAGTTTCACTATCATTTCTTAATTTTTTTGCTGAGTGTTGGCTGATGCATGCCCCCCCTTTAGCTAAGTTTTCCCATGGCTCAAATCTCTAGTTACGCCACTGCCTACGATCTGCATGATAAGTCTCACAAAACCTCTGGAACAGACGTTCTGTTTTGGCATTTGCTTTGATGAAATTGACACATTTGATCACAGAATGTAGTATTTCGTGCAGTTTAGGAACAACATTTTTTGCAACTAAAGATTCCCTGTGGATAACACAATGCACAGCTAACATGCTTGGATTGTCGTCCTATAGGAGTAGACAAGTGAACCAGCTTTATAGCTACCAATCAGTTTGTTTGTGAGCAAGTGAATTTTCATTTTGCATTCACACCAAGATTGGTTCATAATGTCTTCAATTTCCACGCCCCACCGGTGGGTCGCAGATCCCACGTTGAGAACCACTGCCATAGAGCGACAAAAGTGTGTTATTGTGCCACAAAACGACGACCCAGAGATTGTGACAGAACAAGAATGCTCACTTGACAAAACAACAAAACGTCCTCAGCGGCTGCTCCTCCTTTTCATCTCTCACGCTGGAAGCATGAGCAGAAAGGCTAAGTGTGTCTGTGCGGCTGCGTTTCAGGTAAAAGGATCAAAATATGTCTGAGACGAGTTTAAGTTCGTGACTGTGGGAATCTGAGTGTCGCGCGCAGGGGCGAATCCGGGGGAGGGCGATTGAGACGATTGCTTCCCCTAAAACGTACGAAAGTAACTTTATTCACTATGGTTTTGTACAAATCGGAAAACAACATTCGAGACATAACTCCATTTTGTCGTCCGTTGTTTCGTCACAAGGAGTGTTGGGAAAAAATACTTCATCTCGTAGCCTATGCAGCAGTAAACCCGTTTGAGACTTGACTATCAAATATAACTGAAATTGCCCCCCTGACCTTACTGGCTGGATCCGCCACTGGTCACGTGAATAACTGCTGTTAAGCTCCCACACATTTACAAATTCCTTAGGACCCATTCGGAGTTTCTGAAACTTCTTCGGTGGCCACTAATGCTTTTTGGTTAAGCACAATGCCCCAGTCTAGAGACTATAGAAGAGAACCTTAGCTCACAGCTAGTCCTCGAAACATCGGCACTTGGTATCGGTTCTGCACCAGTTGAGCAAAAATGTTAACTCATGAAAAGAGATATTTGTTAGTCTTGTTTGGACCTATACAATTTTCTGCCCAATTTGGGCTTTCTGTTAAATGTCCAAGGCTTTTGCTATTGGACCTGACTCTAAAAAAACAAAATCCATGTGGGCTAATTTAGGCACTGTCTCCAGTTCAGATGTAGACGGCAAGCAATTTTACAAGGAGTTTCTATATTGCATAATGCTTGTTTCAAGTCTTGGAACTTAAAATTATCGCGTCCTGAAGATCTCATGGCAGGCCCGCAACCAATGGAGAACGACCGGGCTATTGTCCTCAGCCGACATTTTTAAAAACATGTTTAGCTCTTAGTTACAACGCACAACAAATTAAAATTGTTTTGCCCCTGGAAATAATACAGTACAACAATAAGCTACAATAATTTCCTCCCTCTATCAGCTGGTTGCGGCCCTGTTTCATAAAATTCACAGCTGAATGTAGTATTGACAGCGTCTTTACAAATCGTCGAATTGCTTTGCAAATAACGTTGAAAACGATGGGGCGGATCCTTCCAGTAAGGTTAGGGGGGCGATTTCAGTAATATTTGTCAGTCAAGTCTCATAACAGCTTCACTACTGTAAGAGAGATGTAGTATACTTCTCAACACTACTATGAAAAAACAGTAGACGACAAAATGGCACAATATCGCGAATGTTGTTTTCCGAATTGCAAAAATTATGGTGAATAAAATTACTTTCGTAGGTTTCAAGGGGACCGATCCCCCAATCGCCACCCATCTGGTTCCGCCCCTGTGACTACGTTAGTATCTATTGTAGTGGTACTTAACCTGGGGTAAATTTATCCCCGGGGGTAAATTTCCTTTGCCAAGGGGGTAAATTTACTGAAACATGAGTTGCAGCAATGTAAATTTTATAAATCATTCCAACCTGCATGAGTTTGTTTCATTCGTATTTTCAATAAATGAGCATCACTGAGTGCATTGGGGGTAAATCTGGTAATCTTGTTTGATAAAAGAGTGAGATATGTAAAAAAGGTTAAGAACCACTGAATTATATTGTAATGTGCGACCGATCCTTCAGTTGTATAAAGCTCAACCTTTCAAACTTCCAAGCCTCATTTAGTTGTGACAGAGTGTGTGATCTAGTTTTGATGTGTGTAGAAGGAACGAAGCAGAGAAAGCTGATTGGGAAATACATTGCTGGTGAAATCCAGATTGAATGCCTTTTTTTAAAAACAAATTAAAACGTTTGCAGTTGCAATTTATTTGATTTTTTAAGATATACACGTTTGTCAGCCAACACTATTTAGGCCAATAAATTATGAAAACGTCATTATTTGAATGTTTTGATATTATTCATAATAAATATGAATGGATACAGAGGTTTATTATGTTCCTACATGATAGATAATATTTTATTTGGTGAAATGTTTAAATCAAAAATAAACACAAGTACTTTGAAACTTTTTTTCATGCTTATCTTGCGTAAAAATTGTCCCTGTGTCTAAAATTATTAGAAGGGGCGTACGTTCAAACTTTGCCATGGGAGTCGTTTTGCATAGATACGCCACTGGGTGTAAGCCTCATGTGTCGGCCGTTTGTTTACGTTTCCATGGAACTCTGAAAATTTGTTCTTGGTTTGACCGACATATTGTTCGTGGCATATAACACAAGTTGCTACACAAATACCATGTTTTACGCATTTCAAGTTTTGGTTGAATGGGAAAGCTTTAGTTTTGCTCATTATTTGTGAAACACATGGCACTATTGTTTTGTTGTGTTTCCCATAGTTGCCACAAAGTACTACCGCTCATATGGCACGTTATTTCAAACAGAACTTGCAAGTAAACAACGTACTACGTTAAAAATGATGGGCCGTTTTGCCCGTAGCAATTAGAATCAAAGGGTCGTAGAAGAAAAAGCGGTATGACGTGTAACAAACTTCTTTTCTTGTTTTTTTTAGCATTTTCCTCTTATCACATTGAAAGTTACAACAGTTTGTAAGGTTCAACAGTGCTCTAATGTTGTAAAGTGTCATGAGGCCAAACAATGCCTTAGAAAATCCAACATTTTAAACTACAGTATCTCCCAAGTTTTGACAATTCCAGCATATTTGTGGTAAAACACCATTCATTTAAGAAATTTTCGATCAGTTGGCCTGTCTCGAGACAAACCTTGTAAGAAGATAATTAACCAGTGGGACAAAAAAGAGTTTGATAAGACTTCCTATAAATGATTAAGATATAAAATTGCATCTTTTTCCTTTGAAAGTTTTTGCGGATGTCAAAACTGATATGTTTCAAATATTCGAGGGAGGCAAATGCCACAAACGACCCACTGGTTGCGCGCCTGGTCTGCAACATCAGCACAATGCTAAACATGCCGCATATTATTGGAACTACCAAGTGGTTATACTTGGCCAGGCAATCTAACCTGATATTTTCTCCATGGGGAAGGAGTTTCATGACCAGTAGCTTTTACAGGACCCCAGTGAATATAGGTTGTTTGGATTGATGATACTGACAGCTCTCTCGGATTTACGGCTTTCTCTCGTTAGTGTTTGGCAAGTCATGTAAAAAAACTGTAAATGAATGAGCTAATCCCATAGGTATTCACCTGGGCATTTGATCTCACTTTTTAACCAAAACGTGCCAACCATAACACTAGAAGGCCAATCAAACGCTCAAAAGTTGCAGATTTTCGCCTGGTTCATTTCAAAACAAGCAACAAAGAATTGCTCATTGAATTTTTTCTCTGGACCCGACAACATTATCCAAAAATCTCTTGATCCCACCAACTCACGACATCACCCAAAAAAATTAACCACAAAAGTGCCCGGATTTTTTAATCGAAGCTAGAAGACTTTCTACATTTCAGAGGGGTTAAACAGCTCTCAAGCGCTATCGGACAGCAAGTTATGACCGAACAAAGTCACTACATCGGCACTGCGGTCCTGAAAGGGTTGGGTTGTGGTCCTGCAGCTAAATGGTAGTGCTTCTTAGTTCTGAAAACTAGTTTTACTGTTATACATATAAGAACTGAAACTGTCACCTTAAACTACAATTGATTGATCACTTCACAGCTAACTATTACATATTAATACAGTAACAAAGTTTATGTCCATAAACACGTCATGTAAGACATTCAACTATTTTGAACATGAATTAATTTTAAATTGTATCGTAAAAATTTAGTGATGCGTTTTTTTACTATTAAACTGCAATTCGTTATTATAATGTGTTTCCAATCAGGTGTTATTCCATTTTTCAACAGAATAATTGGAAATGATATAATTGATCATATTATGATTTATATGTATACATTGAGGTTATTGGTACAGTTACAAAAATAACATTCAGACCCTTCCAACACTCAAGGCGGTGTTGTCCAGACCAAGATGCATCAGAATTGCAATAAGTAATCTTTGACAGTCGTTCTGTTCCATTTCCATAAAACAAGTCACCCCCTTTGCCACATGAAAAAATTCCTTTTGCCCCAAACATTTGGTTGTCAGATATAATTTGAACAACTGCATCACCTTTTCCAAAAAATTTGGGACATTCTGCAAGAAAAAAACAAACATTATTCAAAGTAGACTATATAAACGCAAAGTCATAGCGGAATTAAAAACATTGATAGCCTCAATTACTCAGTAATCGCAACGCAGTACACAACCAGGGCTGGATTTAACTGATGCGAGGCCCACTTGTGGCAAATCCACTTGTGCAGTCCCTCTCCCATTGTTGCGAGGAAAAAAGTGGAAAGCGTTTGCGGAAATCCGAAAATGACGCTGTGAAAGTACGGTCAGTAAAAAATTGTAAATCATTACTGGAGTGCCCACGATCACTGCGCTTGTTGCTGCCTTCGACGCAAAAGTGTTCAAATGCACGGAATTGTTGAAATCCTATTGGCTGCCAGGAACAGGATTATTAACTACCACAGGCAAACCAACCTAAATCGCCACAATTGAAATATGTGATAAAACACATGGCCTACGTTTTTTTATAACAATCATATCTGTTTTTTCTTATCTGTGTTCAAAAAAACAAACACACTGTACCTATATAGCCTAGTACAGGGGCCGGCAACATTTTTCGGTTTGCGTGCCGAAATCGGTTAAATCAATGACAAAATTTTTCCGCGTGCCAACCAAAATTTGTGAGAACATACTACTTGACATCATTAAAGGTGTATGTGAAGATCCTTGAAGAAATGATACAAATTCATCCAAACAGTGAAAACACAATATAACCAAATTTACATTTATTCACCTTGAAAACAACGCCCAAACAAAAACAATGCTTTGTCTCTTTCAAAACAAAACATGCACAATAAACGTTCCAAACAAGACTAAGTTACTCGCTCACGTGCCGGATAGAAGTGCTTGCGTGCCAAGTTTGGCACGCGTGCCAGGCCTTGCCCACCCCTGGCCTAGTATGTGTGGTGGCATAAACACTTTAAAACACAACCTGAGGACCACGTTGCAACTCGCTTACCACGGCTGTAAAAATCTCACACACGAGCAAAACACCTCACGTAAAACGCACCCAAATGGTTGTAACTGTTAGGTTTACGATTCGCATGTTTCTTACTTTTTCAAACTGGTAAGAATCGGACGAAAATTTGATAAAATCTTTAGGTTCTGAAAAATTTGATAAAATTTTTACAGATTTATAGTGTTTCATATTTAAATTTGAACGGGCTGAGACTCACCGATGCCCACTGTGGCGACTGAACTGGTTTAAATTTCGCTTATGCTGTCATTGAAATACGTACAAAGAAATAAAAGCTGCAATCATCGAATCAAGTAAGGCTGAACATAACATAGTAAACAGTTTAAAAAGTTTTGCCCTGCCTTCATAACAAAATTATCTAAGAATTCAATAGAATTTGTTTGCCTAAGTTTGTCACTTTTAATGTAGCCTACCGAATGCTTTGCGTGGACAACCTCTCCGAGACACATTGCGACCCTATACTTCATTTTCAATTCTTTTGAATCTTAAAAAGGACTTTTCTCAGGAGCAGTTAGTGACCATCAAGCTAAGAAATAAGGCTTCGCATGGTTGGATAAACTAAGAACCACTAATCTAAGGTAGGGTTGCCAGATGCGTTTTGCAAAAATACCGGTCATTTTGTTAATCTGACAGGTATAGGCTGCATTCGTAAGTCCATGTTTTATGGAACGGGATTCTCCAATAACGTTTATTAAAAAAAACGCTTTTTTGACAATGCATTTATTTTTCGTGTTATTTTCTTTACAATTTCACGAAGCTCCCACAATGCTTGGTTTGAAAATGTTTCAAACGGTGTATAAATGTACGCTTTGTGAGCATAGTCTATAGCCTTATGCTAAGCATTAGTAAACTAACCTACTTTAAATAAATAATTATGACTGAAGTGTTTAATGTGAACGTAGGCTTTTTCTTAAACTCTAAAAAAATAATGCACTTAGTAAAATTCCAATTTTACATGTTGCATATCAATTTCTGAAGTGAACATCTTTCCGTACAATTTGATGGTACAGTATTTGCTTTTCTACGGGGTAGTAATGACTGTATGAACACCATAAAACAACTAATAACTTCTTACGTGCAAAATTCACTTCAGTTTGCAACAAACATTTTCTAGCTCACCTAAAACTCTTCAAAACATTTCTAGGTACTTTCTGGACCACTAAGACTAGCTAGGAGATTACCTCCCGGTTGATTCGCTTGCCCTTGCTTCAGCCAGTTGCAGTCCGTTGACGAAATAATGTGCCTGTTCAATGCAGCTCGTGTGGTTGTGAAAGGTCCGCTAGTCTCTACAATGACGCTGTCGTTCTGTCCATTTCTATGATTTTCCTGCATTCTGCCTGCAATACCCTACGGCTACAGTAGTTGTTCAAACGACAACCCCACCTGCGCCGGTTACACGGTTAACTGTAATTGCTGAAAGAAATGCTCATGCCGATCACGTTTAGGTCGACAGAAGATGCTAGGCATGACTAAACAAAGGAAGACGGAAAACGGTGATGCAATTAGTGTTGGCACAAGTAACAATTTTCCCTTGTTGTAATTTCGCCGAAGGAACTGTCATGACAAGATTCACTACTAGAGTCATTATAATTTGTGAAGTTCTGCGTTTGTCCTGTTTGCAGTTGTTGCCAATTATTTATTTTCAAAATACCGGCTGCAGGCACTAGTTTTTAAAATACCGGCTTCTTACCAGCTTATGCTAAATTAGCAGTAAAATACCGGCCAGGCCGGTGAAATACCGACCATCTGGCAACCCTAATCTAAGGCATCAAACCCAAACGCACTTTTGTCATTTTTTGCTGTTTCCCTGTCTCGTTGGGGAAGAGTTCTACGGTTGCCAGTTCGCAAAGTGGCTTTAATTGCTGTTGAAGCTCATCAGGATCTCTGATTTGCTTAGCATGGGAGCAGTACAAACTTGCACAAGTACTCAGTGGCAATCTGATTTCTGAATGACTTCACTGAAGAAAATTCAAATGGAAAAAATCGCGTCTGAAAATACCAATCGAGCTTCACGCGATACAAACGCTGACAAAACTACTGTATTGCTCACTCACCTAAGAAACAATTATGCTTTTATTGTAGGATACTGCTGGTAACTTTACACATAGCTCTTATCTGCAGCAAAACTTTTAGCTTTGATCAGGTGTAGTGACGTAACTAGAGGTTTGAGCCGGGGAGAAACTTAGCTGAAGGGAGCCCACTGGCCAACACTCAGAAAATAGTTAAGAAACAATAGCAATTCCGGTCTTGAACGGCAATACAAAAACCTAAAATCACCGGAAACACTCCGAATAACGCAAAAAACACCAATCTACTGAAATCAAAAGATTAGTAAATACCAAGGGTGTCGGTTCGCACCACTGCCACCCGTCAGTTATGCCACTGATCAGGTGCATTTCAAACATGAACAGCCGCAAGTTCTTTTGATAGAGTTACACGTAACAATCGGTACGATTCAGCAAACGCAGGACGCAGCCAGCGTGCTTTGAGCATATCGACACAAAAGTTGGCATGCAACTCGACCAACCGGCATATTGATATTCATGGAAACTCGTTGGAAGACTCTGGCGTTATCACCACCAATAAAACTGAATTTCGTAAATAATGTTTAAGACATAAATTTTTGACGAAGTTTAATCTAAATAATCATCATATACCGGCCACTGACTCTATGCGTACCACAGTTTGTTCGAGGCCCCCTTGGATCTTGAGGCCCCAGGCTTAAGCCTATATAGCCTGTAGGTAAATGCGGCACTGTGCACAACAAACATACATTTATACATTAAACTGACATCAGCAGGACAACCCAAAGTCAATGAAGTCAAATTTTTTCTTCCCTTTTCAAAGTTTATGAAACATCCGCAAACCAAATTTGACAATCATACCATCATGAGGGATTCCCAAGTTATTAGATCAAAAAGAGTCAAAATTTGTCATTAGGTCAGAATTTATCGTTAGGTCAAACTTTTCTTGCAACCCAGATTTTCTCTTTACCGATATTCTTGTTGTATGTTCAACAACAGAGGATTCTTTGGTAAGTTCAATTGCAATTCTGTAATACTCATAGGTTTGTCGCGATTTATGACGTAATAATGATGTTTTGCCCACTGCTGTGTAGGCTAGACGAGGTAAGGCAAGAAGCTTGGTCTTACAGTAGTTGATTTGGTAAATACTCAATCCATTATCCTTATATGTAGTGTTACAACTTTACGATGTTCTCAGGTTTGACTCCACTGTGCACTTATCAATATATCATCCCCAACAAAATTGTCTTTACCTTTTTTGTGAATTATATTGTTAACTCTAAATAGCTAGACAAATATCTAAACCTTATCAGCTGTATATATCAAACAGGCGCTCAAGCATTGGACAAGATCCACGTCTTATATGCGGGCACGTTTTGTAGATCTACTTCGGGAGTCGGGGTCTTCAGCTGGGTTTACACTTGGGAGTTTTCACGCGGAGAACCGCCCGGCAGTCTTGTTTATTTAACGTCGCCGTGTGCTCTGCTGCGGTGCATTGCGAAGTCATGTGAATCTAGGCGGGTCCGATGGCGCGAAGAGCGAAAATTACGCGCGAAAATGAGCTGCCAGACGAAAGCTTCTAGTCTAGTGACTAGCCCCTTGCAAGTACCAGATATTCAGAGTGCTTTACTTCAAAATATTCCTGGACTATGTGTGTTGTTCATTGAGTGTTTGGATTAATTTGGATCAGTAATAAAACCTTTGGTGCTTTATTTAAAAAAAAATCGGAACATTTGTTGTTTAATATGGGTATGATTTGATATGATCAGTAGTGAAAGTTAGTTTTGTCACGAATGGTCACTCGTGAGAAGTAATTGTTTTATTATTTGAGGATGTTTCATGACTAAACTTCTGGGTATCTGCAAATTATACCCAAACTTTACACATTTACTTCCACATATCACTTGCTTAGCCTCAAATCTAAGACATGAAAGTTTAAATTTTAGCCACCCTAAAAATGATTTCATTATGAAACTATCAGTAGCATTAAAAACTTATCATTACGAAATACGAGGCTAGTCAGGGAATTAACCAAGTGAGCCTAGAGTAATTTAAACATTCAAATGCCGTTGAACCAACCAGCCTCCTAAACCAGTGGTTCCCTAATTGTGACACGCGTATCCAAGTTTAACAGGTAGTCCTTAAAAAAATATTAACTACACATCGCTAACTCTTCTGTAACAGCTTCTTGTCAAAATGACCTATGCATCCATCCTGCATGTAAATACTCAGTTGTTAGTGAATAGGCAAATAGCCCACTATTTACTTATTAACCTGCAGCAAAACATATGTAGTTTCAATGAAACACAACCTTTAAAATGTCAGTTGTCAAAGTCAGCAGCACTGTCGTCCACAATGATTGCTATCTAGGCCACCTTGCTGAAAACCTGCAACAGCTCGAGCGGTTGAACTCCCGCGGGATGACATTG
>JGI24021J15306_10009597_pt1 | contig 11973 bp, 5 predicted proteins | sample Ectturendosymbi1_FD_15306 | JGI IMG/M metagenome (IMG submission 15306)
TGGCTGGTGAGTTATGGCCAAAGAAGTGCCAGTCACTGTAGTGGATTGCGCGGGACGTAAAGGGTTAATGAAAATGACATAAAAGTGATCTTTAATGTTATTCATTGAAACTGTTTCTTTTGTAAAACTGAATGTGATCAAAAAGTTGTGTAATCAAAATGGAAAAGGAGAAAAATGGGAAGAATTGGAACAGCTAGCATAAATACCTCTGTGGTGCAGGCTACAGCATATTTTATTAGACAATGATGTGGGATCGATGTATGCAATTGTTTATCCTCCTCACTTGTCAGAAAATATTCGATAGTTTCACTATGGTGAACATTTGAGATATTGTTGAAATGTACGTTTTTAGCAAAATGTTGTTTTTTTGTGAAAAATGTATAAAACTTCAATCTCAGTTTTTTCAAAAACCTTGAAAAACATAATTACCAAATCTCTATCAATTGAAAATACAAGCAAAGTGCTAGAAAATTAGAAAAAAAGTTTGTTTGCAATGTTGCGTCAACAGCTCGCAATTTGAGGTCAAAGTATAGAGCTAAAAATTTTTATTACAAAATTTTCAACCTCCCTTTTCTCCATGAAACTGTGGTTTTTCTACTATTTTGACTGCAGATTTGGATTCCTTGACCTTTAAAACACCCAGAAACCAAATATTGTGCATTTATGTAGAGTACTTACAAAGATACAAGTAAATTTGCATTGGCATATGAGCAAAAAAAGAGTGCTCGCATGGTAAATCTCCACCTAGTGGTGAAAGTTCCAACAGGCCATAACTCAAGAGCCGTATGAGATATTGAATAAATTCTTTTTTCTTTGGTCATCATTTTCAAAAAGCAACAAAGTATATGAAAACAAGGAAATTCTGAAACATAGAGTTACACCTCCCATTCAATTTGATGTGGAATGACCCAGGTATGAATGTTTTTTCATTTTTTCCTTAAATTTGATATGGGATGACCCACCTATCACAATTAATGTGCCTGTAAAAGGATGAACAGATTCTCAAACACAGCATCTTCATTCATAACAAAAAAGCATTCTAAAATCATTCACAATAAGCAGCCCTTGATACATCAGCGATAGATCAGAGCGCTGACCTATGCCTAGTCAATGCTTAATCTGTAGAACATTAGATTTCAAAAAATTTGGTTACGCCCAGCCCTACTCAACTGTACTACCTACTGACTCTGCACATTACGCATGTGAAACTATTGTATTCTTTAATGGAAAACGCATACTTAATACAACATGCATTTCTAAAATTTGACCAGAGTAAAAAAATAACAGATTTTCAACAAATACCCCAGATCTAGTGGAATAAAACCAGCAGCGGCAACACTGTACGTAGTAGAGATGGCACGGGCCGCTAACAGTCCAGTCTTTGGGCCATCTGCCAGAGATTTTAAAACAGTCCGCTAGCAATTTTTTTAGCAATGACGTCATTCCGGGTCGCTGCAGTCTGCTCGCCAAAATTTTTGTTTTTTGCAAAGTTTCAAAATCTAACAACAAATTTTTTGGCTGTTGTTCTCTCCATTTTACCATTCTGTTTCACTTGTTTCTACGCAAATCAGTGAACCATGTTAGGAATCAATCAAAGCAACTAACACTTTCATTTATAGTTTGTTGCCGAGGTTTAAGACATCAGAAGGGGGGGCAGGGCCTTGCCCCCCTGGATTTTGAATTTATTAGCAAAAAGGGTTGTTTTTTCAATTTCGAGGGGTAAAAAACAAATTTCACCGCTTTTGGCCCTCCCAGGAAATAATTTTGGGAAAATCCCCTACTGACCCCTCCCCCTGAAAAAATCCTTCCGACGCCCATGTTTAGGACGAGTATTCCCAAACTTTTTCCAGCCATACACCCCTTCAGCATTTTGTTATGAGCATGTACCCCTAAAAGTTCATATTGCAAAAAGGCTGAAGAAAATAACAAAAATATATTTACCAATAAGCATCTAGGCCTACTGATTTTGAAAATAATATTCACTGATGTTGACCTATGTATAAATACGAGTATTTCAAAATGAATAATATGCAAACATAATTTTTCTCTTCCATTGCTAAGCTTAAATGTGCCCTTTCAGATAGGAAAATCTACCCCTAGGGATACACGCACCTCAGGTTGTGAACCCTTGGTTTAATATTAAGAGTTAGGCTTAGGTTAGGGTTTAAAGCAGGTGTCACCAAACTATTTGAAACTCAGAGCTGCTATCTTGGTACAGATTCATGCAAAGGGCTACCAGTTCGATACACAGACTTCTGAAATAAAAATGTGCATAATTTTTCTTCATATTATGTTATCGCTAATAATAAAAATAGAAGATACTCATCATTGTAAAGAAACTGATCATGTTTATGCTATTCTCAGAACAGGTCATGGGCAATCCACATTGTCCGTATGGGCGACCTGCTTCCTGTGGGTACCATGTTGGTGATCCCTGGTTTAGGTTTATTACATTACTAGCAAGTGTAGTGCAGCCTAGGGCACTCCTGTCATGTGTTAGTGTCATATTACAGGTGACAGCCAAATAAGTTTTCAAAAGTGAATGTTCCCTAGAGGACCTATAGCCACTGCCTTAAGTCGGCATGGTTTTAGTGTCCAAAGGGCAACGAACTGAAAACTTGTTGTTACTTTGCATTTGAGATTACTTTATAGGTAGTGTTGGTCTATTTTACTGCCAAGATGCTGGCGGCAACAGATTGACTAGATCTATTGGACCACCAGTCGAACGTTTGCCATTTGGTCTCGTGGCATGATGCAATTCAAATAAAAAGTCAAGTTTGGCACACAAGTGCCGTGCTGCTTGTAGCGAAGCAGTTATGCTTCACACCTGGTATGCCATTGCTTTTCGGTTCAACTCTCACCTTGGCAACTTCCCTTTTTTTCAAAAATTTAGGGTTAGCGTTAGGGTTGCTGTTAGGGTTAGCATTCTAGGTTTAGTGTTATGTTTACTGTTGGATTTAGTGCTAGGTTTAGGGTTTATCTTTTATGTCTACTTTGTTTCTGCCAAGCCTGTTGCCGCCACCATCTTGGTGGCAAAACAAACACTGCCTACTTTATGTTACGGGCCACAGGCCAAAAAATAAGTTGTTGTTTAGCATAAACGGGTGGGGCGGTTTCTTGTTAGCTCCAGGTGGGCCAGGCTGCAAAAATGCTGGCCTGTGCAGGGTTGCCAGACCTGGCAAAATACCTGTATTTTTTTGTAGCTTATGGCCAACATCTTAATAAAAAATGTCCAAAATTACAAAATCGTTCAACTATGATAATTTATATCATCACAGAAGACTCAAAATGTTTGAAAAGCAGTGTTTTTTTGCTGAAAAAATCTGGTTTTGCCAATGAAGCACGTTTTGGTCCCTAAACAAACAATTTCTACCATAAACTCAAAATTGCGCGTTATAACTTGTCTTTCTTTATCTAGGTGAAACTTACAACAGTACATTAAACACTATTGTGGATAAATGCTTCAAATCTGAATCATTTCTGTTAGACAGTTTCAAATAAACTTTTCAATACAATGACAATACTACAAAATCTCTTGATCTTGTACTCCAATTATATGAACAAATAAATTCCATGACTGCATGAAATTGATGATCATAATCACATGCTAAAAACCACCATGTCCACAAATATGTACGAAAAAATAAGAACCTTTTAAGATCAAGCATTGAAGTCATATGACGAGTAAGGGCCAGCGGCATCTGTACCTCCAGCGTAGGGATGCCTTTAGAAAGCAACTGTTTGCACCACTAGCGTAGGGGTTGATTTAAAAAGCAATTGTTTGTATCTCCAGCATAGGGATTGATTTCAGGTGCGTTTAAACTAGCGGTTTTCACGCTTTGTGAGCATCGAAACGTTTGTTAGTTTTATTGTGGCTGTGGAAACAGGACATTAGGCGCTTAAAGCGATTCAGCTGCGTAACTGGATCCATGGAAAACGGATCGCATGCAGGGCTTGACGTGTGTTATGGGCGACGGAAGCTGTGGTGAGCTTGATGTCCAGGTAGGTCTAGGCCAGTCTCAGCCTGTATCAGTTAACTGATAAAAGATACGTTTCGTGTGAAATGATCAGTTGTGATTGTTTGGATTATTTATGCTTAATGGTAGATTTACAAAGGATCTGGACCTTGTGTCTGAACTAAACATTTGAGGAAAACCAATTTCTGAACTCTTGCATCAAATTTTTTTTCATAATTTTTTTTTCATCATGTTGCACCCATCATAAGTTCGTTGCTACACTGTGGGAAAGTCAAGAGATTCCTTATTTTATTACACCTAATGTCTGCTGCTTAATAGCATCTCACAGAAGAATAACTTTGTCTGGGTTGTCTTGTGCAAAGAAAAGAACTGCATGATTTCGGTTACACAAGCTTCAATTGTATGCCATGGCTTAGGATACATTACACAAATCTGACCAGCCTTGACGTATGCAGTCACTGATTGCAGTGCAGATGTTGGCTTATTTCATAGTGTATTTAGTCTAGGATAGGCTGTCATTGCCCTGTTCAGCTTATAATATGGGCCAGTTATAATTTCTTGAAAACTACCCGTCTATTACTAGAATGTAGGTTATGCAGCAATGTTTATCAAAGTTGCATAGATCAACCAAGATCAACTGTTTGAATTAATAAATCACTGTAAAGATGAAGTTGCATTTATGTGTAAAATTGTGCAAGTTTCAGCATAAATAATACTGTAACTGAAATAGTAAGTGTGAAAGAGCATGTGTGCTATGATCTTAAGGTCGCTCTATTTGTAAAGCTATACATGTGTTGTGAAACAATGATGCTTATTTTACTGCCAAGACCATCTACCAAGGCATGTTAGAAGTACTATTTCAGGTCATAATGTTGCATTTATTTCAGAAAGATTTCATGCCAGAGTGTGACCACAGTACTAGCATGATTGCTGCAGGCTGCTGTGTTATCTAAGGTCAGCCTTTCAGGCATAAATTGTGCATGTGTTAATTTTCAAGCTAAAGCAAGGTATGATCCAAGTGTTGAGATGCCACTTAATTGCTGTCTTTAGCAAATCCTCAATGGCCTACCCTACACCTGCATCAACTGACATACGCCTTTGTCGTCACAAACGTCTTTGTCTTGTGTATACGGAAGACGCATTGCGAATGTAGGCGGCTATATGCTGTTGAAGGACGGAACGCGCTGCACGCGCTTCAGAAGCATTTCTAGTGTAAACGCACCTTTAGAAAGCAACTGCTTGTACCTCCAGCGTAGGGGTTGATTTAGAAAGCAACTGTTTGTACCTCCAGCATAGAGATGCCTTTAGAAAGCAACTGTTTGTACCACCAGCGTAGGGGTTGATTAAGAAAGCAACTCTTTGCACCTCCAGCATAGGGATGGCTTTAGAAAGCAACTGCTTACTGTTTGTACCTCCAGCATAAGGATGGCTTTAGAAAGCAACTGTTTGTACCTCCAGCATAGGGGTTGATTTAGAAAGCCACTGTTTTTTCCTTTAGCGTAGGGATGGCTTTAGATAGCAACTTTTTGTACGTCCAGCGTAGGGGTTGATTTAGAAAGCAACTGTCTGTACCTCCACCGTAGGGATGGCTTCAGAAACCAACTGTCTTAGTGTCTGTACCTACAGTGTAGGGAGTTGATTTATACAGCAACTATTTGTACCTCCAGCAAAGGTGTTAATTTAGAAAGCAACAGTTGCTTTCTAAAGCCACCCCTACGCTGGAGGTACAAACAGTTGCTTTCTAAATCAACTTCTACGCTGGAGGTACAAACAGTTAGTTTCTAAATCTACTCCAACGCTGGAGGTACAAACAGTTCCTTTCTAAAGGCATCCCTATGCTGGAGGTACATACAGTTGCTTTCTAAATCAACACCTACACTGTAGGTTAGGTACAAACATTATTGGCTTTATAATTCAATTCCTTACGCTGGAGGTACAAACAGTTGCTTTATGAAGCCATCCCTATGCTAGAGGTACAAACAGTTTCTTTCTAAATCAACCCCTGAGCTGGTGGTATATCATCCCTACGCTGGAGGTACAACCCTACGCTGGTGGTACTGACGCCACCAACCAATCCTCCATATGACAGGTCTAACTAAGACAATTTACTGATTACACGGAATAAATAATTACTACTACACACTTTAAAGTAATACAACCCGAAGGTGAAAGTCAAAGTACGCCAATATCATATGACATATGTTGTCACATAGCTGAGTATAGCAGTTCAGACACACAGAGCACAATTGTACCAGCTATACCAATGGCAACCATAAGACTACCATAAAATCTACTGATTGCAATTCAGCTATATCACTGCAACACACTTCAAAGCCATACAAGGTTGAAGTCTCACAATGTCACTAAAACACTAAACAGCGACATGAAATCCGCCCACAAAATACAAAAAACTTCTCAGTTTTTCACTGCATAATGGAAATTTCATTTTACCGTGGCAAACTGAAAAAATGACCAAAAAAATGGCCAAATTTTCTAAAGTGGCCAAACGCGTTTTTTCATGGCCAGTGCACTTCAAAAATGGCGAATCTGTCAACCCTGGGCCTGTGCCATCTCCAGTATGTAGGAAAAGTGAACCCCTCTTTTCCAGCCGAATTTTTTCAATGGATACGAGGTTCGCTCGACAAATTCAAAAAGGCTTAAAATAAGGTGATACGACAAAACAAATGCAAGCAAATGAAAGAACCAGTGCTGAACATATTATCCAAAGCAAAAAAGCTTGCAAATATGTTGTACAAAGATCATTCAAATTTTTCAAAGCGAGAAACTTTTTGAAAATTAGTGATAATTTAATGAAAAATTAAAATACTTTCCGAGGGGTTATGATAAAAATTTTATACCAAAATCTTTGGCACTTGTCGAACGTAAAAAATTTGTTTCCACCGAAATTTTACCAAAAGTTCTACAAATCACTGACCTGATCTTAAGCCTCGCCATAGTGAATTTCCCTTTATTTGGAACTGATAAAGCGTTTTGTTTCCTCCATTGTCTTACACCATCAATAAAAGCTGATCTCAATCTCAAGCAAGCCTTATATACTTCTGCAATAACAAAAACACTGATTTCTCCATCCGCAAGTATCAGTTATATGTCAGTGTTGAACATGATCCAGTATCCGGTGTCAAGCGAAATTTCTGACCTCTGCGAAATTTCTGATCTGTTATTGTTTCTCAATTATTTTACTTCCCAGAATAAAGAAATAAAGTTTGGCAATCACTTTTTTAATGTGTGTTGCGTAAATTAAAACATTTTGGTTAGATGTCAGGTACCCACAAGAAGCTATTGCACGGGAATAACTTTAACCATTGAAAATTTTTGGACTTAGTCTTTTACCTCAAATATTTTTCTTTTTCCCACCCTAAGCCGACACACATACCTAACGACGAATCCCTAAGCCCTAATCTTCAGTTTTCTCAGCGTATTTGATATGTAGAACAAGAGATGGCACGGTTCAGCACTTTTGCAGCCTGGGCCGCCTGGAGCTAACAAGAAACCACCCGCCCTGGGCCATTTCTACTAAACCACAAAATATTTTCTGGCCCTACCCGGCCCGTGGCCCGTAATAAAACGTAACTTCAAAAGCAAAGTAATAACACTTCCGTTTTCATTTTGTTGTCCTTTGGACACTAAAACCAAAATCTCTAAGTACCACGTACATGCAATCTATGATAAAAAGGCTAGAGTTTTATGATTGCCTATTGTTTAGGCAAGTTGTAACCTAAAGTATAGTTGTTCCACAAATTATGTGCAATACAAACCATTCCGTACTCTTTCATACAGTAAGTATGCTGATTGCTGTGAATATTATGCAATGTAGGACTATAAAATATAGTTAGTACTGTGCATCATGGGGGATGTATGTCATGACATATGAATAATAATTTGTTGTGTTATTTTTAGATCTTCCTGACAGTAATTATTTGACGAACCTAAAAACCATACTCTGTTTTTCACGTAGGCTACCCATCTCAATTACTGAATATTTTTTAGGCAATGGTTATACATTTGATATGCCTGTGGATCTTGAAATTTGAAAACTTATTCATACGCCATCTGTTACGGAACAGTAATGCACTATGAGAGTGTAGTAGGCTTGGTAGAAACGAACTAAACGTAAAAGATGAACCCTAACCTTTACCTCAACCATAGCCCTAACCCTAAGCTAACCTAACATAACACTAATCTAACCCAAAGCTAACACTAACGCTAACCTAACACTGACCCTTAAACTTCAAGGGTTAAATTAAAGATAACACGTTACAAAAAGTAAAGAAAAAAACAATGAAAGTTGGCAAGGTGAGGGTCGAACCAAAAACCACTGGCATAGCAGCCGTAACGCATAACCCATAGGCTTTGAGGTCCATGCCATTCAGTGACGCCATGTTATTTTCCCAGAACAAGCAAGTAAATTTAAAAAACAAGCCAAAAATAGGTAATTTAACCGAAAAACAAGCCCAAAATGCGTTGGCAGGAAAATTTAAGAAAACGAAAAATTAGCAAGAAAATCAAATAAAGAATCAAGGTGGCAAATCCGAAAAAACAAGCCCAAAATGAGCAAATCTTCACAAAAGCACGCCCAATATGCTTTCAGCAGTAAATTCAAAAACAAAATTGCCATAAAATTTGAAAAATAAGCAATCCGTAAAACAGAAATCTGCAAAAAACAAGCAAATTTCAATTAAAACAAGCCCAAAAGCAAGCAACCCACAAGTCTTCAAAAAAACCTGCAGCTCCACAAAAAAAACAAGCCCAAATTTGCGAGAAAACTGCAAGGTTCTGTAACATTCAAGTCATGTTATTTAAAACAATTCCTCGAGAGCACTGGTTAATTTAACAGGAACATGTCCTGGGCACGCCCAAATTTACAATTAAGAAACCTAGACCCCTCCTTTATCGTTCGACTTTGCGCTCAGTTTTAACATAAGACAAAATTGTATTCACTCATGGTTTTATTAAGTCAGCTTTTAAGCACTGCGCAATTATTCTCACATCTGTCAGAAACTATTTCGAAATAACAGGGTTTAATTCAAGTATCATAGATTAAAGAACGTAACAAACGTTACTGCAAAAAACAGGGGTTTAACAAGAGCTCAGTTCTTTCATAAGGAAGAGAGAGTAGCCCATACTGCCATAATTTCGATAATTCTCAGTCTAACAGACTAACTGCAGACTGTTCAAGCTTGATAAGCCCATAGCTGGTGACTGGTAAGCTCACGACTTAACTTGCTGCGGTCTCCTCGCTTCTCATTGGCTGATTTTTACGTCTCGCTCTTGTTTTCGGCGAATCACGTTCGAGAATGTTTTTCCGGCGGTACCGTAAGCTCCGCCTACCGTTTTTGCAGCAATCCGGAATGCTTTCCGTAGTAGTTCGTTTTATCCGTTTTAATCGGGAATGTCATTTACAATTTTATACTGATTGTTAATGTAAATAATTTCTATAATGTTTCGGGCTACTCTCTTCCTAATTGTGACTTGTGATTACGTGCGGAGTATAAATACACAATGGTTTAAATAAACACACAATACAACGTCCTTGTAAACTAAGTGTTTTTAGTTGTTACTTTGTTCCATCTCCATTCTCCTGTAATTCAGTCCATTCGGTGATGCGACTTTTTGGTGTTTCAATATTCGTACTAATCACTGCTATTTCATGGAACCATTGACAAACTTCTAAGTCGTAGTCTTAACTCGCTTTTGAAGTCTTCCTTTGTTTGTATTTCAGAGTCACTAGACGTTTCATGTTGAGGATGCAACGCAAACTTAACAGTTGGCAACGCTGATGCCATTTGAATGACAAACTGACCCTTTTATTTCAATTGCATCAGGCCAGGCGTATCTGTTGTCACTTTCTACTTTTTATTATCAGACTTGCAATCTGTTGCAATATTTGAAATTTCTGACTGGTTGATATTTCCACCCAACTTGTTGTTCAGGCCTGCTGTGTAACGGCAACAGTGTTTTTTTATCATGTTCTTCAGTGCTTAAATGTTTTGTTTCTGTGTGATCTGATCAGTGTTGTGAAAAACTGCTTTTTGCTTCTCTTATGCACTTCTAAACTTTGAAGTTCTTATATGATGTCAGTCATTATGCTTGCTGCATGACTTTTTTTACTCTTGTAGATCTCCATTTCCATTCATTTTTCTTGCCTAATCAAATGTATATCTCATTATCTGTGACTCACTTCATGTGCATATTTCTCAATTCTTCATGCATTTCTTGCCCTCCAACTCTATTCAGTGCTCATGTGAGTGACTGCTGTTCCATTTGTGATCTGATTTTATGGGTTTGATTTTTTCCATTTTGTTTGCTTATTATGTGTTTTCATGTGCCGTGTCTGTATGGTGTTTACACGTACCACCTCAATAGAATACTGCTGTTTTGTGATTTGTTTTTTACTTTGCACTTGCATGCTATAAAATTTCTTTGCTATTCTTCTTTAATGCAATTTGGTGATCAGTGCCAAAAAATGCAAATTCCAGGTAATCAAACTTTACTATCCCGCAAACTGTCGTAAACTTTTGTTAAACTTACTTTCCACTACTGTAAAAGATTTGCATATGAGCTACACCTTTCAAGTTGCTGTCTTTCTGAAGAAAAATGAACATTTGAGACTTGATACATCAGCCGTCAAAAAGCTCTAATCCATCTCCCTCATTTTTTATTTCAAGCTCCTTTGTTGCCAGCGCTGACGTCTGAAATGCCCTGCAGTGCTCACTTCAAGTATGTTGTTCCTAGATTGGAACTTTTGACCTTTTTTAGGGATTTTTTAGGAATTTTTAGAAAAGTTTGAAAATGTGTAAAATTAATGATTTCACTGAAACTCCAAAGGCCATAAATATAAAAAATGTTTGTTTCTATATTTAACGCTTATCAATGCGCTCCGATTTTATCCTGCACCACCACAGATTTGGGGATTTTTTAGTACTGTTCTTGGAATTTTTGGAGTTGAATTTGTGATAGCCCTGATGCCCTGCAATCTATTATGGTTAAATGCAGACAAAGGGCAAGGAGTGAAAAGTTGTAGTGTTGCTGCAAAACATTTCCTGCAAGCAGGTCAGGTTTCCCAGGATTGACATTCCCACATTTTTCATGGCCTATTGGTGATGTCAATTTTATCTGAATACATGTCTTGCTTCATCTGTGAACAATGATGGAAACTGGTAATTATATCCTCACCTTTGAGCGTAATGTTGCTTCATGCTCAAAGTCACCATATATAACATTGTTCTCAGTTGGATCGAATTAAGGCTGCTGTAAACTTGATCTTAAGGCCTTTTGAAATCCATATTTATTGAGTGTTTCAGATATGCTAAGCTAAACCAACATTGGTTTAGCCATCATTATTGCGAGAAAAATATTAAGTTTATTTCTGCTGGCTTTTGAGGTTTACTTCTGTTGCAAATATGCATGAAATCACAAAAATGTTTGGATAGCACTAATTACAATCAGAGCCGGTCTACGATATATTCGTACTTCGATTTCGCTCTGAAAAACAGCAGTTTTCGGTTGCCTTACCAATGCTATAGCTCCTCCGCCGATTGCGCTAGAGAGCTGTTCAAGGGCTCAAACGGATCGGCCAATCTAGTAGATTGCACTCGAAAAAATTTTTTTGGTTGGGGGGTGCGGATTTTTTGTGACTGACGTCATAAGTGAAGTAGTTTTAGGGTTATTTTGGCTCATGTTGCTTGGCCTAGGGTCCAACCACTAGGTCAAAGTGTTTCGCTGAAGTTTTCATTGATTGGTACCTTATTGTTGGCTTTGAATTTGCACGTTGACTTTTATTTGTTTATCTGCTGAATATTTATTGCATAAAGCATTTAAAGGTACCGTGCTGGATACCTCACCTGACGCGGTGTAAATCGTTTGCAAATTCAATTGGGCGACCGATGTGGAAGGTGTTTAACAAATTTTCTAAGGAAAAATCTAGAGAATGCAATCTTAAGCAGTAGGTTTGCTGCTCTTGACAATCGACTTCGAA
>JGI24021J15306_10009598_pt1 | contig 11973 bp, 8 predicted proteins | sample Ectturendosymbi1_FD_15306 | JGI IMG/M metagenome (IMG submission 15306)
CGCCAACATTCTGACTCAGTCAGTACATACTCAACGAAATGCGTACCTCTGCATCCTGGTATACGGCTCTTGCAATGGACACCCGTTGTTTCTGTCCGCCCGAAAGGTTGATGCCCTGAACACAGGATATAAATTATGATCAAAAAAACTGATTTCACCGACAACTGTAACTTCACACAGAACACCTGCAGTATTCACGCTGGAAATCACAACTACGCGCAAGTGCCGACAAAATGCAGTGCTGCATGCTGCAATAACGCGAGTTATCAAGAATTGTTTGACACAAAAAAGTACGGGTTTGCATTTCAGAACGAACTTCAAGGCAAAGACGAAAATAGACGTGTGAAGAAGTCAAAAGGTAAAGAGTGCGAAATCGCAATGGAATCAAAAGTTGATTCACAACGAAGAATTATTTCCGTTGTCAAGAGAATTTTCCGACTGGCGAAATTTCGGACTTCACCCTATGTGCGCATGCATAGCGTAGCATTCTGCATGTCAAATACGCTGAAGAAAAACTGATGAGTAGGGCTTGGGGATTCGTGCTTAGGTAAGTTTGTCGGGTTAAAGTTTAGGTTAGGGTGACAAAAAGAAAAATAATTGAGATTAAGACTAAGTCCAAAAATTTTCAGTGGTTAAAGTTATTCCCGCACTATAGCTTGTTGTGGGTAACTGACTGACATCTAACCAAAATGTTTTAATTTACACAACACGCAACAAAAAAGCAATTGACGAACTTTATTTCATTACTCTGAGAAGCAAAATATTTGACATACAATATAATAGGTCAGAAATTTCGCTTGACACCGGCAACGCTACAGGTCTGACCACGAAAGTTGTGTATTTCGAATCAATAACTTCGTGTAGCTACTTTAAACGAACTATGACGTAGCAGAATTAACTTGTAAGCAAGCCAGCATTCACTGCAGTTAAAGAAACGTATTTACCCGTATTTGATTTTGGTTTTTGCAAGGGTTTGCTGAAAAACTCCTGACATATGCGATTTATAAGAAAGCCATTGACGAAACACTTTTGAAAATACAACGGAAGATGCCGATTGGGTATTGTGTGAATATAAGCCTTTACTTTCTCGCAAAATACGCACCAGGTATTTGCGTGTGGAAATGTATGGGGATGTTGTGGTCTGGAAAGCAGCATTCCCAGTCCCCCCTCCCCCCAACTTACTCGTTCACCAATTTCGGTTTCATCGCCACCAGGTAACATCTCGAAGTCTTCTTTCAGTTCACACGCCTCGACTGTGTCCTGGTACTTGCAAACGTCCAGCTTTTGGCCAAATAAGATGTTTTCGCGGACGGTCAAGTTCTGGATCCAAGCCTGCTGGGACACGTAGGCCACCGAGCCCTGCCGAGGGTCATGTGAAAAAATTAGGAGATTCGCAGCGATAGAAAAAAGTGCAAGCAAAGCGATCTTCACAAAAGCTTGGCTTAAGAACGGTTTGCCCACCGGTTTCAACGTGAATTTCAGTTCACTGTTGTTAGCTACCCTAACGACAGCTGGCTCGTTTTAATAAGAAATAAGCAACATCACTTTTTGTTAGCAAACAATTTCGCAGTTTTGAGCAGCAGTCAAATTTATTTCTGAAAAAATAACAGTCCCAAAAATGTGATTCTAGCAATTCAACACAATATATGCCGCAAGATACCTGAACTGCAACGTATCCGCTTTCTTTCTCCATGTCTCCGAGCAACGCCGATATCAGGGACGATTTTCCGCAGCCAACTTGGCCAACAACGGCCACCAGGGACCCTTTCTCAACCTCGAAAGATATGCTGCAACAAGCACAATGCGTTAATGTTTTGCACCGGTTTTAGTCATTCAAATTGATTGCTGTCAGGTCGAAAAGGCAAAGAAGGATACCCCTTAAGCTATTCAGCTGAAAACATGTTCAAGCCCAAATCGTCCAGTTAATGAAGGTTTGGGATTTCATAGATAAGGATTTGAAATAAGCGTTTGGGGTTTCAAATGAGTTTGAATTTGCAAAACCGCTTGGTGCAAAATTGACCAAGTTCAAAAGCAATGGATCTGTGCATTCAAGTTTGCTTGAAGTTAAATGAAATGTGAGTGGCAGCATTTGGGACAAACTGTTGGGACTTGAACACATATTAGAAATAAGTTCAAAACTAAAATGCAAAGTTAGTTAACGCAGGCAAACGAAAAACTTTAGAGCCTTGTAAACACTGGATATTATTTTCCAACCGATGACTTGAACCAAAACAGAAGAGAAAATTTCCGAATTTTGTAATATCAGAGGACTACACAGTCGAGGGCGACGGCAAATAAAAACTCCTTCTGAGCAACTGAACACAACAAAAGATATGCAGTACGTGTCCACAGATTAGATGAAACGAAAAATCCACCCGGGAGTCAAATCTATAGGAATCGTTTGTATCATACAAAAGCAAGAATTCATGAGAAAAAAGTGTAAAGGCACGAAAATTGCTTGTGTGTTAAGACTTAGCAAGCACCAGATACAAACTCTACATTTACACCTGTTTGCAAAATCATACCAACATACAAGATGCATATGTTTGGAATGGAGCCATGAAGTATCACATAAAACACATGGTACAATACACCAGCGCTCTTCTACCGGTGTGTGCGGTCACCAAAATATGCGTGGGCTGCACCACTAAGAAAGGGTTCACAAGGATGCATCACAGACTTGTCACACTAAACAAATAATTTTTACAAAAGCTATCTGTTGGCAAAAATGAACCAATAACCAACCAATGACTTTCAGGATTTAACCGAGACTTTGTACAATCTAAACTGTGGTGCATTAAGCATCACACAATATAAAGCTACGGTAATTGTAATTAGACGACTATTTGTGATTCATAAGCAACAGGCAATGAGCCATTATCAATTGAATTATGTAGTTGAGTTACTGAATTAGGGGACTTGCTTAGTTAGACCCGGGTACTTTCAGGCATGGGCGCAATTAGGTGGGGCACGGGGAAGTGTCAGTAAATAGGGTGCAGTGTGTTTAAGCGTTCAAGCAAATAGGGTACATGAGTTCGTCAAAGTATCTTTAAGGGTGCACCGTAAAAAAAAGGTTGAAGAGCGCTGCAATACATTGATGCTGTTTCTTTTTCGCTGAAACATTTCGGTCATTTTTTGCTGAGACATTTTGGTCACTCAAACATTTCGGTCATTTGTCTCACAAATGCATTAAAACTCGCCGGAACAGTGCGTTTTAGCCTATATCTACAGATTTTCTGACCGAAATGACTTAATTTTTTTCGGTCATTTCAAAATCAGTTCGGTCTATGACCGCACAAATAACCAGCACTGATGATTTGTTCCAGCTAAACGTTGATGTCAACCGGGAATAGTTCGGAGTAAAATCTTCAGATTTTCATGCCAAGTCAGCAGTAAACTAACTGTAAAATTTCATTATTTGTTAGTGTTCGATTTCCAGTAAAATTTTCCTGTGCAATTTGCTTAAAACCCCGCAGAAAAACAAAAATATCTTGCTTGCGACTTGGGGAGCTGTATGCATTTTGAATGTATTGATGTGTCTACATTTCCATGCATTTGCACTTGGAATGTATTAATGTATCTGTCAACACTTCCATTAAGCAAATTGCTGTCAGAATTGTTTAACACAGAGGTGGGAAAACTACGGCCCGCGGGCCACATGCGGCCCACAAGGGTATTTTGCGCGGCCCGCAGGGCAGTCACACGTACATAGATATGAGAATTATCAAGTTTTGTTTCCACTCGTTTCATTCGAAACCGCATTTTTACTCAACCGGAAGTGACTATTGTTACCTTCATTTTGTGGCAGCTCATGTAAAACTTTTTTTAAGATTACAAAGCGATTGTAGATGTATTATATGTAATACGAGCATGCGGCCCTCGGTAGCAATAAAATCTTCAATGTGGCCCTCCGTAGAAATGTTTGCCCACCCCTGGTTTAACAGATCAGATTTTTTTTAACGACTTGGCAATGAAATATGCCACAATCTAATGAACGATGTATGTTAAATGCTACTCTGATGTATGTTAAATGCTATTCTGAACATATTGCTGAAAAACAATAACAAATCTTATTGAAACGCAGTAAGTTTTTGTTTCATGCAAAACAGTCAACGCATAGGACACGTTATTAATTAACAGGTTCTATTTCAGAAAACTCTAGACCGTTAATCACAAAAAATCCAGCTGTTGTCGACATTAGTCCAGTTTTTGGAATATGGAAACCAGGGTTGGAGGTTTTTGGGTGGAGCTTGATTCCTACCAATACTAAGAGTCGCTTTTTTGTCCGACCCAGACAGCCCAATTGGAGTATTCGGAACATACATTCCTAAATTGGGAATTTTTGTTGAAATCGTAGAATTTCTTGTGAAACTCTTGTTGAAACAGACAATTCTTGCTGTGTACCATGGTTTCCATAGAGTGTTAGTAGCTACAAAATTGTTAAAAGCCAACTTCATTCACTTTATGTGAATGAGTCGGAAATTTTGGAAAGGTCAGAGTTGGAGTCGGACATTTTACCTCCAAGTCCGCAACCCTGATGGAAACAAGGTCCTCATTAAGACATTGGCTTACTCTTTCAACACAGTGGCTTCATCTTTTCCCCACGAAAAGCTCCCGTTCTCGACTTTGATCGCTCGGTCAGTGTAAGGATTCCGATCAACGTTCTTCGGGTCGAGCTCATCATGCGACAAGAACTTTTGCAATCGCTTCAAACTGACGTTCGCCTGGATGTGAGCAATGTGGAGGGTTTGGAACAGAACCTGTAGTTTCGCCAGCTACAGCGTATATTCATACAATGTGCAGCTTATTTCATATTTGGGCACCACAGCGGCTTTGTGACGCACTTTATTCGGGTTGGCCAAAACTCGTGGCCACTTTTTGAAAAATTCAAACTGAATTACTCAAGATTTGGTGAGTTCTTACTTTGGAAATACACAGCAATCAACGCACAGCTGAAAACAATGCATTGTTCACAATGTTTGAAGAAAAACATTTCTTCCTGCGATCGTGCATGAACGCCAACAAACTTCAAATAACGTTATGTCGTCAGTCACAACGGCACAGATATGAAAACATCAGGGCTGTACCTGAACAAGGGCAGAGATCAAAATCGGCACCATTGTGAGGGGGAAGCGGAGAATGTTGAAGAGAGCGATTGAGACGAACGCTTTCTCGGCGTTCAGGTTGTTCTGTGGGTCCGACAGAACGTAGACGGCGAATGTGGTCAAGGACACCTGGGAACACTCGTCCTGCTTTATCACACTGTGCTTCATTGAACAAACAGATCAATACCCTCCATGCTTCTAATGCAACGGTCGGCAACCTTTTTCGCACTGCAGACCGGTTTCAGCCTGGCATTAGTTTGCGGACCGGCCCTCAATTAAATAGTTGATGTTTGGCACATGTAAATTTATTACAGCTCGTAAATCATCATGGCACTGATTCACTGAGAGATCTGGGCTTGCTTTACAGCAATAAGAAGCTCTGATCTGTTGGAATTATGGTAGTCAATGGCACCCGCAGTGTGTTCCTTATGTCAGTCGTTCCAGTCACTTTACGACCAATTTAGTCTTGGTTCCGTACGGCCCGGTAACAATTTCTTCACGGACCGGAACCCAGGACACGGCCCGGCGTTTGCCCACCCCTGCTCTAATGTACAATCAAGCTATAAATCTTGCAAACTGTATGCAGGGATTAAGCTTATATATTTTAATAACATTTGCAAGTTGCAGATAGCTAAAATGATGCATGTCCTCAAGGGAGCAATCAAGTCATAACTTTCCCGGTCCCGGAAAACTAATTGTTTCGCCTTCAATACCGAGTATACAGGAAAACGACAACAAGTTTCTAATTTGCCCAGCGCATCTACTCTGATCACCAAACAGTAGGTAAAGGTAGCCATTCGTTTCGTTACCCCAAAGAAACCTGTATAATTACGATGTAAGTCATTAGGACGAAATAAAGCGACTGTTTCGGGACATACTATATCTGAACAAGAATGGCAACGACCAGAAAGTCGCTCAACAGTTTGTATTCAGCCATTGAGCATTTACTGTAAGCAGCGTCGTTTAAACACCTGGGAAAAAAGACGGTGAATTTGGTGGAACGTTGTAAAAGAACATAATACGTTGAAGTGAATGGAGGAGGACTTACGAGAAACGGGGCGCAAGCATAAGCGAAGGAGGAGCCTGCGATGAGATACGCTGCTTTCTTCAACTGGTCCAATTCTTTATTTCGCAGATCCATTATTTTTTCCTACCAAGACGAATGCAGCGATATCATATGAAGATCCTCGTAAAGTTGTCACAAGCACGCCGACTGAAAACTTGCAGCAGTGTTCACCATACGTCAACATTGTACATCTTTGTCAGTGTATCGCAAACATTTTCAGTTCAATTGTTGAACACCCAGGTAACAAGGCAGTTTATGTTGCAAATCAGTGTTTTCTAATTTAGAACATGCTGACCGGATATTTTACGAGGAGAAAACTCGGTAACGTCAAGAACTTCAGTTCTTGTCTGAATCTGGCGACTTCAAAACACAAAATGCTACAAACTAGCTTCGCTCATGAAGGCATTGTCAGCATACGCCCAAACAAGGACATTCATTCGTGAAATGAAAGACAATGCCTCACAGATAGACGTTGCGAACGACAATTTTAGCTTAAGGCATTGATCATATTTCACCATCGAAACGTCTATATCAGTGGTTCTTAACCAACTTTTTATAACACAGTGATTTTGTGCTGTGAAAGACGATATCCCAATCACAATAGTGTTATTCGCCTAAAATCAAGCATTTTAGCCCCCCAAATATTTTGGTCCCCTCCAAATTTTTGGGGTGGCTACGCTGCTGGAGCGTGATCCTCTGATCGCAGTGGGGGGGGGCGTGCGCCTTCCCAGGGGAACGTCAATACATTTCATGGGGGCACGAGCTCTCATGCGCTCTGCAACATGGACAGTTTGATCAATAAATTAACCAACAAATACATTTGCTTATACAACTTGTTTATTGTCATGGGGGCGTGAAACAAAGGCCAATTACTTAAAGGGAGCATGGTAGAGAAAAGGTTAAGAACTACTGGTCTTTTATGCCTTTGACGTCGTTTGCTTGGGCTGTTGTTTTCACCATGAAACCATTGTTTTCGTTTCTGAACACTCGTACATCGATCGTCGTCCTTATGGTGAAGCACTCCAGTTCCAACAAACATCATCCAGCAATAAAACGTTTCGCTACAGCGATATTTTACTGAAGCCACGTGTCAGGCGACGAAAGTGAAATCGCTGCTTTAACAAAGCACTCCTAAGCACTAAGATCTCACTGACCTCAAACGACATTTCCCACGCATACATTTTCAGGACTTTTATTCCATTTAAGACCTCGTTCATCAACTTAATTCTCTTATCCTTGTATTGCATTTGCTTGACCTGATAGAAGAAAAACCGTAGTACGTCAAACAACCCTTAAAATCACCAAAAAAACATTTCTATCAATGCGCAATAGCTGTGCTTGATATCGAATCAGTCGACTTAAGCATTGCGATATTTGGTAATGCTATCCATTAACGTAATAACCTTGAAGACAAACTTACTTTACAGAAGAATATAACAAAATGTATTGTGAAGTTTTGCTGTTACAGTATTATGGCTATTATTGCCAGAACGCTGAAAAGGTTCTTGCAGCGCGGATCATACTAAGCAGCGGAGCAGCAGCTTTTCTTCCTCTCAGTTTGAACAACTCGAATGTTGAGTATTTCAAACGTACAATTGAACTTACTACAGCGTTCTGATCAGAGAAACCTCGTGTGTAATAATATCACTTAACAACATAAGCACAAATGCAGTAGGAAAAATTCTGAATCAAAAAAATTTTCTCGAAACTATTTTATCATACTGGTCTCCACAAAGGTGAAGGGTTTGAATTCATGAACAAAAATTTTTTGACGAGAAATCGATTTCACGGAAAATACTACGTACCTGCATTCCTACAATTTTATTAAAATAAAATTCAAGCACAAATACAATTAGGAAAAATCCTGAATTAAAAAAATGCTTCAAAAACCGAAATGAAACAAATTAGTTGCACCAAAAATATAATCAACATACTAGCCTCAAAGAACTGCATTATTCCAGGGTTCCCACGCATTTAAAAAAATTATTTTCCATACTTTCTCAATACCTTTTTAATACCAAATCAAAGAAGTTCAATACCATACTTTATTTTTGAAATTCTTCATCATGAAACTTAATTTTACGCATTGCACAACACTGCACAAATATAATGAATTGCTTTGCCTTCAGCAAAGCTGTGATAACCTGCATAGAACAAGATATGAAGAATCAGTGGGTGAAGACTTACTGCATCAATCTAAACAAACCTAATGCAGTTAAATTGGTTTGCTTTGTCCACAGACCAATACGAGATACCAAAAAACTTGAATGAAACCCAGCAGAAGGGCAACAGTACACCGCAGCAAACTGCATCTACGCCAGGGGTCTCAAGCACACGGCCCGCGGGCATTTTGTGCAGCCGGCGCTGCTTTTCGGGAGTTTTTAAATAATTAACAATTAAGTTATTTAGTTTATTTGTCCGTGTTTAAAAGTGCTCGGCCAGTGAGTGAACAAGTTTCTTTTAAACAAATTTAGAGACGGCTAGAAATGATTTCTATGCAACCCACGACACCTTTCGCAGACAATAAGATTTAAAAGCTGTTTTTAGTAAAATTCAGGTACCGCCACTGTTGCGTCAACGTCATAATGCGGCTCTCTGATTACCTATGTCCTCATTTAGCTCCTAGAGCAATTTGAGTACACAATTGTCTGTTTGGATGCGAACGAGTCATGGAAACCAGGGCAAAGTTTCATTGTAGCTAGGTGTAGACTTTCTCTGTCATGTTTAGCTCCTAGCAGAACTGGGCAAACCACGACAGATACCGGTTGCAGCTCAGAACTGCGGAATCGCGTTGATGATAATCTAGCGAACCATAGCCCCCCTTAAAAGATGTAATCTGATTAACTACCCAATATTTCGGCCTTCAACTTTAAACCATGATAGAAAATTGTGAAACTGTCGAAAGTGCCCGATGAGACAACCTGCAGGTTTTTGTCAGTGTCCCAGCGCTTCAACTTTATGGCATGCAATTGTCCAATGTTTACACCAGTAAACTCAAATACTAACTTCTTCTTGAAAAAAATTTTAAGATGTTGGGGCCAAGATAAAAAAATTATCAAACTGGTTAAGATAACATCACAGTCTAGATCTTGAGCAAATATAGCTTGGGGTAGCTGGTGAAGTAATACTTACATTTTTTTCAGGTCGATGTTCTTTGAAAAATTACACATATTTTACAGAGGAATGCTGCTGTTAGCAGCGCCCCTTACAATCCAATCTTTGTACAATGGAGCACGAAGCTACAAGCTATTAAATTTGAAAGATTGCAAAATTGAATTAATTTTGCTGCTACACAGCAGATTGAAACTGCAAAACCCACTAAATCATTATTTGGTGCACTAAATATGTTTGTTACGCATGTTTGCTTGTAAGTTCACTCAATAAAAATTTATCAGTGTAATCAGAGAGCTTTCTACTCAGACACTTCCAGCATGTTTTCCATTTGGAATTTCCATACTTTTTCAATACCTTTAGGGATATTTTGGCCAAATTCAATACTTTTTTCAAGGTCTTGAAAACCGATTTTGAAATTCAATACTTTTTCAGTACTTTCAACTGCGTGGGAACCGTGATTATTTGTAATAAATATTTGTGTAAAACAAACAAAAAGCATTTCTTATCACCTTCATTCATGTTAGACAATTGAGCCCCTCTAAATCAAAAATTCGATATTCTCCTGTTGAGGCGTGACACGAGCAAATAAAATCCTTTTCTGCGAACGCCAGAACCGCATCGGTTTTGCAATGAACTAACCTGAAACTTGTGGGCTTTCCCGGCGATAACAGCGTTGAATGGGATGAATGCTATCATAACTGCTACGCCGGCCAGGGTTGATGGGCCCAAAATATTCCAGAGAAAGTACAAGGCCAGTATGATCTGAAAAGGACCTGCAGGAAAACGAAAAGGTCGAGTTGTGATCAACAGCAAATGCAGAAAGCTGTTTTTTTTCGGTCATAGACCGAAACGTTTTTGAAATGACCGAAAAAGATGAAGTCATTTCGGTCAGAATGTTTGAAAATATAGGCTAAAAACATTTTTCTGGCGAGTTTCAATACAACTATGCGATAAATCACCGAAATGTTTTAGTGACCAAAATGCTTCAGCGAAAAAACAACAGGCAGAAAGAAAGTCACCAACTAATAACGAATACCAGTCACCCGCTGAATTGTTCGATTCATCTAGCCAGTGAAAAGGCATGTAACACGCTCACCTGACCACACAATGTTGACATACGTCATGAGATCCTGGAACCTCTGTGCGTCCACAGACATCAAGTTCACCACCTCCCCCACTGTGCTTTCTTTGCGGGCAGAGTTGGTGATGAGCAAAGCCTGCGTGATGTTAAGTAGAAAGTTCAGTGACGTACTTGAAACAGACAGCATGTTGAACCACTGTTAGGGAAAGAATGCATTAAACAGCGAATCAATTTTGAAGGCCTGCAAGCTAGGAGCGATCCATACCCGATGATCAAAGAGAAACGGGAGATATCGCCTTAACGGGAAGGGGCAACATTACTGTGTTGCGCGAATGCACGTATAGTTTAAAAGGGAAAATCTGTTGTTGAGGTTGAAAATGTAATAAGAAAAAAACAGTCCATCAGCGCGCGAATTCGCTGAAGGATATCCCCTACAGAAGGGGCAAGCGTCCGAAGGTAGACAGGTTTAACAATGACCCGGTTTAGTTTTTAACCTGCTCAACGTTCAGGCCGTGCATTGTCACATATGACTAAAGCAGGACCAAAATATGAGAATATATACACATACCAATGAAAATCTTTGTCATGAACAAATGGCTCAAATCATCCGTTTCGAAAGAGCGCAGAGTTTTGGCATTTAGCCAAATCCCTGGCATGGACACAAGACCTAAACCAGTGTTTATCGGCCTGCGACACCCTAAAGAAAAGAACCAAAATTTGTGGCGCCCAGTGGCGAACCCACAGCAACTTGCTTTGAGGTTTGACGACAGTTTGAAAATGTATTTTTAATGATATGTTTAAAAAACGTATTAGCCGCGACACTCCTGAGCACTGTAAATGGCACCCCAGGGTGCCGAGGTAACCGGTTGGGATGCAGTGACATAAATATACCTCTTGACGTGAATACTAACAAGACCTTTCCACGCAGGTTTTACTTTACTGAAATTTCGATATGCGCTAAACAGAAAAGCACCAGCACAACTCCGTCAAGCTTTCGATAGGAAGTGTGCTGTGTCGCGAACCCAAAAATGGGAATGTTTGGAACAACGGAACGGAAATGGAAGATCAATCAACACCGCTGGCGCGCGCGCACGCTGATTGCGCAAGCAGTCGATGAAACAGCGCAAAGCAGTGCCAGTGGAACAACAGGGAATGAAATCAGAAAATTACAAATCACTTCTGCGCAGAGGAGTCGGTCGACTTCTGGCAGTACACAGTACAAGTGACACCGAGGACGATTACGTCAAAAAATTAAAAATGAAGACATAAGGACATGTGGTCAATGTATTGTACACGCACAATACAGTGATAATATTGTACGCGCACAATGACACACAACGAAAAGCTTCTTCAACTCAGAGGTGGGTTGGGTGTAGTATGGTTGAGACCCACGTAAACAACAATCATGAAAACTTTATTCCAGTTCCATCAAGTAAAAGATACGCCATCGTTTACCTTTCTGTACACAGCAGTTACAACGGCGGACCGAATGCGCATTCCGACAATGAAGCAAACGTGGAAATATTGTTGAAGGACGACGCTTTGGAAAATCGCTGTAACGAAAAGTAGGACCGCCAACACGTAACCCTGCCATACAGGGACGTTCT
>JGI24021J15306_10009601_pt1 | contig 11972 bp, 6 predicted proteins | sample Ectturendosymbi1_FD_15306 | JGI IMG/M metagenome (IMG submission 15306)
CCGCATGCGGACCGCGGGTTGGATGTAGCTGACCTAGTCGTTGCATGAGCAGCGTCAAAACGCGACATCAAGCAATAACAATTGCAAGTCTCTGGGCATGTGGACACGCGCGGAAGTTTGGTCTTTTCTCGTATACAGTAGTATGGATTAGTTTGGTTTATGATACTTATATTGGTTAAATTCGTATACATACAGTAGTATGCATTGATTCGTTTTATAATATTTATGTTGATTGAAAGCAACCAACACTGATTTAGCAATCGAAAAATACCAATCGACCGAACTCCATTTCTTTTAGACAAAAAACATCAACTTCTTTCAAGAAACCAAAAATGGTCCAACAATCATAACATTGCTACCACTGAATCATCACATCGACATTCGCTGCGATTAAGAATACTAATAAAATGTTGTGATTAAGCTTAGTCTACTTATTTCTCCCCGTGAACTGACACAAATCCCCCTAACAGTATGTGTTATTACAAAACTGCTTTGAAACAAGACTTTACATAGTTTGCGGTAGAGCATTGCCAAAAGGTTTCGTAGGCAAAACAGTCATAGTCCGTTGTAATGTGTTGTATAAACTTTGGTTCGTAACTTGAAAAAAATAGTGGAACAAAGTGTTTTCTATTAAAAATACGTGAAAAATGACTTATAAGACGATATGTGTAGCACTTAATGGCTATCAAAAATAATTACAAATAGCCGTAATTGTAAAACGTGCTAATCATGTTTTTTCAGGCAGTTTGAGTGTTTTAGTGTCTTTGTTGACATTGCTGCAAGCTACTGTGTTCATCTGACTAATTACACAGTATGTCAGTACAGTAGGCCAGGAAAAGGATAACTTATACTCAGGGGTGTAGTGGGGCGGGAACGCGTGGGAACGCGTGGGAACGACGTTCCAACGCCCTTTTCACGTTTTGCTTGAAAATGAGTTTGAAGCTGTTTCAAAATGGTTATTTTTTTGGATGCGTTCCCACAGCTTTTTGTTAGCACTACATCCCTGCTTATACTAGCAAGTAAGTCCAAACACCCCCATTTTGGCTAAACTAAAAGTACCAAAAAAATCGTTTCCGCCACCTGTAGTTTGAGGTTTGCTAAAAAGTCTTTCTGTTGTGGAAATAACGCCAAAAGTTGGATTGTGTAGAAAGCGAGTGGGTAGAGTGTTTTGCCAGCTAACTAACATAAGCGAATGCGATTCCAAATCCACGAACTTTTCATCGACTACCAAAGCGATGATGAAGCCTGTGCCATATTTTATTATCACGTATGGTCAAGCGTTTCGATCAAGTGCAGTGAGCGTTTTCCGGAAGTTTTGGGAAAAGTTAAGCAAAGGTTTCCCACGAAATATGTTGCTGAGCAAGTTTCAACCAAGTACTGCGCATGGGAAAAAAACGCAATCGTCTTGACATGAACAAGACTGGTGGAAACGCCATACGACTGAAGCTGACCAATTTGCAACCTCCTATAAAAACTTACAGATAAAAGCCAGGGGCAAGGTTCGCAGTAGTTGGATCCAGGACTGTGGAGCCGAAACTCAAATTTCGTTCTCCATGAGCGCAATTTTGTTGTAAAATGTGAGGGGGATAGCTTGGTGTGAAACCAATATATTACGAAACCTAAAGAGAAAGATCTGGGGGACGTGGAATATTATGTCCTCACTGTCTGAAATAGTGAGGGGACGTGTCCCCCGTGTCTCACACCTAATTGCGCCCATGTTGGGCTCCGTTTCCAGCTCCAGGCATCCAAAGATATTTGCTCTGGCTCCAGAACGATTTGGTCCAATAAAAACTGAAACTTATTGCATTATTTGTACATTTGGTTTGCAATACAAAATCTGTCTGTTGAATGGGAACTCAAATATCAGGCTCCGACTCCACAATTCTGCTCCACGGCCTTGGTTGGAACCAACTGTTTTTGGAAATGAATAATATTGTTTCTACAAATGCAATTGCATTCGTTTTGTTTGTTTGTTTTTTGTGCTAACTAAACTGGCCCTATATTTCGTTAGCGTTGAAATATTTTCAAATTTAAATAATATTTTTGCCAACACTACAATAATAAGTTTCGGGCGAATTTGAAGCAAAGTTCCTGTAGGAGGACGATTGAACAAAAAAGGTTGAAGACCACTGATCTAGAGTCTAGACCAGAGGTTCCCAACCTTTTTCTTACCATGTACCCCTTCAGCATTTCGACAGACGAGCATGTACCCCTAAAATTTCTTATGACAAACAAGCTGAGCAAAATATCAAAATCCACTTAAGTATTAATAGAACTTTTAAATGTTAGAATATTTGGAAACAAATTAATTTTTCCCTTAAATGTACCCCTTCAGATTGGCAAATGTACCCCCAGGGGTACATGTGCCCCAGGTTGGGAACACCTGGTCTAGACCGAGATGTTGTCAAAGAATCCAAGACCGGATATTTTTTTGGTTAGAAACTGATGCCTGCCTTCACTTCTACAGCTTCAAAACTTGCATGAACGATTTTTGTGAGTTCATGCAAACAAGATTCAGCATGGAAAATTTGTTTTTGTGCATGTAGACAGGTGGCCAGATTAAAACTGGCATCTTTCGAACTTTTCGTGCATAATTTATGAAACGGTCATCGATCTCGACTTGGTTGAATTTTCATCGAAGTTTTTTTCTTACCCGAGGATCAGTGTATCAGTGAGTTAATTGCACTAATCGATGTTTACATTTAAATAATTACTTTTTAAGAAAATATTATAACCGTGCTGTGTTTCCATCAAAATGGCGCTTTCTACCAAAAATCACCAAAATGACGATCCACCAAATGGTATACATAAAATAGCATTTTAAATCTCGATTAAAGGGGTTTCAAGACCGATGCCTGCATCCTTTGTGAGTTGTATCGACAGTCACCAAAGCAGGTAGTTAGGCCAGTCTTGAGACTCCACCACTGGTTTGAACTATCATGAAACAATTGCGTTGAAATGCCTTTTAAATCTTTCTACTAATCATCTAATCAAGTCTGCAGCCGTGCTTTGTAACCCTGCATAATTTTCTAAAGTTTTTCTACCATTTCGAGTGCAATTTCACCAGATCTCTACAAATGCTTCCGAGTATCAAAAGGTACCGACTGAAATCCACAGGTTTATTTCATTTCATTAAGTAAAGAAGAAACCGTAAATAATTTCCGCGCTAGACTGCACACATCACAAAATGAAATGAACAGAACTTCCTATTTTATGATGGGCAAAGATTTTTGTGAAAAGTTAACAAAATGATTGCGCATAGGCTCAGCTATGCAAGCAAAGCTGGAAAAACTATAATCAATCAAATTAACCGGAAAATTTGTTTTACACATTCACTCACATCCTTGATTTAATGATTACAAGAATAAGAGCAAATATAGTAATACTGTACATCAGTGCGGAGATATGCACTTGGCGTAAATGCTTTTAAGAGGGGGGAATAAGCTTTTCTTCGTATGGATCGAGGGGGTCCACGCATTTGTATATGGAAAGGCCGATGCGGGCGAGGAAAGCAGCTGCAGCCACACTCAATCCAATGCATGCAAGAATGAAATTTTGCTGTGCGTCGGGGAGATGCTGAAGTCTGGCGACAAGCGCGCTCAGAGCTAGGATTAGCACCGGGTATACAGTGTACGTGTATCGACAATACTTCTCCACAGCGAAGTTCTCCAGGATGAACCACAGCACAGTGGCTGATATTAAAATGGCCAAAGAAATGGTTGAGCCCTCGACCATCGACAAAACTCCTGCGAATGTCAAACGTTATTGAAGACGTACAGAAAGAGATGATACTCTTTCATTTTTTGTGAACTCAAAGACACATTTTACAAAAAACAAGTCCGTCGTAATGTTGATACAAGTGCTGCCTTCTCCAACATCACCTAACGTTGCCTATAAAGTGCTTAGTGCTAATGCAACGCCATTTTGAAAATATTTCAATTCATAGATTTTTCCTTTACTGACTTTGTTTTTTTCATTTAACACATCACTTTTTGGCTAAATATGATAATTTGCAGGCAAAAGGCCTTTCTTTGCAATAGCAAACTACTTTCTTGCTAAATCAGTAATGGAAGATTCGGATCCAAAAGNCACATGCACCCATCGTACGATCTGACCAGCGTGACAACTCNCTCCTTGCAATGTTTGCACAATGCGATGAAGCTTGTGTTCATCACAAAGCATGCNGTATTGCAACAAAAAATGATTCAGCAACAACTTGTTGGCTGCTAACNTGCGTTGCCATTATCGCCTTAAAACACGTTGTTAGTTATAAGGAAAATAGGCGTGATGTGAAGTTGTCGATTTGTACAATAATGNCGTAGACCGCAAACCTNAAAGCATTGAAATTTTGCATCATCAATCCGTCCTCTCAAGGTAGGCACAAAAACANTGGTACGGGTTTGTGATGAACTCACCTCTAAACATAGCTTTGTTCAGTCCGGGACTGTCTTTGTAGATAATCACGTCAGCCAAAGTGATAGTACTTGCCACAGTCAGCCATGTGGCGAAAAGTGCCAAGCCGTTTTGAATAAGGATTCGCACTAACCAGAGCATAACTGCACATAAAATGAAAAGGTTTCATCAAGTGCGATTTTTCCACCACAAAATTTGAATGGTACAGTGAATGGATGTCTTTGAAACTCAAAAGGAACAAGCAGGCTGAGTCATTTGACCCATGTTTCTATTGGTAACACCTTACATCACCTTAAATCACTGGTTTTCAACCTGGGGGTCGCGAACCCCGTGGGGGTCGTTTGCCTTTTTTCTGGGGTCGTTTGCCTTTTTTCTGGGGTCGCAAGAGCTTCTGATAAAAATATTCATAATTACTTTTAGATTTATATATTTCGTATATGGAAACACTTTTTGTCGTAGCCAAAATAATAGGATCACCTAACAGTGACACCTGGCAAAAATGATAGCCTACTGCTTCATTACAAATTGTTCTAAGTATGATTATNACCATTACAATTTTTGAGTGTGATTATGAACATTGCAGTACTGTTGCGTTTGGCAATGCACGAATAACTTTGTGACGTAAGAAANTGCTGTGGTTGTAAATTAGATATGTGAATGCGATAGCTAACTTGGCAGTTATTCTCGTTTTCGATGAGTTGTGCTGTGGAGTGATTTGTGTACGGCACGGGTCTCTCTCGTTGATGCTGCCATGTGCATGAATTTAATAAATGAGTCTTTGTTCAACATAGTGATATCGTACTTTACTTTTTAGTCATTGTGATATTCTGTTGTGCAAACACAACCGCATCATGTATGCCTGACTGGAAATTTTCAGAAGGGGGTTGTTAGGTTAAATTGGGTTGCAAAATAGGTCGCCGCATGGAAAAGGTTGAAAACCACTGCCTTAAATTAAAATGCAGGTTTTTAAATTTTTTCGGTAATTTTTTTTCAGTGAACTCAATTAAAACATACAGATTTTCGATTATGTTTTGGCGAAAATAAATTGATACAATTGTGTCACAAGGCATCTGAAATCTTTCTAATAATCATCTTAACAAGTCTGCAACCGTTTCTCTTGACCCTGCAGATTTTTCTAACGCTTGGTTAATTTTGTAACTTCATTCATGTACCCTCTTTTATTCATTTTCATACCCGCTCTGGGGAGGGTTGCAGGGGATGGGGGCACTAGGAAGAAGAGAAAGACTTCACGGTTTTTGAAATTTTGAAACTTGTACTTCTTAAACGTTCATTAAAGTGACATAGTTTATGAAGCACAATGTGCCGGAATTGAAAAATCTGCCAACACTTGACATTTTAGATAATTTATAATTGTACTATGGGTCGCCTTCAGTTGTAGAGGGACAGCAGCTTCCTTCCAACCACAAATATTCTAAAGGAATTAAGGCTTTTCTAGATCTCCACGCACTTATTGTTGAAGGACAATTCATAAGCATCAACTGCTACTCAGAAGTGGCCTTAGATGTCATTCCTTTATTCAAATATTAAAACAACTTCCCCAAGGCATAAGTCAAAAAAGTAACGTGAGTACAGTTTTAAATGGAAAATCCACCTCGTTAAAATAGGACACATTTGGGATCTCTGCTCTGATTGTTATGAACACATTTGTCTCTCTCTTTACGTTACTCTTCTTTTCGCGTGTTTAACAGTCAGCGTTGCTTGAGGGGCTTCCCAAACATTTAAATCTTTTGCACCAGGCATTCTTAACATTCGTAGGTAGATAATAAAATTTCGCGTTTAATGAACAAACAGTGGATTTAAAAAATAGAGCGTTTTTTTTATAACTTCCTTCAAACTTAAACAAAAAGTGAAATACAAGTATTTTATTGCGTTTCTTCAGTAAAGCTTGTTTTCAAAAGGAACACATTCCGCTTTTGCAAAATGAGATGTTCGATTTTAACCACTGCTTGGAAAGTAGCCAGTAGTAGTTTTTATTTTAGAATAATTATAGTTTAGTTTACTTGTTGTTAAAACTTTGTGGAAAATGTCCCCCCAAAACTGTTTTATGCTAACTTTTTCTAGTTAGTAATGTAGTTTCTTTTTCATTATATTTCTGTTAATTTAGGATCTTTCAATGTTCCTTGTTGACATTTGTAGCTTGTAAACTCATCGTATTTTTCATACTAGTTACAAGAAAACTTAATGTTGTTTTATTCTGACATTCTTATTACTTTCTTATTTTTTCCGGAGTATGACAAAAATTTGCAATGCCTCTGAGATGAAAGCTAATCGATTAAAAAACAGATAGATTAAAGCGGTTAACCTGAATCTAAATCTATTAATGGTCGACCGATATCCATTGCTTTCAACAGCGATTTGCGGATGATGCCCAGATTTCTAACGTGTCCTCTAACCTGAAAATCTTTCTTGCTTTATCCCATTAATAATACACATTGCCAACGTAGCTTCAGACTCCACGACTTTTATCATTCGTGTGGAAAGAAAAGTAATAAAGTTTACGGAAAATTCGCAGGATTAAGAACGCATTTTATTCAGCAAAAATCATACAACCTTTGTTTCGCTTTTTCAAATTTGCCTCGTTGTCGTAGACCACCTTGTAGGAGATGCCTAGAGAAAAATAAAGACTGAGAGCTGACAGAAGAAGCAAGGTCAACGACAGTTCAAGGTTCTCCTCATCGTAAGCGAAAAACCATCCGATAGTGCCAAGCCACGCAACAAAGGTCCCGAATAAGAATTCCTGCCGTAACAAAAAGTGGTGTCGTCAAAACTCTGATTAAACCAGCAAATTTACAAAACAAAAAAAGAACTTTGCTCACTTCACTGGTATGAATACTCTTAGATTGAAAGGAACTTTCAATTTCCTCAATTCGTTTTGTTTTGTGGAGTACTTTTTTCGGGATACTGCAATTTTCAGTTAGCCTCTAGCAATACATTAAGCTCAGATGGGAAATTTAAAAAATAAAATATAATCCCCGCCTGCAACTGAAGCAGCAGCGGTGGCCACAGCAACCAGTTCGGATGCTGTGTGAAAGCAGATACTGCTCTTCACTAATGTCTGTAATCCATTAAACTACGTGCTCCTCAGGCACGCAAAAGAATGGGAAAGCACCTGTATTGTAGATTACGTCTTTTTTCAAATCTTTTCTTTTAGCATTTCCTGTTTCAAATCGTGGTTCGTGCTGATTCTAGTAATATTTTTGATTTTATTCTGTGGATATACAACTACGATGAAAGTTCTGGTATGAGGAAAAATTTCGTAACACCACTTGACTTTGCCTGATCAGTGCATTGCAAAGAATCTTGTTTGTGAGCAAGTCTACAACGATAAAAAAATAACAAGAGTTTTCAAATTAAATACACACGAATTTTCAGATCCACAGTGTATGGTATGACTATGACAGTTCAACTGAATAAACTAAGTCAACCAACTATTCAGCTTTTTCCTCTAATGTTCAGACCTAAGCTGCTATGGTCTGCAGAAGCATTCTATCAGGTCTTACCTTGGGTGCAAGGGTTGGTTTAATGTTCACAGGGCTGTCTTCCTCTGGCAGCGTCAGGGACACTAGCAGATAAACACTTCCCACGAAATTCCAGGTGTAAATAAATCCCCACGCAATGCCGAATGCGATCGGCTCAGGAGTTACTTGATCGTAGTATTTTTCCGACAGATTGGCGATGGTGTTATTGAACAATCCTGAAGGACAGTGCAAAATCAACATCGGTAAAATACTACAAGAAAAAAAGGTTTGAAAGAAGTGCTGCTAACGAGGGCGAAGCAACGATTATTGTAGTGAAATAAACGTAAAGATTATTTTCCAAGTAGTGGTTGGAAAGAATTTCAACGACAACGTGCATGTTTACCAAAACATTCAAGTTGCAATCAAGGACGACGAATAAAATTTTTCCTCTGTGGAATAAAAGCTCACGGTCTGGGCATTAACCCACACAGGGAGGAAGGCCTTGAAAAGAAAAACAAATGTAATGGTCAAGAACAACTGTTGCGACGTTTGCATCGTGATAATAATTTCAAGTTTGTCAAAACTTTTATTGCCTGATTAATGGCAGTCAGCAAACAAAATCCGTGCCCTTCGCGATGTTGTTCTGAAAGGTGTTGTTAATATGAGTGAATACTACAGACGTGTGAGGTAAGAAATTGCGCTTGACCCATGTCCTCTAACGTTGGCCGCGAAACGGCGTCATCCGCAGGTACTTATGGAAATGAAGTAACACTTGTAATATAGACTAGGTCATTTTTGATAATCTTCTCATCTTCGGTTCACTTGCCTTTTAACGTGGTTTGTATAATTTTGCGATCAGTTTTATTTCAAACCATGAATTGGTAACACCATGGAGATCTGAACAGCGGCAAAATTTCGCGAGACTACTTGATCTAGTGTTGATTGCATTACGAAGTTCATTGGTTTATTTTCCTTAACAAAAGTAACGTATTTTGGTTCCTACTCATAACGCTTTGATAATAAGGTGCGATGCAAAAAAATTTAGTGGGCCACGCGAGTTGCAACATTGGGGTTGCTGCCATGCAATTCACAAATTAAAAACTAAGGGAAAACAATGCACACATTTCAAAATACACCGAAGTAAACGGTTTTGATGAGTGCGCAGAATGAATACAATACAATAATGGGCATGAGAGAATTGAGCTGTTAAAAACTTGAAAAGGCTCATAAAAATTAAAGTTTGCACTGACTTAAGAATGTTTATAAAGATGTAATGGCATCGATACGGCCTTCTCCACACGCAAAAGTGGTAAAGGTTAAATGAAATTGAAAGTGTTAGAGGACGAAGAAACGTTTATTATGCTTATTCTAGTAATTCGCAAAGTCTGTAATTCATTCAGAAATTTGCTAACTCAGCCTTAAAATAATCATTCTCACTAAAGCAAACATTTCTCAGTGCAAAATTTTCTTAGAAGGAAATTTGTCTGGGAGAATCCCAAAAGTGATTAATGCGAAGTTTAAATGATAGAGGCTTAATATCATCTTTTTTCTTGGATAAGTCACTTAAGTCAATAGTCTGATGAAGTTGAAATTACAAAGGTGAGCTTTTGAAGCAACACGCGGAACAAAACAAACCATTTAGGCTGAAAATGCTGCGAGCAAGTCATAAATAAGGTTTTGCATACTCATGTACAAAAGCATTACAACTCTGGGAGAATCCCAAAAGTGATTAATGCGAAGTTTAAATGATAGAGGCTTAATATCATCTTTTTTCTTGGATAAGTCACTTAAGTCAATAGTCTGATGAAGGTGAAATTACAAAGGTGAGCTTTTGAAGCAACTCGCGGAACAAAACAAACCATTTAGGCTGAAAATGCTGCGAGCAAGTCATAAATAAGGTTTTGCACACTCATGTACAAAAGCATTACAACTTCCTGGCGTGTTTACAGAATTACAATATTAGGTCAAAAGAGCAGTCAGCACATCACGTGTCCACAGGACAAAGTGCCAGACGTCTGGGCACGACGCGCACAAGGGTGAATCAACAGTTGTCGACTGTGCCGTACATGCAAGTCGCACCAACATTTTCACAAGCCATCGCAAACACAATACTGTATTTGCTCAAGCCCAGGAAGGTATAGCACTGTGAACAAATGATTCACTGTCGGCGTTTGACTGGAAAATCACTGGCCTTGAAAAGCGCAAAGCGACTTACCGAAACTCAGTTGGGGGAACTATCAGTTGGATTTTACACTTGGAATTGCTTCCACGTGAGCATAGCGGCTACAGCAGGGGTTCCCAACCTTTCTCTGACCATGTACCCTTTCAGCATTTCGAAAGATAAGCATGCACCCCTTCAGCATTTCGACAGATGAACATGTACCCCTAAAATTTCTTATGACAAAATATTTTGTTATGATTGATCACAGATATATTTAAAAATAAGCCCATTACGGTTTTTAAAATCATATTTACTGATATATGTATACATTTTTGGAAATAAAAGACATGTAAATATATATTTTTCTTCTATTGTTCACCTTAAATGTACCCCTTCGGATAGGCAAATGTAGCCCTAGAGGTACATGTACCCCAGGTGGGGAACATCTGGGCTAAAGCAAGCAAAGCACATTCCCTCATATTCCTGTGTTACCATACGCACTGGCAAGGATTGCCAACGTGAAAGTCAGGAAAAGTTTCTACTATTATGCACAGTTACACTGCTGCACTTGGCTGTTGTCTGAAACCAATCGCTCGAGCAACCGGGAAAATGCATAACAAAATCTTATGCGTAGCGGCCTCTGGTCGAAAAAACGCAAATAATCCAGCATTTGTTTGTGCATGAACTGTCCAAACGGTCAAAAGATGTCACCCAATCGCATTGTTCTACGTCAGTGGTTCTCAAACTTGTTTGAGCCGTTACCCAAATCAAGGTAGCGACTGTGTCCAACTACCCTCAATATTTTGCCATGATCGCTCATAACACAGAACAACATTGTGGTTTTGGTTACACGTTACCCCCCGAAGAATTGCATATTACACCCAGGGGGTAATTTACCCGCAGTTTGGGAACCACTGTTCTACGTAAACACACACCTGATCCAGAGATGTTTAGGAACGACAATACTGCTGACAACACCAAAGATGCTGTAGCCATTACCACCAAAGCAGCTTGTTGCGCGTCCATGCTAAAGACAAAGCTTTACCTTTACCACATAAAATAACTCTATGATCTGCATACAAAGAAACCTAATCTCCGCGAGTCTGCGATTAACTGCGTCACCGTTTGTTTGAAAACTTTGTTTACAGTGCCATGACAATAGTTGAGTTGCTGTAGTGTTTGTGAAGCATTTTACAGCATGGTATGTATCATTTGATGTTTCTCTGGCCTTGCTTTTTTTATGCGAAAAAGATGTGAATAGAAAAATGCCACAGGAAGTTTTAACAAACAAAATAAACTTACTGTGGGTATTTTGTACAACATTTTGAGATCTAGTGTTATGGATTCTGAAGCATGTTTATAGGAAAATGTAAAGATAAAAAACGGAATAACACTTAGTTGTACACAAATTTGGGATCGAACCAATGTTTCTCAGACCAATTCTGCTTTTCACTGTTTTCTTCGCGGATTTAAAAGACCTGGAAAAAGACCATCAAATAACGAGGAGCTCGACCAATGCTTGTACAGGATGAACTTGATCCAGATGATAGACCAGATAACTTTTCTNGATTATTATTCTATAACTTGTTTCTAACGAGCGACATCAGACAGACCACCTCGCTTTTTAGTTTTCCGTAAAGNTATATTTAAACTTGACAGTAAGCAGCTTTTCATGACGCAAAGTCACGCTTGACTGCCAAACAACTTCATTCAGCCNCTTACCTAAGAGGCTACAGTATGCGTGAAGCTGATTGCACCTGCAAACTGCTTGTCTCTAATTATGCAGNTTAAAAAATAATATTTTTTGCGCAAACATTNCTTAACCTGATGAAACGCGGATGGCTAGCCACTTCTTTCCCCATGTCCAGCGCTTTCGGCGTAGATTGAAGCCGTTCGTTTAAAAAGTTTTTTCGAACAAA
>JGI24021J15306_10009602_pt1 | contig 11971 bp, 11 predicted proteins | sample Ectturendosymbi1_FD_15306 | JGI IMG/M metagenome (IMG submission 15306)
TGCGCATATTTAACTATCTCTGCGTGCATTTAGCTATCTCTGCGCAGGCGCTGAGAGGTGGTGAGAACAGTTGGAATGGTCGAACTTGACGAGATCCTCTTTGAAGCTTTGAGCAAAAAATGGCACTAACATTGATACCACCATCACAAGCCTAATGTAGTCCATCGTCTACACAAATCAAGATACAATATTATTATCAAAATAGTATAATCTAGACGTGAAACCACATTGCATTATATGACGCCAGGGAATTCATACCTTGCTGTAGCCTAGCTTTTGTCTGGATTACTGAAACAGAACACTAAGTTTTTTTCCAGAAAGGATACCATGTTTTCCTCCAACACGCTTCAGTGCTATATATGCATGCAGATTTAGCTATCTCTGCGCGGAGATAGCTAAATGCGCGCAGAGATAGCTAAATATGCACAGAGATAGTTATCTCTGCGCAGAGATAGCTAAATGCACGCAGAGATAGCTAAATATACGCAGAGATAGCAGTTTTTATGCTAAACCTGTCAGATATAATATTTTTACGAATGGCGCCCCATAGGCCTCAGTATAAATGGTGTGATGAGCCCGAGTGACGCATTTGATCTGTAGTCGCCTTTGATTTAGTGCAAGGTGTTTTTGGAACTGGCATAAATACAGTAAAATTTCAAAAACTTCCCGGTATCCAGGGACGGATTAAGTGGGGGGGGGCAACGGGAGCAATTGCCCTGTGAGGAAATTTGTTTGTTTCAAATAAAATGCTCGTTTGAAAAATTTTCGTGATTCAGAAGCGATACAACAATACAACTCTGTACTGTATTCCAATGTTGCGTTTAAGTGTCAGGAGCCCCCAACAGCAACTGATTTCTCTACAAGTGTGACTGTCTGCCGGTTTTAGTAATCGGAACTGAATATGAGTATTTTCGGTTTTGTTCAATGCAAATACAGTATATTTGATTTCGCTTGTAACTTTTTCCTAATAGTTGCTCTTTTGGCATGGGTATGATTCTCTAATCGTGTATCACGCCTTTTGCACAAATGTCACGAAAACGATACTATTTACGTCCTAAAGCGACTGGTTGCTGACTGCTGTTTAGTATCCATCAGTGTTGCCACTGGGATCAGTCTCGTTAACTTCAGATTCTTGCCTTTTTCAAAATCACATAACATCAAGTTTTACGATACAGTTTCATATAAGCTAAATGCTTCTATTAACAAACCTGACAAACCGCCATTACCCTCGATGAATCCGAAACAGAGCGAAATCGCCACTGAGTGGAGAAGTCGTTTATAATTTACGTAAAATGTTTGTCTCAACCCAGCGATGAGAGCTTCTTTAGTTTGGAACGATAACCAAACACACATTAGTGTGAGAGATTGATAAAAGAAACTTAAAAATCATGAATCTAGCTTATTTTCGTCCTAAAATGCGAGGAAATGTGGAAAACAAAAACAACAATCCAGTCAACATCAGATTTGTCGCCAAACATCAGACATCAGAAATTTATCTGGAAACATCAGATCTTATGTTAAAACATCAGAAGTGCTAACTCTGGTATCAATAATTCCGAACTTCTGGTGCAGTCTCGAGGTAGCTGCCGCCGAAATGCACGTTTGTTTCGTCATAAAGGGTTACGTGTGNTGGAAACGCACTTTTCTTCCGATGGCTGCTATCCTTGTGTTGCATCATAAAAATATGAAGCTATTCACAAGCCATTTACACCCACATGTTATTGTGCGGTCCGACAGAAGAGATTTTAATCAGTCGATTTGTAGAGCGAAAGAGCAGAAAACGAGATTTCAGTGTTTAGCTAGAGCTATGCCGAAATCTGTGACGTCAGCAGGAGCTATAAAAAGCGCAAAGCTTCTAAGAAGAAAAAGCACGTGGATATGGCAGTGTCAACTAAAACGCCGTGACTGAATCGCTTTTTCTGGCAAAACTTTCAAGCAGCAACGTTAAAGCAGTGGCGCCCAGAGCACTTGAAAATGGAAATCAAGACATTAGCTTGGAAATAACTTTCACACTCAGCCTGGCTGGCCATATTGACATGTTCTTTTTCTGGTGTTTTTGTTGTAATCTGTCTTCTTCTTATTGTTCGGGTGAATGACGTTTCTTGCCGAGTCGCTCTCTAGCCAGTGAAATACTTTTTCTTAGTAAAAATACACTCTGGTATTTACTTCTCGCAGCTAACTGCATGGACATTTGAGTAAGCACATTCTCGATTACCGGAAAAAAACAAACAGGAACCTTGCGAATCAGTGAAAACATAACTTTTACAAGCGATGATGTCATGAATTACGTCATAGGGGATCTCCAGTAAAAATTGCCCCGCATCCCCCTGCTCTTTAATCCGTTGTCACGCGAAATTTCTCACTTCACGCCATGTGCGCATGCACAAAGTGATATTCTAGATAACAAATACGCTGAGAAAACTGATGATTAGGGCTCAAGGTTTGGTGTTTAGGTAAGTGTGTCGGATGAGGGTTACAAAAAGAAAAATAATTGATGTCTAAGGTTAAGTCCAATATTTTTCATTGGTTATAGTTATTCCTGCACTGTACCTTGTTGTGGGTATCTGACATCTAACCAAGAAGTTTAAATTTACACAAGACTCATCAAAAAAGTAAATGCCAAACTTCATTCATTTACTTTGAGAAGCAAAATAACTGACAAACAATAATAGGTCAGAAATTTCAGAGGTCAGAAATTTCGCTTGACACCGGCTCTGCCGGTATCCAACCTGTTTTCGTGGGAAAATCACCGATACAGTTGTTTTCAATTTAAAATTGTTTGGATACAACGTGACATAAGTCTCGTACGAGTCTTCAGTTTGCGGTTCAAAATTGTTGCAAAGCATCGTAACAATTCATGTTTTCTGTACGCAGTGACTCGTGAGAAAATGTGAGAAATTTATCATGCTGTTCCATGCACTTAGCGCTTATTGTAAGTACTTACCATCCGTGACAATAAAGATATGTCGTTGGGTGTGGTTTTTGCCATCACGTTGATCGTTAACATACGAATTGACTAGTTCATATCTCAGTTCATCAAGCACTTTGTACGTTGCTGTTTGACTGCCAATTTCGGCTTTGAGTTGAGCTGCAACGTGAATAGCCTTTTTTAAACACGTAATAACCAAATCAAGAAGTGGCGCCATGTTTGCAGACTTTACATGATACAATAAGTTTCAAATCAAATTAAGCTACACCAAATGTTATATTTTTCTTCACAGCACCCCATCCATACTATATTCAGGAAATCACAAAACATGATTTCAGCTTGAATGTTACTCATATCAAAAACCAAAATTGCCAAAGTTGTGATGAAACGATTAAATTTCTGTTTCAAACGAGACATGGTGTTGATGAGTCTGACAAAGAACAGCAGCCTTTATTGCTGAAGGCAGAGTTGCATGACATTGTTGATAGGTTATAGGTAAATGATATGTCTTAATTAACGCAGTGTCTAAACCTGTATTTCCCCGATCCTCTCAAAGATGCCAACCTAATGCTAAAATTGCTCTTTACAGTACCTCCACCAGCAGGGTTGTAACGAGGCTAAATGGCGCCTGGGGCATGCAGCTAGTTTTCTGCCCGCATGTTCGAACCTGAGGTCTTTCGCAAGCAAATGTACTGCATTGAAGAAAGTACTTGTGACATTGTTGGGATGTTTCAGCGCCCCCAGCAGTCATTCGGGGTCCCATAGTGGTTCGACACCTGGGGAATTACGCCCCCTTGCCCCCTCCTCGTTACCTCCCTGTCCACATCACAAAAAGATTGGCAACGTAACGAAATATATAACAGGAACACAACGTTTGGTTCAAATACTTTAAACAAAAACATCAGGGCGATATATTCGGAATGCAACTTGACGAAGCAATGCACATATCATCGTTTGCCTTAAGTATAAAGGGAAAAAATTCAAAACCAAATTTGGCACTAATACGGGTGGCAAAAGGAAGTAAATGCAACAATGGTGATTTGGAAAAATCGGAATGGGATGTGTCGTGAAAACTAAAAATTGAATGATTGTTGCTATTGACTGTCGACCTCTGCGCAAATCCTATAATTGCCCTTTCTCAACCTCAGTTACAACTTTTTCAAGGGTGAACTATCCGATTCGGAAACCACTGTTTTGCAACATAACGGATAAAACTAATACACGGCACTGGGAAAGTATTTGTCTCAATTCCAATAAAAAATAACCCTGAGGATCCAAATCGCAGCATACCTCTAGTGATGTAGACATTTTTTATCTTGTTCTTCACTGTATGCACTGTCTGGACTTTTTCTGGACTAATGAGGATTTTAACGTTAGATGCAAATACCATAACACCATAAGTTATTTTTCCAGTCGCATTTGCTTGGAGCTGTGAAAAACAAAACATGGTTTTATATTTGAACTAAATGTGAATTACTACTGCAAAAATTCATGAAGAACAGTTTTGTTTCGTAGATTAACGAAACAAAAAAATTATTTCACTTACACACATGTTCTTCTTATGTGGAAGGGGTCGCGAGACAGCTGCCCTCGGAGACCACAAAACACCTCGCCATTTCCAGTAACCGCTAATAATTGACTCCACACTAAGGTGCGACCAAGCCGGGTCCGATATGTAATCACGCTGTACCTGACCTTCGGCAGGGCATCTGGGACGCTTACCGTGGGTATAGCCAGCAGGATTCGCCTCAATACCCCTTGTGGAGTCCATTCTGGTCACGTGGCTAAACTATCGTATCTGGGATTTTTATTCGGCCGGGAAACGGTTCGAATTTTAGAACTTTATGAATTTCACAGTTGCCCACTTCGTTGCGAAGCGTTACCACAGCAAGATTTTACAAAAATCCTATTTCTCTCATTTGTACATGAGATAACTTGTTTCCGGTAATCACCAAAGTTTTGTCCCTGCTCAAGTTTGAGCATTATCACCTCAGTTACTACTGTAGGCCACTTGGCACAAGAGTTAACAAGATAATTCCTTCTGTGATCATAGCTAGAATTCTTTCTGTGTTGATGTCCAGGATGCGACCCTTTGAACCACCACATCGTCTTCCAAGATTCTCATAACTGAAATTCGACCATAACTTGCCGAGCGATTACGCTATGAGGGCCAATCAAGCCCTCAAAAAGCGTATTTTTGTCTAGTTTATTTGAAAAATCAGGTTAATTGGCACTTGAAATTTTTTCACAGGTCTCGATGATGTCATTGGAACAATCCTGTGACGTCTCTCTGCCCCACAAAAGTGCCCAATTTTTGAAAAGTTATAACTGGAAGGCTATCTCCCTCTTTTGATGGTTCCATTAGCTCTCTAGCATTAGCGGTTGGTGAGTTATGACTGAAACCGTCCGAGCCCATTTAGTGTCTTGCGCTGGTGCTAAAGTGTTGCGCATTTCAGACCGGATATCATCACAAACTGTAGCCTTCTGATCTTTCAATGTCCTGACAGCTATGGAAATACTGGTGGATGTGATGGTATTTTTTGCTCCAAATTCATCTCCTGCGCGTCTGATGGTATAACAGTGACGGGATTAAATAAATCTTTGAAATGCTCTCGCCTACTGACAAGAGTGTTGGGTGGGTACTTTTTGGTGCCGCCGTTTTGGCGACGACTATTTGGCGCCGGCCTTTTGGCGCAGGGCTGTTTTGGCGCTAGGATGTTTTGGCGCTAGTGTAGAGACTGACCAGTGTGTGTAATGAAAATAGAGCGCAAAAGGTCGGCCCAAGAAAAACATGAATAAATTTAGAAAAAAAACATGGAAAAAGCGGTGGTTGTCGTCCATCGCCTCGTCTCTTTGGCCTCCCAAAATAATTATCTTCAAACCAGTTCAGCAACTGTTGAAGTTCATCTCGTAAGTCCTTTGATAATACATCGATGTAATCATCCATATCGGCCTTCGGTACAAAAGATAACACTTCGATCATTAAAAACATATACTGCAGATGCCATCATGGAAAAACTTTGGTTTATCCCACTTGCTAAGACGACTTTTAGCCATTTATTTTATTGGTTCTACGAAAAACACTTCGTTAAAGTCCTAAATTACAGACATACGCTCAATCTCATCAAGACAAATGCAAATGTACACTTTTTTATATGGTGGTTTGTTGTTGGTGCTTTATAACTACAGTGGTTTTGCAGCACCACGACTGAGTTTACACAATTTCTGGTTTCATTTCACTTGGTTTGTTTTTGTGTTCTGGGTATGTTTTCTGCAGCTCTTCCGCACACCGTGCGCCTGGCAAGAAGACCACAGCGCCAATTTACGAGATCTTGCTAAGACCTGGCCGACAACACCGAAGCGGACACACTTACCACTAAACTGTTTGTTGCTTTCTTGAAAAGCCGCGCAAGATGAAAATAAACACAGTTCTGGAAGCAACGTGTGCGTGATAGCAATCAAGCAGATAAGCGCTAGCGCACAAACGGCCTAGCGCTAAAACAGCTCAGCGCCAAAACAGCCCAGCGCCAAAACGCCGGCGCCAATTAGTCCCATTCCTACGAATGTTCTCCGAATTGTTGAGGGTATAGTTTTGACCATTTATCTAGCAGTATTGTATCGTTTTCTGCGGAGAACCCGGTTGGTTTGCCAGAACGCTTTTTTGACTTGTCATTATTGGCATCTAATTTGTACCTGAAAATCTCTGACAATTGCGCATTGAATATTCTTCCCATTTGATCTACGGACTTTCGTTGCATGGTTTCGGTTTTGTTCTGAAGCGATTGTTGGCTAATTTCTTTAATCGGATAGCACCTTCACTGTCTGATTCCCTAGAAAAGATTACTTTTGGCTATCTGTTAAAGACAATACGGCTTTAGAGAAAATCATTAAAAGACATCACTATGGTATAAGAGGTGTTTCTCATAAACTATTTTCAGATTTTTTGCATAATAGAATGCACTGCACTAAAATGGGAGCATTTAAGTCTTCCTGCAAAAAGATATCTTACGGAGTCCCTCAGGGTAGTACTATTTTGCCTTTGCTTTTCCTTATCTACATTAACGATATCACAAAATCTTCTTCTTTTCATACTACTTTATTTGCTGATGATATTAATCTTCATATGCAAACTCCTGTTTCAATGTTCTTCAGACAACTGGTAACCTTGAACTATGTAAAATTGACCACTGGCTGAGAGCCAACAAACTTTCTCTGAACTACAATGAGACTAATTTTGTGCTACTAAATTCCCAAAAACACAATCCTACTTCATTAAAAGTTATTATAAATAACCACAACATTTCCCCTGAAGATAACCTGAAATCAATAGCGTACGGAGGGGGAGGCCACTGTGCCATGGCCACCCCCCTCACACCCTAAAAATATTGAAATATAAAAACAGAATTGTCTAAAACTTGCTTCCAGAATGCACAAAAATGCGTATTTTAAAGTGTAATTTTGCAACACTTTCCCGGGGGCATGCCCTCGGACCCCCCTAGAATCGTCGTGCCTTCGGCACTTCCCCTGAAGGTGATTTGTGACGTCACACGATTGTGACGAAACTTGCACCCCCTCGGAAATTTTCTGCGTACGCCACTGCCTGATATACCTAGGTGTCCTTCTTGCTGACAATAAATTAAACTGGTAATCTCATGTACAAAAGATGAAACTCAACTATCAAGAACTTGTGGAGTTCTATCCACACTTAAACATTATACAACACAGTCTGTACTGAAAGTTGTCTATAACTCATTAATCCACTCCTACCTTAATTACTCAATGCTCAATTGGGGACGTGTTTCACATGCAAACATTCAGGCTCTTATTAAGCTCCAAAATAAAGTTATAAAAATAATAAAACCAACCAATACGAAATCTCTAGAAGAACCTTTCCAGCACTTAAACATCTTATGCCTTCCCAAACTACTACTGCTTCGAAGCCATTTTGATGAATATTTTATTCCAATCAGCTCAATTTAAGACTAGCAACCTCAAACAACCTATTTTTACCTAGAGTTAACTCTTCCTCAGGAAAATGTTCCCTTGCTTTTGTTGGCCCAAAAGTGTGGTCTTCAATACCAAACGATATTAAGTCTTCAACCACGTATACCTTTAAATGGAAACTGAAGAAACACCTCTTACATAACAAAGATACACAATTATGAACTTTTGCAACATTACACTTATTCAGAACAAAACCCTGTAAATTCTAGTATTTTGTAATTCCGTGTATTTTTTATGTATATTTACTTTTCGTATTTTTTCTTCCCTGTGCACATCCCATTCTTTTCAGCATGAAAGTACACTACATAGTTTTTTCTGTTTTGCTTTGTTTTTTCTTCTGTACCTCATTGATTAGTTTTTGTTACTTTTTATTTTCATATTTTGTTCAAACATATTCTTAACTACACCAAATTCCTTCAATTAAATTTGATCCACTCATCTGTGTACATAGGCATAAATGGTTGGTCCCTCACCAATCCTACATGACACAGCACCCCTCTTTGTTTTACCCTGATCAATTATTGCGCTATTGCATTTTCATTTGCTCTAATGTTCGCTAATAGTTGGTTTGTTTAGTGCAATGGCTTCTTGCAGTGCTTCTGCTTGTTGGCTGAGTCATATGAAGCAATAAACCATTGTCGTCACGCATTCGTTTCTGTCCACATACCCAAACGGCTGTTGTTAGCTACTTTGAACAGCAAGCACCACTCCTCTTCTACGTCCGTCATGCACTCTGGATTCTACAAGCACGATACGCTTTCTTCAAAAATAAATCTTACATCATTGGGAGCTCTTTGCCCTACACGTTCGTGTAAGTCTTGCTGCTTTTTCCTGACAAAAGCTGCAGAAAATTAGGCGGCGATCGGTCGACTGCTCTACATCGCTTTTGCAATGAACGTCTACCTTGGATTGGAACAGGTCAGCGGTGACGATGCAGAAATCAATCACTGGCCGTTGAACCAACGAATCTCCGTTCTAGGTGCAATTGTCCAGATCTTTTGTGTTAGACAGAAGTGCACAATGTGTTGTTGCAACACAGTTACGGAATTTTTCCGTTATCATTTCAGTTAGTATCACCCATGTTGAACAGTTACCGATCACACCCTTCCATACATCGTTTCCATCACAAGCATTGAAGTCTCCCAGAAGGATCGTGGGTTCGTCAGCTTTAACACTTCGTAGTAGAGTATCGCAAGTTTCCTCCACAAAACCCGGTGTATAGTTAGGATTTAACCCTCCCAGATGGTATTATTTGGCTTCCGCTTTTGACTGGTTAGTGGGGGAGAGTGGTACGATGTTTTCGACCAAGCCCAATTTCCTAGAACCCGAAGGCGGTCCATGCTAAAGTGGCTGCGCGCGACGATCATTGCACCGTGGCTGTGGACTCGTTTCTTAACATTCCGTGTTAGTATCTGTCAAAGTTAGACAGTTGGGGCAACAGGTTGCGCCACTTGCGCAGCAACTTTGCAAAACAGGGATGCCACAGGAAAGCGTTGCTGCGGGAAAGTTTGTGCAGAAGAGAACTTGCGTCATGTACTGTATGGGCAAACATGAAACAATCACAACACCTGAAAGGAGAGGCCGTGTGATGTACAAGCACATTTCTTGACAGGACAGAGCGGTGTTTAATTTTATCCCTTCTGCGTCCACGTACTCAAAAAACTGTGTAATATCAACAAGTATTAGCAGCATTGCGAAATGTACTATAACGTGTGTTCCAGATTGCGGGAAATAGTTTTATCTAATTTTCGCTTGGGACCGACTGGTATTTGTACAACTTAATTGCACGGCATTTCAAAATTTCAGCACCACCCAGTAAAATTTATATTTAACCCTTGCACTAGGATGTTAAAGTTTTGATACAAATTCTTTCAACTTGAAATAAAGTGGCTTTTCTCCTTCACATCCAACGGAGTTGAAGTTATGTACACACGTTTGCTATTTTGAAACTTTAAGAGCAGTTTTTGCCAAATTTCAAGTACAAATGTTGTTTCAAAATCTTTGCAATACATTTTTGACGAAACAAAGCACTTTTGCAATTTTTCCAGGTTCTTATTTTAAAGCATCGCATGCAGGTGTTTATTTGAGAATACTTCATCGACATCGGTAGATGTTCTTGACACTACCAATTTCGATGACAATTTGTCATTACGTCTCTATTACGTATGTAGAATTACCAAAATAAGAACAGAATCATTTTCATTATAAATTCGCACTACATCACTATCTGAGGGGTTGTGATAAATTGACGTAATTCTGCTCGGGAAGAAAACAATGTTCCAAGATTGGTTTAAATTGATGAATATCACTGATAAAATGACCAAGCAACCTTTATGCCAACAGCTGAAACTAAGGAGAAGTGATTATGAAGACAGCTTTAAATAGATAGTTGTAATGCTAGTAAAACAACTTCTGAGAACAAAAGTATGTTTTCGAGTCTTTTCAGTTTCAAATGAATATTTTAGTAAAGCTTTACTGCGTTTATCAAATTCCTTGTATGAACATCTTTGCATGTCAATCAGAAAACGCACCCGTTCGATTAACTTCAAACAAAATGTTAGCGAGTTGTTCAATGCCTGTTGATTGACACTTTGGGAAAGATCGATCAAAAAGTAGATTTCATGACCGGCTGCATGACCGGCACTGATGAATCTGCCAACTTGCGGTCGGAGGGTAGCTTTGATCCGACCCGTGCTTGTTTTTAGTTTTTGTAAAACATCGCTCATGGTGTCGCTGTATTTCGGATCTGGAAAACAATAACGTAGTTAGGGAATGCTTGCAACAAAGCGATAAAAACAAATTTTATTTTTCACTCATAATTTAGATTAAAATGACCTGTGGCACATCCAGGATGTTGTTAGGGGTTTGGAGAGTGACCCTATGCAACCATCAAACTTTAACTGAGTCAGATAAATCATATTGTTTGGAACTATCCAATTAGTGCATCTGTTTACTAGGCAAGTGATGACAGTATTAATGACAGGGTTTCTCAACCTGTGGGCCATGGACCGCTAGTGGGCCACGAAGGAATTTTTGACTGGCCAAGCTCTTGTATTATTAAAATTGAGTACGTTTTGCAAGATGACCCTTGAAAACAGGGGCTATTGTTGCCATGAAAACGAAATCTAGAAACAGGCATAATGTGGAAGATGACTTGATCTGTGCGTTATCATGTATTGAGCCTCGAATATCTTTGCTTAATAATAACAAACAGGTTCAGCTTTCGCATTGATTGTAGCGCACGTTGCATTATTAAATGTTGGTTTTGTTCCTTCTCTTTGTTAAATGTTGGTCTTGCATTATTAAATGTTGGTTTTGTTTCATGTACAACAGTGGTTCCATTGGAGAATTTGTATATTCGGTGGGACATGGACGTTCTGTTTGTTTATTAATTGGGCTACATGCTTCAAAATCTTGAGAACCCCTGACTTAAGAAGAACATCTATGTGCGTTGAATATGCTTCAATGCTTCAAGAACAGGGAATATTTGAGGTAAGTCATGCATTCGGCGTATGTTGGACCAACTGCGCCGCGTGAAACTCGATGTGATATTTTCTAAAAAGTTTTCTGAAAATAGCCATCTAATATCGAATAATTAAACCATTCTCGTGAAAGGAACTAGCCCAGCTCCAACACTTCATACAAAAATAAGAAAAAATGCAGGTAAAACTCGGTAACGCTGGTATGTTCGCTGGATGTTTGTGCAGAAAATTTTCTTTTGACGTTTGTTCCTAAACAGGCGTGCGCAGAAGTCCTCTGTTCTACCAGATCTGTTTGAAGTAAACAAATGGCCAGCATAATAAACCTGCAAACTCATTAGATGGCACATCAGTGCCTCAAGTCACAAGGCTGAGTATACGGCAGAGGTGTTCGGACTCAAGTTTTCTCGAGTCCAACTCCAGTCCTGATCCAAGAGGTAGGAATCCTGATCCGAATCCTGGTTGCAACACAAATATTAAATCCGAATCCTGAAAAAATTATGTTAATATATTTGATTAATCAATGTGCAACCATTAAAAATTTAGTAGAGTGCACTAG
>JGI24021J15306_10009603_pt1 | contig 11970 bp, 8 predicted proteins | sample Ectturendosymbi1_FD_15306 | JGI IMG/M metagenome (IMG submission 15306)
GCTGACAGTAAATCACAACTGCTGGATGACAAGTCAAGGCTTGTGAGGTTTCTGAAGGGTCGCCGCGCCGGTCCCATCCGAGGGGGTGAAAGTTACCCCCCACATGCTGACAGCCCGGGTGTTGACAGCTGCAGATTCGCCGCATACCAAAGTTCCTAACGGGGCCTGTAAACCACTTCCCTAACTACTACCGTGTTTTCTGTTTAAGAATTGCTGAATGCAACGGTCCAAAAAATTGTTGGGGTACCCGTTTCGAGAGAACATTCCCTTGATATTCGTAAAGGTTTCGTTTCCTGTGCAACGGAAAGAAACTCGACCATTTCGAATAGAGACCTGCATGCATGGTCTTCATGTAGGTAGAAATAATAAAACTTGTTGGTGATTTCTCAATTAAAACGTCAAGAAAGTGGAGGCAATTATTAGTTTCTATCTCCTTGGTAAAGACAATATTACTTTGAATGCTGTAGAATTAATATTGGTAAAGAACCTTTTGAAAGGATATTGTTTAGAAAATAGTGAAAACAAGTGATCTACGCAGCGGCAAAGCAGGTCTGGTCGACACTCCGGTGGCGTCACCGCCAATGCCCGATCTATAACGTAGTTCATGCATACGTCAGCCATGAGTGGTGCTATAGATGAACACATAGCAACGCCATCGACCTCTCGACAAAAACGACCGTTTAACGGGAACGCAGTTGTTTTCACAACCCATTCCCACAGCTTCTTCATACGTCTTCTGTTTGGATCGTTGAACTCGTCGTTCGAGCGGAAAACAGAGACGAAAATTAGATCGATGATAAAATCAACCGGTATATCCGTGAAAAGACTGGTTACGTGAAATGACGTCATAATTTTTCCACATGAAGACCTATCCTGAAGTAAGGATAGAAATATTACTGTGTCTTTGACACAGGTCTCATGGTGGCGGAGCTCCGACTACGAGTCGGACAGCCACTTAGCGCAGATGTATCTGAAGCTACCTACAGATGACGAAATTGGTCGTAAAGGCTTATCAGGCTTACGTATTTTAGGAAGACCGTACACTGTTGGTGTGTAGGCAGCAGTTGGATAGATCTACCTGTACATGTCTTCATCAATTGCCTTTTCACCCTTGAGATGCCTCAGGCAATTCTGAAATTTAAGAAGGTTAGCGACATTGTAATCGTTATCGCAGGGCTGGAATTTATTAGTGTCACACAGTATAGTGTGCATCTTCGCAACGTAGACTGCATCAAGAAAGGAGCAAATTCTTTCACTACCTCTTTGAAACGGACGTAAGAATAAAGATAGAATATTCTTTGAAATGTATGCCGCACCAGCTGAAAATGATTATTTGTCAAAGAAATGAATGTAAAAAGCACGTTCACAGAAAAACGTTTTCCATGATCAATGTATTTGAAAGGGAATATACGCTTTTTTAGCTCTTATAAATTTAACAAAAATTTTGATAGGTGTTTCTCCAAAAAGGAATGAGCAAGATAGATTGTTGTTCAAAACAAGCCTTGCAAGAAAGGATGAATGAAATTTCTTGAACTTGTAATTCATCCAAAGGTGCATCAGAGTTGTTTCTGATGATTTTTCGAAATGTACAAAGCTGTGAGCCTTGCAAATTTTTAGTGTCCAGACGTCATACAACAACTACTAAAAACATCTTGTGCTTGGTCAGCAACAAAGACAAATATTCTTCTTCACAGCAAGCTCCTCAAAGACCGTTGATCACCACAGCAACCAAGCCTGGACAATTACAAGTCACAGCAATTGAAGAAGAGTCACTGAAATCAGGTGAACTGATGAAACGTTGTGATGAAAAACTGCACAGTTTGATTGGACATAATCGTTTCTATGAAACGAAAGCGCAATGAAGTTTTACGTTCAGTGACATTTCACAAGAGCAAAACCTTACATTTTCCTACCTTTCTCGGAAAAAAACTTTAGACAAATTGTGTGTATATTAAATACCAGTTTCAACAACACAGTACAATCTCATGCTAGCATAACTGCACAAAAATAGGCAGGTGAGCGCTTCAATGTTTTCTTTTTTTGCGAACAATTGCTTTCAAATTGATAATTCGATAACTTCATCATCCCTGGCTCACAAGTTCATTCACACCAGAAGACTATGACCATATCAAAGTTTTGAATCTAAGACTGTGAAGTTATACAGTGTTTCGATACTTAAACAGATTTTATTTGCATCTTCACAATTGATTTTTCAATTATTTGTGGTCAATTACACTGAAACGTTATCAGAAATGGGCAGCCAATCATTATCCGCACTCTTCTACAGGTTATACGGAATACATGGGGCAAGGAGAACCTGCAAGGACATCTCCAGGCGGATTCCATAAGCAAAGTCAACAGGCTGCCTCGCAAGATCAACCATACTATGTGGAACCAAATCCAGCTACGGTCAGCATAATATTGCTTAAACGTTATTCGTATTCTTTGAAGACAATATGAATTAAAGGCAGATTTGAGTATGAACTACTGTACTGCTGTAATGAATCCTGTAGCGCCGAGACTGCCACAAAACAACATTATTTTGAGATTTGCAAAATAATCGTTTTATGATACAGATCAGTTTGCATGTTCACGTTGCTGTGCAATGGAATTTTTGTTTGGGACAGGCAAAACAATTTCTGTTCTGGAAAATTCAGTATTGAACTGCATTTTGATTGATGCATTTTCATTCCTTAACTACGGATAACATTACTTTTTTCTCAGACAATTCTATCATTATCCAAGCAGATCCAAAATTACCTCTTTTTAATTCAAGATCAGAGTCAATCCCCGCAGTACCAGGAAAAATATAATCAGTTGTTTTAGCAAAAAATAACCGCTACGGTGCGCTAAACCTTGATATATAAGAAAAACTGGCATGCAACATATCAGAAATGTTCTGCCTCATGTAAAAACACTGTGCGAAATACTGTAAAATTTGTGTAAATTATACCGGGTCCGGATCAACAATGAAAATATGCTAAAGATTGCAATAGCCTAATGCACCACTATAACTGTTACAAGTATAAATGATTTCCATTTTGCTGTGCAGGCTACCTGTTTGTTAACAGTGGTTAACTAGTAACACATCCTGCTGAAGTGCAGTTTTATTTTAGAAAAAAGTTCTGTTCTGGCAGCATACACTGTAATATGCTCTGTATCCACCGTACGGTACTGCATTTTGCATGGGTAAAGGACTATTGCAGATGGCAGAAGTAGCGAAAAACGCAAGATTTACGCGCAAAGCTTCTGTTGTTAGTGTTGGTTTTGGGATAAACAACAAATAATGAAGAGAATAAAGGCTGCAGGTTGCCAAAAATGAGAAGTTCATAGGATGCTATATGTTTCATCAACATCACGGATATGCACAAGGCACAACGTCAAGCAGAACAACAAGGGATAAAGCAAGACTGGTCCCAGAGAAGATGCTTCCATTTATCTCAAAAGATGCATCCCCTTGGTTTCAAAGAAAAAGTTTTGTGATTAAAATTTAGAACCATTTGAGAACAATGCTAAGATTCGGGAAATACCAGTAAACCGCCAATAATTTGCAGCTGCACTTGCTTAATTAGTTTCTTTTATTTGATTTAATTTTTATTTAAAAGCCTAGTCTCCAACAAACCAAAAAATGGAAGAAAAATTACTCATTGTGAGTTGGGAAAGGAAAAAAGTTTTTTGAGAAAATGCGCATTAAAAAAAACTAAAAAATCATTGTAGCTTCAGGGCCATTGTTTTTGTCATTAGCGGATTTTCAAGAGCACCATTGAAAGTAACACGAAAATCCATTATAGCAAAAATAAATTGTATGTTATCATTCAAACTGTATGTAAAAAACATCATTTTTAATACTTCTATCGTCATTAACGCCTTTTTTTCAGTGAAAAGGTCACAACAGTGACTTAAGACTTTTATTCTTGGTATGTTACCAAAATCTTGATGTTGCAAAGTGTCTGTGGTTTTCAGATTTTTCCTGTTTCTACAAAACACCCATACTTCTAGGATGTTTACACATCTTGGACTTCCCTAAAAGATGACTTTGTTTTGTTTTACATTCGCAAATTCAAGGATATGACTGAAATTTTTTTGAGTAGAAAACATTTTTCTAACGAACACTTTATTTGCTGCGCATTCTTTTCTACAAACACTGAAGCTGTTGGAAGAATCCCAATCAGTTTTCTACTTCCATATATTGCAGTGACGTCACACACACGCCAGCTATACCTCAAAACATGAACTGTCCTTACACTTTTCTGAAAGTGCCCAAATCTTCATGTAGTGGTTCGGGACTTATCGCCAAAAAAATGACCCTGCGAACCACTGATGTGGCTCTTTCGTGGTTAAAATGTCTGCTGAGGGATTATTTTGAAAACGATGTAGTTTCACTGTACGCTAATTTTGATTTTACAAAAAATAGATTTTGTTTCAATAACTACCTCGAAAAGAACATAAGGTGTCAAGTATGTTTATTCAAACAACATCAGTGGAAGTTTTGTCTTAAATGGTTAAGATTTGTTGAGTGCTGCTATTCCGTTGATCCAAACGGTTATACTGTTAATGCTTTCTTTTCAAAAATACGCCAACGAAGCCTTTGTAAGGCTTCCGTGACCATTGATCTTAAAATATATTTTGTACAATTGTTTTGTGTTTAATCATCGACAAGAAAAAACTCTTTCTTTGCTGCAGGTTCCTCAAAAACCTGTAATCCCCACAACAACAACACCGGCAAATATAACGGTCCCAGCAACCGAGGAAAAGACACCCAATGCAGGTGCATAGTGTGAAAAGTTATGACCAGGTAACCGCAGAGGCTTGATTTGTTTCATTGAAAGAATGATGAGGTTCAAAGTCGAATAAATATTTTTCTGACTACCAAACTTTCAGGCACAGAGAATCATACTGAACAATATGATCATGTACGTGAAATACAATTTTCCTAATCACAGTTGATACACACGTAAAGTAATTAGAACAACTGTTGAAACATTTTTAATACGTTTGCAAAGTAGGCTACGTGATATTCATGAATCGGTTCAGTTGTAAAAGCTCATTTGAGTTTGAAACGTTTTCAAGGTTATCCAAACTGAAAGCCTATTATAGTTAACATGTCATATTGCAATTACTATCCGATCACCCTTCAGGATATACTGCATACGTCGGGCGAGGTCAACCAGCCGTTGCCCCTCAAGGAGGCTACCAGCAAACAGGACAACGCAACATTTTGGAAAGAAAAAGCGCCTACAAGCAACCGATTCCTGAACTATATCTGGTATACTATGTTTAATTGTAGATCGGTTAATTTATTACATTTGTGGGATATCATCAAGATGGGCATATGTAGAAAACACCACTTGCTTCCTGCGATAACTAACTTGCAGAACATTTTCAACTTCACAGCAACCTTAAGCAACTGTAAATGAAATATTATCCAGAGCAATATTTAAACGAAAAGTGAAAATCACTTTTTTTCTGTGAGAGATTCAATTTTTCAGAAATGTTGTTTGAATGTATCCACGATATCGACACAACATCACTGCTTAACTTGGGTTTGATGTACTGTATTTGTATATCTAAGCAGTAAAAGCGCATGCTGAAATGAGTGCGAGCACCGAGCGTCACATTTGCATAAAGAAACAGCAGGTCATAAGTTACACTTGCAAAATCCGCACTGTGTTGTCGCAAAACCGCGCAGCCAATCAGCACGTACTTCACAACCAGTAACAAATACAGGTACTTGAAATAGGACTTTTCTCGCCACCAGATGTGGGTGGGCCACACCACTCTTGCCAGGACTACCCATGCGCGTAGCAAACATTTTTAATAGGGGAGACAAACAACAACCGAGTTTCAACATTTACATTTTTAATGCTCCTTGTTTGCAAAGTATCATCCATGAAATGTGCATTTTTCTAGCGCTTTCTTGCTGAAAAATTGCGTTTAGATTTAAGTCGACAAATAAAGTGTCTGTTTTCATTGAATTAGCAAGTTCCAAAATTTTCATAGTGAAGTCTCAAGTTTCTACTAGAATTTGCTCATACACCTGCAAAAGCGCTAATAAACATCTCGATGCTATGACTGCACCATCTGCAGTAAGCTTTTTGCAGCCAATATTGCAGATGAACAAAAAAGTCATCGCTGGCGCCATTGCGATTGCGCTTCTTACTGTATTTACACGCTGCGGATGTACAACAATACCGCATGTTCAATCGAAGGCGAGCAGTGACTTTGCTCTGAGCCACTCTCTTCCGACGTAGGCATTCTACAAAACTTTAGTGCACATAAGAAGTGGATCCCGTTGTCGTCTAATTATTGAGCGATTTAATTCACGCATGCTATTGATAACCGTAAACGTTGGAGTCTTTCAACGCGTTTGAAAAATGTTTGGATTTTTGATAATCTGTAAGATCTTTTTGGCTATGTTCAGCCTATTCCGTGTAACTATTGTAGCTACATTAAACTTACTTCGATTAAATTGTTTGGGACTTTTCTAAATTCTCCTGACTTCCTTAAAATATAAACTGGAATTAAACTGTAAACACAATTGTAACCCCAGTATTACAAAACTTATTGACCACGCTCAGCTGCATGTGTAGATAGCTTAGCACTACACGTAATTAAATTTGTGCAAATCACGGGCTTGTAGAGAATAAAAAAAATTGTATGGGAATTTGAAGCCCTGATAGGAAAAAATTCAAATTTAGTGTCATGTTAGTCACATGCTCTTTGCCAACAAGACAGATTACAAGCTCAGGGATGGATATTACGGACGGTTAACGAGGCAGTCGCCTCGGACCTTTTTTTCAGAGATATTGTTCCCTCCCTTGAGAGCTTTGCACCATTGTTTAGTTAAAATGTTATGTACCACGCTAGAGACACAATTAAAGAAGCTCTAAAGCAAGTCGTATGCTTTTCAAAACAAAGCGAAAATTATGGGAAAATGTGCCCAAGGAGGCAACTTTCCAGAGTCCAGCTGCAAAACATTAGAAAGTTTTGTTCCTTTTGTGTGCATATTATGCTCTTGATCTTAGTTCATAAATTGAAATGTGAAACAAATTTAAATCTTCTATCCACCTAATCTCACATCTCCCATTCGCAATGGCGATGTTTTGGAGATTCTTCTGAGAGCTTGCCCCTACATTTTTATATTCCACCCCTGTGCAAGTTATCTCAGTTGTTGTAAGCAATGGCTGCGTCAATGCTCTCAGCACTTATGAAACAAAAAGCATCTTGTTACTTACGTTAGATTTTTCTGCTGACTGTTCTCATTGCAGCTAAATGATTTCAACTTATTTACTGTAGGATAGGATGGCAGTTAAAATCAGATGAACATCGAAACACTGAGCTCATAAATAGCAGGTCGGAGTCTAATATCTTGACGAGACTAATTTTTTACTTGCCGGCAAGTGAAGGGAAATCATTGATGAAAACGTTAAGGCTTTAGTTTACATCAGGGATCTCCAAACTACGGCCCGCGGGCCAAATACGGCCCGCGAAACAGTTTCATCAGGCCCACGAAGACATTGTGTCAAAAATGAAAAAATAATACATTTGCGAAAAACTCGGTGATTCCGCAGAACAACATATCCCGAAACAATCACATTGCGTAAGATGCCCGGCCCTTGAACTGTTGTTTATCAGCTTATGTGGTCCTCGGATAAAAACGTTTGGAGACCCCTGGTTTACATAGTTGTGATTGAACCGTCACAATACGTGTCATCACGAAGAAATATCTGGAATGATTGGTGTTGTTGCTAAACAGTGACTATGGTGCAACACAGAAGACTTAAAAACTTAATCGCTTTTCGGCCAACAGTTTGAGCTTCAAGACATACATAATGTAGACTATATCACAGGCATATTCACGTATTTAGTTTTAGAACTATGCAAAAACAAAAATCTGTGATAGCGATTTAAGGCAACGGCTGACACAGGAACAAAGATGGTTTAAATTTGTAACACCCACGGTTATCAGAGAGGAATTTGTGATGGTCTTGAAATGAAGCTTACATAGGTGGGGCACTGCTAGCAGGTGCGCAAAAACAGTTGCGAAAAGCGTTAGTCAAATTGTTTTTACTTGCGGTCATTGATCACAAAATGTCGCATACAAGTTTGTATTTGACTAAAAGCTGAAGTAGGATAGGTTCCTTGAGGGAGTTTCGTTGATTTGCACTGAAGTTTCTTTGGCTTATACTTCAAATATTTAATTAACCTAAAAACGTTTGAGTTGGGGAGGCATTGTCTTCGTTGGCCCCGTTGATACAACTTGTGTTTATTTCACGGCGCGTTGAGGGACCGAAATGGTCTCTCAAATTTTTCCAACAGTCTCTCAAAATACAGTAGAACGTCTTAGTATAACCACCACAAAAATACGCTAAAACCTCGCTTTATGACTGTCTTGGTATTCAGATAGTTGCGGTCTCTCAACATGTCAAAACGTCAAATCATGGGCACTTATGCAACAGAAACTGGATGACGTAACAAACGTCACAGTATTTTGTTGAATAAAGGATGTAATATTTTTCACATGAAAATTCGCAGATTTACCTAGGAAAAAATTGAAGGGATATAGCAGATTTGAAGCACGTTTTTGGGCTTCAGGTGCAAGGTGTTTTGTGAATTTGGTAAACTTTTGGTAAACTTAAAAACAACCCAGTTATCCAGCTCGATTTACCAGGGACGCCAATCGATATCGAAAATGATGACATGTGAATAGACAAGTTCGTTTTTTTAGCGGTCCGTAACACTCACCCATTGAAATTGAATCCCTCAGTCTACCAGCACTAACAATAGGTTGTTAACAACCAACGTGTCCGTTATCGCGAAAGTCACACATCCTTGTGCTTGTTGTATGGTACATCCGCCTCCTGCCGATGCCAATTACACACTTTAGGTTAATGTCCTATTTTTGAAATTTGCATAAATCACAAACGCACGCTATTAAAGTGGCCGTCATCAACTAATCACAATATTAAGAAATTTTCAGACATGCTGTAAGTGTAAAGCACTGTCGGAATGGCGTTTCATTTAATCATGTCAGTTTGGTCTATCACCGTCAAGACAAAATTTTTGCCTAATCCTCTGAGCTTGCAATGACACGTTTCTTTGAGTGATCTCATAATACATAATACCGTTTTCCACATTGAAATTAGCAAAAGCTTTATTGCTCTGCCAAATTTCGTGACTGATGGGAAACATTGTTGCAACATTTGTAATTTCTTCAATCCGTTTTGAATCTACCACACAGTTACACAGTTACTTTGAACAGTTATAGCAGTATATTACATTAAAAATTTTTTCTTTTCAGGATCAGAACCAACAGCCACATTAATAGGTAAGAAATAAACTGTTTTTCTATGTTTCACACGAAAAGCCGATATGTGTTAACGTTTCATTCTATTTCTACTTTGAACTTGGGATAATCGTTAGTAAAATTTAGGTGCTTGACAAAATCAGCAAAATATTCAGAAACAAATTTTATTTATCATTCATTAAACTAAACATTCTCAATATGAATGCATTTTTGTTTTTACTCTATCTGGCTCAACCAGAAAATATGGTGTCAATTATTTTCTGTTGCAGATAATACTGCATTTTACACATTGCTACTGCGCATTCAAATCCACATAAGATTGCATTTACATTTTGCAAGTTTCATCAGCGCAAACATATCAAAATAAAAAATGGTGTTTGTGTTATGGTGTTTTCGAGTTCAGAATGACGTCATGGCCTTCCTAAAATAATGAAGTACCAAAGAATTTGAGCAATGTCCCACACAATAAAATGCCAAGGAATTTGAGCAATAACCCAATTTTTGATTTCACACATTCGACGCAGTGAAAATAAAGACCCTGTCCATATTTGGACTTTTAGGTTATGCTGAAGGGAAAAGATCATTCGTTTGTTTTAAAAAGGTTAGTTGAAAAGTACTTTATCTTGTCTTGGAAAAATTTTGTTTTTGTTTGCCAATGAAGTTCAAAAAAGATCAAATTTTTGCGATACTACTTTGAAAAATATTATGTTCAAACTGAAACTCAATCACTACCTCAAAGCAAATTTCCAAAACAGTTATTTTTTTTCATTTCGTTTCACCCATCAAAAGTCATATTGAGAATTTCTATAAGCGCAAAAAGAACAGGCTTTCCAGCACTGCGTTGTCAGACGTGCTTTAGGAAAGCAGCAAGAAGTGAATTCTTTAACCACCTTCCGGATTCCGAAGCGGTTCAATAATACGCAAATCAAAATTATGTTCATCTCTTGGCTGCACCAACTTGCACTCAACCGTCAACATAGGAGAACGAAAAGAGCTCAACTTGTGCTATGGTCAACACTGCAAATTAATGGATAAAACTTCCCCAACGTATCAACTATTTTGTGACGCATAAACTGGTTACATCAGCGCTGTGTGTGTAAATATTATTTTTGGTAACGCCATTAGCCCATTGATGAGTGTGGTGATATGTTATCTTGTTTCGCTCGTAAATTGCGCTTGGGCCCTTGAGCAATCTCTCCTGTTTGCCTGATTGCTACCGCAACTGTGGCCGGTTGTTCTGAACGTAGTCATTTCTACTTACTCGCCGACAGATGCGTATCGTTTCAATCGCTGCCATTGTTTTCATGCTGCCTGCTGTTTACGTTCGCATCTGATTTGAGTGTAATAAAGCCTATATCTAGGCGCGACGGCGAGTTACGTGTCGCTACAATGTCCACTCCCAAAAATACAAATCATATCCTTCTGTATTTTTAGTATTCGTTTCATATATGATCTAACATAACCATGAGAACAAAAAATCGTTTAATTTTTTGCGGTTGCTTAGCAGTAACATGCTCCATTAATGGAACAATGGCTCGATGTGGGTTTGTAGCTGCGTGATAAGGCCAGTTGACGTTTCTTATTTTTTCTTTTCTGTTTCTCCAGGTAGAGAACTGTTTAATCGTGACAGGACAGCAATTTTTTTCGTTGCTCCGATGGATATGTTCCAACAGGCCAGTGGCCAGGTTTAAGGGTTTGGGGGGACAAAATACATTCTTAGGGGGTGAAATTTTGTTTTTGTTGTATGTTTGTAATAAAATGTAATATGACAAATGCCAGTATGAAGGTTCCAGAGTACAATTTATTTTGTAACAATGAGGTTAGCTATTTATGTAATGTGCGGTAGTGTTGCGAGTTGGCGTTACACTTAAATTAAAACCGAGCATTTGCAAAATTTGTTTGTTTTGTCCAGTTTGAGTCAGATGTTTGTTTTCCTAAATATATAAGAAAATTTTCTATGGACAACAAAATTTGAGCGGGCACTGCCCCTCAATGCCGTCAAGGCTGCAGGCGTTTGCACCAAATTTCCAGTGGAGAGCCACTGAGGTTGTTTATAATGGTTCCAATCATGCCGACGTAGCAGGTGAAACGTTATACACCAGAAATGAAAAAAATGTTGAAATTAACTTCTTCGCTTTTATTAATAAAATCAGGGAATGACAGGTGCGGGTTTACTTGCCAGATTTGCTAAGTCTGTAGAAACCGCAATTAAAATGTGGCTCTGACCCTTATATTTGGACTTTGATAAAAATGCGTCTATACGAGCCGGAATGTTACTGCTGAATGCGGCCTGAAGTAGGATCTACTTGAGTTTGCAAGGTCAGTTGCAGTTGAAACTGTTGCTAATGTCCACAGCAGAGTTGTAAACAGACCTCATTTTGAAGTCCGAACCCTGCCTAAGCACGAAAGCACCCGGCCCAAACCCGGCCCGAAACCGACATTTATAGTTGAGACCCGATATCGACCCGAAAGCCAAATTTAACGCGTGAGTCGAGATGTGCGCAAATGCGGGCTATCAATAAACGTAGTGTACGGTATAGCTCAGTGGTGGGCAAACTACGGCCCGCGGGCCAAATCCGGTACGCCAAGTCATTTCATCCGGCCCGCCAGCACCGCTCAGTTTACGCAACAATCTTTGTATGTGAGGAACTAGCATTGGCTGT
>JGI24021J15306_10009604_pt1 | contig 11970 bp, 7 predicted proteins | sample Ectturendosymbi1_FD_15306 | JGI IMG/M metagenome (IMG submission 15306)
ATGATCATCTCTTGTTGAAGCGTCAAGCTGCTTAAATTGCCAAGTGTGACGCTTACGCACGTTTGTGGCACAAGCAGTCACAATTGGTGAGCAAAAGATCTGCCCGGAGTCGTTAAAATTTTCTACGACTCCGACTTCTCAGGTTGAAAATCCTTCCGACTCCGACTCCACAGCCCTGATCCGTAATATGTTGAACTGGGAAACTTTTGCTACGACGCAACAAAACCAACAGCCCACCTAAATTTCACGACAAAGTACATCCATAAAGTTTGAATATTTACTGCACACTACAGTTTTCGAAGCCATGGGCGTCGGAATGGGGGGGGCAAGCTTATCCCTGTATTTTGAAAATTCAGAAAAAAGGTTGTTTTGTAAGTTTTGAGTGGGAAAATGAAATTTCGCCCCTCTAGAAAGTTTGGAAAAATCCGCGCCACCCTGGGAAAATCCTTCCAACGCCCATGTTCGAACCACTTCATTTTTTCTATTACTCCGGTAAGCCATCTAATTTCGGCAGTTTGAAAACAACAAAACGAGGAAAATTTGCTTTGGATCCCTCTTCGGTTGCAAGGCATTTCTTGCAAAATTTCGCCCTCATACGCATTTCCCAGTAAACGTATAGAAATCAGCGCATTTCAAGGGCCGTCGCAAAGCATCTCCTCTCCACATCTTCGAGCGTCCAGACACACACTCAAAATCCCTACTGATCCACAGCGTCAATTGCATGTTCTTGACTTCTGAGGAGCAGCAGCTTACCTGCATGCCTATCTATCACGTCTCAAACTGCAGTTCTGACGTTCCTGTCTAATGAAACCACAATGGCTCTACCCGTGGCGCCACAGGTTGTGTAACACTATAAATAAGAAGTTCTCAGCGTGTCATTTGACAGTAATGCCTGATAAGAGATAATTGGAACAACAGTACTAGAGCATAGATTACATCGAAAGTATTCGCCAGTGCACCAGGCCCTTAGCCAGGTTTTAAGGTTTGGTGGGTAAAATACATTTTTAGGGGGGCAAGATTTTTGTTATATGTTTAAAATAAATTTTTCTGAGTACAACACAATTTGGGGGGAACAAAAATATTTGGGGGAAACTGCCCCCGTGGCTACGAGCTCGCAGTGAACACCGCTCACCGGTGCAACAACTCTCAAATTCGATTGGGTACATGAAGTTTTACTCAAAAAGTTTTGGACAATTTTCAACTTCACCAAATTTTTCAAAGCGCTTACACAACTTTTCATAGTTTATTTTGCAACGCATCGAATAGGTATCAATCCAGTATTAACCAAAAAAATTCTCAAAANTGGTTTTCCTAAAAATACGACATATTNGACAGCGAATTTCAAATATTCTGTGAGAGCAGCGCACCTCCATTTCTCCTCTCCCAACTATTANGGTTATGTTAAATGCAGACGAATGCCAGATGGATGACACCGCATTGAAGCATGGTTTCAATACAACAAAATTGGTAACATATTTTTCGGGAAGAGTTAGGTGGCCCGTGTTGTCATTTCGAACACCACGTTAACATATTAGATGATAATGACCGCAGGACAAGCTTCGTGTCAAATGCGAAAAATTTGTTGCAAAGTTACGCCAGNAGATGGCAACAGTGTGCTGCATTAAATAGTTNATGAAGAAACTCCAGGCGCTGTTGTATCACACGACGAAACAACTACTTTAAGACAATATTATCCTATTTACTGCAGCGATGTGCAGAAAAAATGCTAGGTAGCTACAATAAAAGAAATATTCCAACAGAGGCAGCATTCTGCAAGAAAAGTGAAAAACTTTCCAAATACTTCAGTAGAAAAGCTGTGTTTTTGCCTTAGAGAAAATAAACACACTTGGTGAATTGACAGGTAAAAACTTGGCTACCACGAAAGTAATTGCGACTGAAGTCTCGGTCCAGCTATTGGTCCGTACAATTTGTGTGCAATGCGTAAACACCGTCCAGGATTTTGTTTCGAATTTAGATGTTTTGCAGTGAAGCCTCATGTCTCAAATGCGAGCCCCATAATCTGAACATTACTGGCTTAGCGTACAAAAAAACTCTCGAACTCCCAGTTAGATAACGTACCCTGCATTTTAGCCAGTGCTTTCAGTGCGCAAAAAATAGGCAAATACCAGACAATGCTGCACGTTACCGGACAGTTAAGTTTCTTTTGCTTCAAAAAACAGCAAGACTTGTGTCATCCCCTTACTAGTGTGCCACTGTGGATAATCGTCCACAACAAAGGAGTTGATATCGCATCTGTTTAAACCAGCATTTCACGTATGTGTCAGTTGCAGACAACGTTGTTTCGAGGAAAAAACGTGTGGAAGCGTCTGGTGCTGCTAGTTATTTGGTGACAGTTAACTTCATTCGATACTTGTCTACAACGAAATTGCGAATAAGGCAGAGATCTAACGTATCTGTTCAGAAATTGCATCATTTGGACAAGTTTCCTGCGTTAACAGGGTGTGGTCGTGACTATTGCTGTGAGACTTTTTCGATGACACCAAATTCACGGTAAAAAATAACCTCATTAACGATGCCGCACGTTTCACAATAACTAGTAGCTTTGCAGCTTAACCGTAGCGAGGGTGAAACATGAATCCATTGATAAGTGCAAATTATTGGATGTATCGTATAAGTGCTGAAGACGACGGCTAAGTGAAATGCTTTGAGTATTCACATTGATGTCTTGGAGGTGATCAAGTGATTCTTGACTTCATCTACTCGTGCATGTAGTTGCTCTCATTTTCCGTTTCCAGTTTCTGTGAAAACATCGAGATCAAAAACGCATCCGCAAACTTTCGAAACCAAGAAGCTTTTTCTCTTGATTGAACCAGTACAAGATCCCACTCCCATCTTCGTCACAAAATGCATTTACAAACAAATTGTGAACAGCTTCAATAGATAAAAATCTCAACAGTCAAAGACAAGATACGGAAACAACTCAATATTGAGACAAATTTACAAATATATAATACGCATTGGGGCTGATTGATGACTGGTTGCGCTTAGAACGAAACTGAGTGGCAATCACGTTGTCATCAAATTCTGTGGTCCAACAATTCCAAATGACTCAAGACCATGGGTGTAGCGCTAAAAAAAGAAGTATGAGACGCACCCAAAAATAGCCATTTTCAACAGCATTTCGCACTTATTTTAAAATCAGCGTTTAATGAAGTATTGACTTCCATTACACTGCAAACAAAAACATGAAGAGTGTGCCAACGCCGTTCTTACGTGTTCCCGCCCAACTACATCCCTGACTCAGACACACATTAATCTAAACCAGTGCTTTTCAACCTTTTCTGTACCGCGACCCTTTACAGCAACCCACTATAACCCAAAGACCCCCATGTAAAACTCGAATAAAGCAAATGTAATATAGCTGTGTACATAAAATATCTACACGCGACCCCTCCAAAAACGGTTCACGACACCTCTGAGGTCGCGACCCCCTGGTTGGAAACCACCGACTTAAAGAATGAAAAAGCATATAGTCCAAACTAGATGCGACCAGATAGAGCAAGTTTGGGACACAAAAAAGGTGGTATAAAACCTTTTTCAAAACCCAGAGAAAGGTTTCAAACCCACACTAATTATTAAAATATTGTAACACTGGAAAAAATGGCCCATTTTCCACTCTTAAATTCCTGAAATGTGACAACTCGAGTCAATGATCTAATTCGAATAGGACTCCAAATGAGTTTTCCAGGGACTTGCGTGGTTTTGTCAGCATATGACTTAACTCTGGATTTTTTCGTAAAGACTCGTCTTGCTTCGAGTCACCATAATACTGATCTCCAAGCTGCTCAACACTTATTTCTGAACATAGTGTAAAGCTAACGGACTAGACTTAGCGTCTGGTGTGGACTGTGGACCTAAGGAAACTAAGAAAGGTATCGGAAAACCACCATTTTCCGAACAGGAAAATCACCAAATCATCCAGTTTGCACAAACACTACTGCTCTTAGTCGCGTGTGATATACTGTGAGAAGCCAAACGAGGTGCATTGGGGGTTTGGGATGGACATTTACTCAAAATTTCATTCTGGATTGGATTCGCCACTGCCTTGTGGGTAGTTGACTGAAAAACGTTTGAACAGTGAACACACAATTTTAGTGATCATATAGTCTTTGATTTATGATGAATTCCAATGTGTCACAAATGGTGATTAGAGTTGATTCGGGTGCGGCACCAGTGGCTCGAACTTGATTTGGATTTCAAAGTCCCAACACTTGCATTCGATTCAAAATAAAAACCTACGATCTGTGCTTGTCGCTGCAAAACGCGCTAGCAGTTGTGCATAACAGCAACCCAAGGCAGAAACGTCTGTTAGTACTCGACTCAACTACCTGTGCATCGTATACCGTAGAACTGGGCATAGATAGAGGAACCTTTTTCAANGTGGGGAGACCTAGGGCCTGGCTTGCAANGTCAANCANTACCAAGCACGAGTAAATTTTGACTGCACCGGAACCAGTGGCGNTATGGGTCAGTAGCGCTCGGGAATGGGAGGAATTGCGCGCCTAACGCGTAATAAGCGTGAGGAAACGATGAAAATAACATTGGGATGTAATGGATGCAACGCTACTTTGAATTAAAAATGTTACTTTTTGAAATTTTCCGCCCGTTTTTCACTCTTGCACCCCCACGCTGTGCAACTGACAGTGGCACATCTAACAACAGTCTTAATTGTTGCAATTTTGTAATTATACGATCAATGACCATTCATCCAATGTGGCAGACAGAAATAATTTATTGTTCGAAGTTTGGAATAAGTGAAAGTATACGTTTCACCAAACGACCGTTTGGTGAAAATGATGCAGGATTCTTCATTTCGTTTCAGCTTGTTCGACAACTTACCCACGTTGGGCAGCTACTGCAGGTTGCGTAACAAACATCTTGGACACGCTGCGCTTCATGACGTTAGAACCAGTAGGCAATATTGGAATATTGCGCATAATACTGGTAGTATTTCTAGGTGATTAAAAGTAGATTGAGGTGCAAATTCAGGTAGAGTTGAATACGCTACCTGAATTTGACTAGTTTATAGGTAAATTAGCATAATTGCCTGTAACGGTTCATGCCGCTAATGCTATGTTACGCCGTAGTTCAAAACACCGGGATGTCTTCGTGCACCTCTACTTCACGAACTAGGTTGGAGTGCTTTTAAAATACCTTTGGTGTAGGCCTGTTTGTCGCTATCCGGTGGCAAAGATTCAAACCGTCTGACATCTTAACACATGAACGCAATGGATTTTGATCGACTGTTTGAACCAAATCCATGGCTAGATTGGCATGGTGAAGAATCATTCTTGTTTATGATGAATGATTTTTAGTGACGAAAGTCTTGTATCACAATAACTTCAAAATGTGTTTTGACAAAATTGATTTTCAAAAGTGGAGGGCCAGTTCCCGTCAGTAAAACAGTGAAATGGCCTAGGTCCACCTGCCCCTGTTACTTCCATCTATATAAACGAGTCCTTGGAGTAGTGTCCAACGTAATTGGTGTCTTACCTGCTACTTTGGAATACCGCAGGAAACTGTCGATAATCTTCTGATTGCTCTGGCTATTCAGAAGCTTCATGAGATCAGGATTGCTGTATCGATTCCGGTAATGTGACTGATAAGAAGATTTACCCTTGATCATTTCTTGATTTTTCACATGAGCTTTCGTTACTGTTGGAACTAGAAAAAAATGTCAAAATTTAGCATTTTAGACTGGAGTTGCTTTTATCACATAGAGGAGCAAGTGGGATATGGAAAATTATATGATTGTCCGATGGCACACCAACGGAGTAACGCTTTCGATATTAGAAAGATACGAGGCGGCGACTCAATGTAGTTGACGGAGAAACTCTGGAAGGAGTCGCTTTCATGGGATACGCGACGTCCGTACTTCAAAAAGGACGTTAGAATGTAAATTAACTTTGTAGCGCACCAATGCAGCCAGAAATAACAAAAACTGCAAACTGAAAGCTTTTATCTATTTTTTTATTTGAAAGCACGTCGGTAAGTCAAATGAATGAAACATGTCACGCTGTAATATCGGCCTAACGTGCATATATATTATGCCAACTCTAGTAGCATTCGGTAAATTTGAATTAACGAGTGTTTTCAGTAGACCTGGGTAAAAGTTAAAATCAAATTGTTGCTTCAAACTCCAGGTTTAGACGCATGACCGCTCAGCTCATACAATTGTCTGTTGAGAACTGGCATACTTCAAAGTTAATTACATCTTTCAACCTTCAGAGACGTACACTATACACATAAGGCGTGCTGCGCCGCAACAAAGCAACAATAGCCGTAAGACACGATTTACAATACCTGCGCCCAGAGCGGGCACATGCTTCGATTTGTTACATCCGTATCTGGTGGTTGTTTCGGCCAACGCGGGGTGCTGTACAGGAAGTTTGTAAGTGCGTCTGGTGGTAGTGTGATTTGGCCGGTCGATCTGTGTCTTCCAATCGTCCGGGGCGTCTATCGCCCCCTTAACTTGATAACCTGATACAAATCAACCGTTTCGCAAAACGCATTGAAGCAACCGCAACACCGGCATGCTTAACACAGGAGAGTCAAATAATGTAGCCCGAGAGAATTAGCCACATGCGTCGCACCACGTTCGTTAAAACAAGCGCACTGTTTAACAGATAAACACTCCCCTTTGATCTTTAACCTGCACGCGTCGGCTGCCTTACCCTGAGGAATTCCGAGATAGTCGCTTTGATAGGTCGAACGGAACTGATCCTTGAGTAACTGATCGAAAACCGTTTCGGTCAAGTCCCGGTAGCCGCAATTCTTGGCAAGAGCTGCTCTTTTCATGTCAAAAGATTGGCTCGGTAGCCGCCACACCATGAAAGCCTGCAGTAAAAATCGCACTGGGATTTTGCACCACAAAGGCTTAACAATGGCGATCAAAAGATTATGACAATGTGCAGAAAAACTAAAACATCGATCCCTATAGTGAGCATACAGGGAAGACATGTAGTAAGAAAGGACTAGAAACTTCTCTGTCGGGTTTCAGTTCACCCCTGTGAGCTATGTGACAAGTGCTATAGACGCGACACCAAACAAACATTATTAGCTGCAATAGTCAATCACAGCGTTGACAGCCGCCACAAGAAAGCACGATATTCAATACTAACTCTGTAAACAATCTTATTTTGTATCAAACAAAGGATATTCTGTACAATACGGCATGTTTCAAAATGTAGCTGTGAATCTACGGCACAGACAATTGACTACAAAAGTAACAATGTTTCTAAAGCAACATGATCCGCTGGAATGCTGGTACAGTGATCGCAAATGCGCACCCATTAAAACAAGAATATGTATTAACAACACAAATGTCATTTGTTCTCATGTTTTTCGTTTCAGTGCAAGGTTCTTAGATTCTGCCTTGCTCTTTAACTGCTCCTCGTTCGTTCGTTTTGCAGTTTGCCCGGAGCACGCGGTCGTAAGGACAGAGGGATTTGTTATTAAATGACTAACTGGGCTGACGCGAGCTGGTGAGTTTAATGCTAAATTACAATTTACATACTGTTGCGCGTGCGCCAACAAGCGGTTCCAGCTCTTGCGTATCCGGCCGCACTTCAATACAATCAAGGCAGCAAGAGTTTCCCTGGAAAACCTAAATTTTGACCCTTAATTTTTTCGGTACCATTCAAAAAACTATAGTTTTCATTAAAGATCACTATTTTGTAGCGGTTTTCTTGTAAAGTTGACACAGTTAAGCGCTTGTCAGACGAAATAAAGCGGGAGATGTTAAAGTATCAACGCAATGACTGCGGTCTAGGACAGTTCGCTGATCGCCCTTTCGGCGATGGTGGTCGTAAATATTTTATACGAAAAAAAATGTGTTTTCGAAATACTTCAAAGGTTAGACAACAAAGCATGTATGCTTACCCTAAACCTAAACCCTGAACCTAAACCCCGAACGTAAACCCCAAACCTAATCCCCAAACCTAAATCCTAAACCCGAAGCCTAAACCAGAAATCTAAACCCTAAAGCAAAACCCAAAACTTTTTTAAAAGTACATAAAAGCGCTCCCATCAAAAGTGTCATGTCTGATTTATCGCCGAAACGTCCACCGCCAAAATGGCGTCGTCGAACTGTCCCATTCCGAATGACTCCATCTTCTTCTGCAATGATTCTGCTTAAAAGTATGCAGATAACAAAAATGGTCTAGAAATTTCTACTTTCAAGATAAACGTTGGAGTAGCTACTCAGTGAATGTCCCCTGCTTTGCAGGGGACGCACAGGTCATTTTCATAACCAGGCATTTGCTGCATGCAGCACAAAACATATTTGCCTACACGCAACACGTGCTTGACGTGTGTTTAGCAAAAGATAGTTGACTGTAATAGATTTGTCACCACAGTAAAATCACACAATCAGTCACGCCTGTATGGAGTCAGCAATAGCATGTAGGAAAACAACGGTTGTGCATAAAATCAAAGTTTACACACACTATAGCCTTTTTCCAGGAGGACGAAAATTTTACCACGGGGCGCTTTGCCGCCCTGCGCCCCCTTGGTTACGGGCCTGAACACATCTTCAAGTATACCGCAGCTAGGACAAGTTGGAAAACAGCGTCTTTTCAAAAGGATACATGAAGTGATATATTTTGCCTCCAGGAAAGTTTTCTTGTTACTTTTTTCAGTCTGGTTTGAATTCAAAATGTTTTAACGTTTGCCAAAGCAACCTTCCAGGCATTTATGCAAGTTCGTGGCAAATCATAAGCGTCATTTTCGCTAGATCGTCATCTTGTAAAAATTCTCTTTAAAAAGCCGTGAAGAGTGGCTCAGGATTTTTTACAAGCTGCCAGGAAAAGCATCTCAGGGTTTTTGGAAGTTTGATCCCTTCTTCAGTAAAAATGTTGATGAAAACATTCATTGAATAAACCTTCCATTCCTGTGCTTAAAATTTACAGTCACTCATGTAGGATTTCGTCGTACGCAATTTCTAACGCTTGTCTTCATTCACCCAAAAGCCTGTGTCCGCTTCGTCCACCTCGCAAAAAGACCTGTTACGTTTGTCATTTACGCATATGGTGAAGTGCGACATCCAGTAGTCTCTGTATGTACGAAGTTCGCTAAAACACATTTTACAGCAAAGCAGCACGAGGCCTGTCCGACGCCGAGAGTCAAATAAGCTTCCTTGCAGTGACACGACAAAGGACACGAGAATTTTCATTAAATAAATCGCTCGGTGTAGTTTGACTTTCATTGGTAACACCACAGCGCTATCCAAGCTTTTACCTGAATGTGATGAAATGATCTTTGAAATACTTGTGTGTTTTTTCAGAAATCAGCTTAAACTTCTCACATGTTAACGCTGTTGTCTGACATGGAAAGCTAAAGACACATTTGAAACAATAGTTTGCTTAGCGTAGGCCATTTAGGTAGAAAAAGTAAAGTATGTAGAGTATTTACGAAAGTTGCTGTTTTTGAAAATATCTTGATGAATGAACAAAATTTATGCAATTAACTCGCGCATCTCACACAAAAACAAGGACCTTTTGAGGTTCTATTGAAAAGTGTCACTGATACGAGTGCTGGGTATATTCTTTTGTTTCACTTTAAATTGCAACACCATAAGTTTTTGGAGTGTTGCTGAATTAAAATCGCACCGCAAAAGGACAGGAAGAAGATGGTATCGGGCATTGAATCCTATGCTCAGAAGATCGCGCGAGCAAACGTTTTGGATGGACTGTAGTCAGCTAGACGTTCAGCAACACTGTCCCCGGCGGTGGCGACTGGTCTGTTTAAACTAAACCGTATATCCCGCATTGTCTTTCGAAATTCTGAACCATCATCACTTTACAACAGCTTAACTTACGAGCTTCAGAGAACGCTGTTTAAGCAAATGTTCCCCACTATTGTGCTCTTTAACGACTAAATCGTGATTCACTTGTTCCAGTAAAAACAGAAACTTAAAATGTCATGCATAGACAGGGTCAGCACTACGCGCGCTCGGAGACAACTACGGTGATGTCAACTGTTGGGCAGTAGCGCCTGAGGAAATCGATTTGGTCAAGAAAACGACTTGATTTATCGATTCCAGTCAGAATCTACGCCACTGAACAGCCGGTTGTCATGGGTGTCGACAAGCGCAATAATAACGCCCTTTGCTCTGTGGCGTGATTTATCACTTGGCAAACAACCACCGGAATGCTCGATGTCTACATATGAGCAATATTTACCTTACAGTTGTCGGCTGACTATACTTACCTCATGTGGATGAGGGTTATTGCTTCTGTGACCTGACGATGTTCCAGCTCGAATAGGTTCCATTTTCACTGTCGTCTTCCACGGGTAGTGTTCTTGACAGGTGGTCACGCCAATCGGACCAGAAAGGTCGTAGGGTGCAGTGAAGCCTTTCGAAGACATTGGTCTCGTGGCCTCCGCTGAGATGTCTGCTTGATATCCGGGGTAGTGCAACTCGTTGGTAGTGACGTATTGGCTGTTCATTTGGGCTCGACCTGTAAATGTAANCGTCTATTTCTATGATTTTCACACTCTTTCAAACTACGCTACCGTAAATAAGTTTAGCGCAGTTCGTTCAAAAATGACATCTCAAGCTGCTATCACAAGATGAACGACTTACTGTTGCTGCTCTAGGCTCTATGCCATTTAGAAATAACAAGAGCCTGTTGTTTTTGTAAAACGTTGCTGAATTTTCTTTCTGTAAGGGACAACCCTGTTTTTGCATGCTCAAGAATTCCTAGGAATTTATCTTTAGACGACTAAGTCTAGACTGTAGAGCAATCGCTCATCGATTATCTAACATACCAAAAACTGAATGAATAAACTGAGACGCTGTCGAGCAAGGGGGAAGGCCAAACGGTTGGGAGATTTTGCATATTTTTACCATCATTCAGTGTCTTCCTGGTATACCGCTTTCATTATATTGATACAAATGAGTGGAGTCATCAGGGATGAGTCATAAATCTTCAATACGTCATACAGCAAAACTGTTATGGTGGAAAGGTCAGTTGCAGGCACGCACCAGATATTTCCGGAAGTTTTGTCCGAGAGTATTGTTTCAATGTATTTGATGATGCTGATATCACGATCAAAATTTCTTGCTTCGTGACTAGTGTAAAACTAAAAAAATAAGGCAACACTAACGATATGTGCCTCATTTTATACACCGAAGCCATCTCACAAAAAGGCTAAGAACTACTGACTTGGCGTAAAATGTGTAGAGAAAGTAAAATTCTTTTTTTGTGAAAGTGTCGTATCAATTATTCGGTGTTGCTGAAAAATATAATCTTGTTTCCTCAAGCACAACAATGTGCAGTACAGACGCTTCGTGACACATTATAAAACATCAAGGGAACACAGGCGTCCAACCACTGTTGTTATACTGTAATATCAACCATAAATGTCCACACGTCTGGATCATTTGTTAAATCTTGGACAGTTTGTTAACAGAGTAATTCAAGCACCATGCGCAAGGAAATACAACCTAAGGAATCTTCAAATAAATGACAACAACCCAGAGAATTTTCACCGCTTGCGTGAATGACTTCTCTGCACAAGCAACGATTTTCGTAAAACAATTCGAACGTGGTGCTCATGCAGTCACAACTGATTTACAAAAGAAACTTCAGCGTTTACAGCCGCTGCAGAGACCCGCAGTGAAATTAACAAGGGGCTGTAGACTACTGAAAGCCACGGAAACACGTCAAGAAAAGCAAAACGCACCTGACAAACTCTTCTTTTTCTAAAATACTCGACAAGAACTACAAAATTAAATATTTCAAATTAAAACATACTAACATGCGTCAAGCTTGACTAGGCGTTCCAGAGGTCGAGGCTGTAAGATTACAAACTGATATGCGCCAACATGTCGGTCATACATAGGCATACCGTATTTACTCGATTGTTAGCCGCCCTTGATTGTAAGCCGCCCTTGATAGTAAGCCGCATGAGATAGATTTAAAAATTTAATGTAAGCCGCCCTTG
>JGI24021J15306_10009605_pt1 | contig 11968 bp, 7 predicted proteins | sample Ectturendosymbi1_FD_15306 | JGI IMG/M metagenome (IMG submission 15306)
TGGGAGGAGACGTGCGAGTAGGATCCGCTGCTGCTTTCCGACCGACGCGGCCGCCTGACGTTCGCAGGCGACGACGGGGTCGACGACGACATCGGCGAAGAGACCCCGTTGCCATTGCTGTTGCTTCGCATCAACGGTGTCGCGTCTCTTCGGTGTCTGCGAAAGCAAGCCCGTTGCGTTGTCGGCGCAGAGCAGGTAGGATCGAGAGTGCGGTCGAGTCAACTGATAAAGTCCACAAAGGTTTGCACTTTTGGCGACATTGCGTAAGAACGGAAGATCGACACGCACAGTCAGTGCTCGCGAATCACGCGACGCATTAAACGTCACCTGACCGTAACTACGCGGGATTTAATAAGCGAGCCAAGCGCAATTCGAAAATCGTCTGTGGAGCAGTCCAGCATGAAAATGATTCTTAGGTTTTCACCAAAACAGGGCACAACGCGCCAGTCCAAAACGCAGATTGAGCAACAGACATCGTCTTGCTTCTGGTCAACAACAGGCGTCGATGGCCAACTCCATGTATGAGAGAGAATCGGACGCCAGACCCAACACTCTAAAAGTTATAACAGCGCTTGAAGTGCATCTTTGTTCGGATACGCTGCGATCGGGAGCCTTGTTTCAAGCCCAGCGAGGTCGGAGTGACTCGTCTCGCGTTGTTAATTCCACGAAAAGCTTCAAGCACCGCCAATATCATCGCGAAATAAGCTCTTAAGCATACTTTTGTTAAGTCGGCGGGTCGAGCAGCGCAACGGACAAAGGTAACACAGCACACGAAACTGGTGCGGTCCGTCTCGTCGTGTGTTCTTGCGCGCTCGCACGAAATCACTTCCACTGCTCGTTCTCCGAGCGCGAGGCCTTGACTTACATGGACGAGGGAGCGCTGTTGTGGACGTGTGAAGAATTGGAGGCATATTTCGCTTCGACAGGGACGGAGCCGCCGTTGTTCAAAGCAGCGCATTGCGACGTGGCTTCGTCGGCGGTAATCCTGAAACAAGGCTACAGCGTTAAGGCGAAAGACCAACGGCAACTGGCAGGATGTAATAGCGTGCTTCTTGCGCAAACAGAACATCCTTCTCCAGGCGAACGCTTGGATGCTTCTGCGTTGCCAGCAAAATTCGAAGCTAATTTTCACCGAAGTTAAAACAGAACATCGCGTCAAAGCAAAACGCCATGTTAAGCAGATACTTAACAGTAGGTCAAAATAGTGTCTCTTGCTCCTTCGTGTACTTTCTTCTTATTTTCTCAGGAAGATAAATGCAGACAGAATTCACTTTTTTGCGGCCCGCCAGTGATATTCCACAATTCATACGGCCCGTGACAGTAAATAGGTTCCCCACCCTTGTCCAGTATCAACGTTATAGCAGAAAGTCTAGCTAAGGGGTACCGCATCAGTGTGGAGCTTATGGGCTGGGCAGTTTGAAGAAAAAGTAACACGTGTACGTTTGTTAAAGCTGCACATTAACCAACATGACGTAACAATTCCCACGGGTATCTTCATTTATTGCCTGATGACGGGCAGCTTTGCCGTACTATCGTAGCAAGAGCCAGGCAATTATGGTCTGGGATTTGGGAGTAGAAAACAATCAGCACAACTTTTCAAATAACAATATATTTCCTAGCATAACCAGAAAGTAGAGCTGTATCAGAAAATCTGTATCAAGTCAAAATCTTGGGAATGACGAAAAATAACAAAAACTAACATTACACAAAATCTTTTTAACATTTCCAGCTGACTGCATTCTGAGCAAACGCAGAAAAGGACTCAGACAAGTTTAACGCAAATTTTCCCTAAACTTTCAAAAGAATGGTCCCAGCGCTTCTTTGCGCAATTCGCGGTGCTTTTTACAGGTCACATCGCAAAAGACAAACACAGCATCCTTGCCTTCACTGCACACAGCAGTGTTGCGCGTCAACATCTACACTACCACGCACAGCACAAAAGAAACGCAGCACCATCCTGTAGATTAGAATCAAAGTCTGCGCTAAATGCAAACACAGGCGAGAAATAACGAAAATGATTGGAGTGCACTTCGTCAGTGCAAACACCGGAAGGTTATTTCGGGAAAGGTTTCGTACAGCGCATGACTGGCTGGACGACATCGGCCAGGAAAGCCATTAAGCTCTGGCAATAACGTCACGGCACTGTCGGGAAAGCGCCGCCGCTAAATTTAGAATTTTTTCCCTTGACGAATAAGCTTACCTGTCTTGCGTGGCACTGCTGTTAACCCTTATCGTATTGCGCTTGTCTGAGTCATCTGCGAAAATAGAGACGTCTGGTATCCAGTGATGGTAATTTGTTGAGTTTCACACAGTTATTTGAAACCAAGAAATTAAACGAATGAAAGGGAAATAATTTAAGACGCGTGGTTTTAGTGAAGTTGCATCGGAAAGAACAGTGTTAGCTACCCTCGCAAGCGAAGCTCTTAAACTTGCACACGCACGCACCTGTGCTGTACGAATGATGTTTGGGTGTATTTGCTCCGTCTTGTATGGCTTTGTCGAAAAAGTCCATTGTAGACTCAGTGTACACCAGTCGAAAGAGTTGTTGGGTCAAAGAACACATCTCCTGCGCAACCGTCTGCCAGGAAACAGTAAAATCACGCGAATATTGATAAAAACGTTGCAAAAATTACATAATATCCCCGATGTGACAAATCGGTGACGCAAAACAGTGGTTGTAGTCTTCTCCTGAAGTGCTGTTACCAGAAGCAAGAGTTCCGAATTATTGTATTAGTTGGTGTTGCCCAAGAACTACTCCCGTGACTGAAGAAATTGCAACGTTACGCACAGAACCAGCTATTACGTGTCAGTCAATACAGTGACGTCGTCCTGTAGCGTTGCGTCACTGCGAAAATATCGCAAGTCGTAAAGCGTACACGTGACCACAAAACATTCCCTGACACCCAGTGGTGTAAGTGCCTTGAAGCGTGGCCGACAAATAAACAAATGAGCCAGGCGCGACTTACCCTTGATTCACAGGCAAAAATGGCGATGTTGCACATTTCGCTGTTCAGCTCTGACGCTGGAATAAAGCATATAAGCAGTTTTGATAACGCGCGTGAACACGCTCGACCTGCTTGCCACAGAAAACGCAATGTCATGAATTTGGGCAAGGATACGGAGTAGTCAACACTTCGAATATGTAAAGTGCAAGAACACAGAGTTCCTTAAAGGCATGTGTCCTGTTTCTAACACGCTCTTAAAACTTGTCAGAGCTACTAATCAGTTTGCGCACCTGATACGAGATCGTCAAGCGTTGTTAGAGAGGCGGACTAGATTATTTACTTGATTGATAAATTAAAGAGAAGTCGCATAGATTAGGAAAGTACTTTTGCGTTGCTATTTGAAAAATGTGTCAGTTGAACAGTTCCAAATAAGCATCGGTTGAAGTTGATATTCACAAATCATCCTGGGCAATAATGAACACAACAGACGCCTCCGTAGTTAAAAAGCAGTTTTCCCCCACGCAACTATCAATGGGACGCAGCAAGACCTCCTAGAAAAAGCCTCTGTCCAGGAAGCCTTGGACGCAGGCCAAGACAGTAGCCACAAATGCTGATCGTTACCGGTGACGTAATTATGAGTTGTGCGCGCCGCACACATTTTCGAAAAAGTTAAGACTAAAAAGAGGGAAGGGTACACTAACAAAATAAAAAAACTTTTTGATATATGTAGGATGAGCGTTGAAAGGCACATGTTGCCGCGATAAGTGCCTGCGAAACTTTGAAGGCAACGAAACGAAGAAGCCAATATACGCTGAGCATTACGCTGTCTTATTAAAATTGCGTATTTCAACATTGCTCGCGAAAGGACTGTTGGTTCCTCTGAGAAAAGCACCAGATGTAGCTCTTTGCGTACAAGGCAGACAAGCAAGAACAGCATATCGAAAAAAGGATATTGCCACTGTAGGCACTTGTAGGAGATTAGGGCATAACAAATCCCAAGTTATATACAAATGGGTACGATGCGTGCATTCGTACCCCAGAGAATAAAAAATAGCGAGAATAGATCGTCCCAAGGGAGTAAAAACTACATGACCAAAACGAAAGCAGCGAATTATGTGCAAACCTTACGTACATCCCTTTCAGTGGCATAAGTGACGGCACAGGTTTAAATGATTACCGAATAGCAAACTGATTAACTCGCAGCCAAACTTAAAGAACGCGGGTTCTGGCACAATCCAAATATCAGAAAAAAACTAACTCATAAAGCATCATCTTTGTCTATTGTTAAACTTGCTCAGTTAGTACAGCGGCGATATTCAGTCGTTTTTTTCGTTTATAGCAGGGTCTCAAAAATGCGGCCCACCTGTGACCCGCGCCGTGCGGCCCGCGATGCTTTTTGGGAATTTTCAAATATTTAACATTTTAAGTTATTTTGTTTATTCACCGGTGTTTAAAAGTGCTCACCTAGCGACTGAACAAGTTCCTTTCAAGCGATAACTCATGATACCTTGCGCAAGAAATAAGATGAAAAAAATGTTTCTAGTAAGGTTCAGGTACCGCCATTGATGTGTCAGCGTCATAATGCGGCCCACTGGTTATTTTTTAAGTCCTCATTTGGCCCTCGGCGAAAATTGAGTTTGAGACCCCTGGGTTTATAGCATGCAAGGGACACAAGGCAGGCAGCGAACTCGTTGCTTGACGGCGTTCTCTTGCTCCAGCTGCTTGACATAAATGCGATGACCGACGCGTTCAGCACTGAACGTTCAGAATAGAACTTTTCACGAGACAGACGTGCAGTTGCGCATCATGCAGTGCTGTTCGGAGTCTCGCGAGATGATCGGAGAAGGTTAAATTCAGCCAACTGTTCACAGTTATTACGCCATAAGCGCGCAGAGAGTTCTACACAAACTAAATAAGTTGTCCACAGCACGTTCACCCAGCTGGTTGAAAAAAACGGCCCATGACGATTGCCTCTGGGATAAACTTTGGTGAATACTGGTCTACATGTGGATTGCATCAAAACCTAAAACACTGACCTAGACGTGGCTTTGTTTGTAAACGAAACGAAGGATTCCAAGCTATAAAAAGTTATCTCGACTGTCAAATTAGACATCTGGTATTTGTGTATAGGTGGTTTTATTATGTTGCTTTGTGTTTCAGTATTCACCACAAGAGCGAAACAAGTTTCCCTTCAGAGCGTATGAGTCGTGATTACCTGCGTTAATATTTCAGAAGTCTAGAACAACTTCTTATTGAGGACGTACAAATTGGAAGAGCAATCCCAGAGACTTTTGCCCTAATACTGTACTTCTTAAAGACTCGATAGACCCGAATTTTTCGCTTGAAAAACGCTTATCTACACGCGCCATGCGTTTTTGACTCGCATTCAAGTGACCTCCTATACGACAACACGTTTTGGTGACCCGATGCACGGGTGTCGATTTATCTTAATTATTTAGAACAAGCTTTTTCGCTTTGTATGTACACAAACGAGCTCTTGAAACATTATGTGGCGGAAACACAGCATTGCCGTAGTTTCACAAAAAGAAACTTTGAGCGGAGGATGTAGTGACGAACGACATTCCTTTTTACGTTTTTTGCGAAAAATTCCCAGATGATCCGCAATTACGAGTTAACCGTAGTTACAGCCAAAGCCTGGGCAAGCGACACATTTGCTTCAATCGCATATAACTTAGAGAGTGTCCAAACGTCCAAGAAATAGGAAAAATCAGAAGATTTTAATACTTTCAAAAACGTGCTAAGTTTTTGAACAAAACTGAAGCAAGAGTAACGTTATTCTAAAGCATTCAAAAGTTTCAAAACGCTTAGTGATAACTTGATTTTGCTCAGTTGAGGTGCACATAAAAAAGTTACAGAACAGAGAATTATCAGTAACAAATGAGTGTTAAAAAATCAACGTATATTGCAACAATAACAATGCAAAGATTTCTTATTACAAATCATTACAAACAGGACGTGCAAAAGCTTTAATGCAAGAATAAAACTATCTACATAAAACGTTTTCAAAACTAACCAAATTTTATAAATAGGAAAGTGTCTCTATCATCTTGTANGTAGCCTGCAGCCGCTACTTTGTGGGTAGGTATTCGATGAATAAGCTGTTCGCCTGAAAAGGACGCGTATGTTATTTTTTGAAAAGCAAGCACAAATTCCCTCTCTAATCCAGCAGTCTCAGAAACGACTTCTGCTGAGAAATACAAACAGATGGAGACCTTTTGTCAACGCTCAACGAAGTGGAAAGAGAAAAATCATTGAGTGCGTAGTCTTCAAAAAAAAGAGAGCCGACTCTAGTTACTGGAAAAAGCTAGAAGCGTCAGATCAGTTTGCGCAAAACGCCAAGAATAATCCCTACAGCTCGCCTGTGACAAGGAGCGACGAATTAATTTCGTTAACGGATACCATGAAAGTGTGAGAAAAAACAGAATAACGATCGATAGCAAGTCTCGTAACATCTCTGTCGCAAGTTCCAATCCAGTGATGGAGTCAATTTTAATTGAATGTAATTAATTACACTTTGACAAGGTAATTGTAATTGAGTTTTTGCAAAGCTGTGTTTAACATTATAGTGCTGTGTTTAACATTATTGTAATGGAATCCATAGAAATTACATTTTTATTTTTCCTTTGCCCACAAGATTGGTGATTGTCACAAGTGATCAAATCTGCTCATATGGACAGACTCCATGCAAGCCTAACATGTTTTTACAGTACTAAAGGTCTGCGTTTGTTTTTGCTGAGACATTTCGGTCATTTGTCTCACAGTTGTATTAGAATTCACTGTAACAGTGTTCAATAGTCTATATTTTCAGACATTTTGACCGAAATGACTTAATTTTTTTTCGGTCATTTCAAAAAAATTTCGGTCTATGACCGAAAAAAAACAGCTACAGGTAACAATGTAGGGAAGTTTTGAGTGGGATTACTTCGAATATTACTTATTATAGTGTGGTGTAATTGTAACTTTCCAGCGCGCTTGTACTTGAAAGAAGTAATTGGCTCTATCACTGTTCCAATCTATCGCAGTCGTTTCTTTCGAAGCATTTAAAAATTGAAATAGTTTCACAGACAATAAATCAAAGCTCCTTGTCAGTGACTACAGACAGTAATCAGAGATTTCTGCGATGCGTGCAAAATTTCACTGCTAAATAGCGAACAAGTATGCTTGCAAGAGGCAAAGTTTCCGATCATCAAAGCCATTTTATTAAATTTCGAAAAATGAGAAAACTCAACAACGTTCGAATAACCACTTATGTTTAACACGCCCGAAAACACTTTTTGATCAACTGGTTGTTATGATACGTCTAGACCAGAGGTGCATAACCGTTTCGCTATCGCCGGCCGCATTACGTTCATTTTTATGAATTACGGCCGCCAGTGAGTTTAAGATATTTTAACTTTTTGCATTTTTGCTGTTCTGCTTCCACACGTCTGTTTGGTCGTCTTTCTACTAAGTATCCGCATACAGTAGACAAAGAGTTTTTATCAATGCACGGTCGCCATAACTAATATTTTAAATTACACGTGTACGGCCGCATAAATTTTTATCGTCAAGGCCGCAGGTTGTGCACCGCTGGTCTACACTCTTAAACTAAACTGAAATTAACTAGACGTTTTGAAGCACAAGATTCTTTCGAAGTACAGTCCAGCATTTAAACCAGCGATATTGCAGAGACAAATAAAACACAGCGCTTACCGTCACGCCATGAAATTTTAATGTTCTGAACAGAAAAACTTAGTACAACGTCATTCTTGTACGTCAAATGCCAAGGTAACAGGCCCACTTTCTGTAACAAAACACATCGTTTTCTTTAAATATAAATAAATAAATGGAAAAATGAGCAAGAAAGCAAATACTTCAAAGTTTTCGAAGTGAAAGTAGCTCAAGCCCACTTCAGTGCGTATTATATCATTTAAATCCACTGCACAATAGTTGCACAAATAGAACGGAGTACAAATGTTAAATACACGCAAGCTCAGCGCTGGTGGCGACCGATGCACAAAATACGAACCCTTTTTTCATCAATCAAAGAAAGTACCATGTTCCGATTGCTTGCATCAAAGTCTTGCTTTGCATCATCAACGGTTCCCAAAAACTGCAACGTTATCAAAAATCTACAACTATTTTGGTTTCAGGTTTGCTTTGCACAAGCTCTCTTTAACACTTTTAATACGCACGTATCGGAAATAATAAAAAATAAAAACATTCCACAAGCATCTTACCCAATGCGACGATCGACCTGTAACTTCATAAGAAGCACTACTGAATCTGCAGGTGTGCGAGTCATGCATTTACAGCCCAATCAAAAAAATCAATACCGAATCAGGAATAAATTTAGCAGCTGCATTTAAGACTTTCGAGTTTGAACTATTTCTTACCTTAATCTCTTTTTCTACATACTCTTTCACCAGAACCTCAGGATCAACTTTGAACTGAGGTCCAGCACTTGGAACAGATCGCAAGGGCCGCCGTTCTCGTGGTGGTGGTAGCGCAGAATTCACAGGTTGACGCCTGGGATCGTTTGCTGGAATAGACCAAGAACTGCCCCAAAACATGCGACGGAAAAGTCCACCCTTGAAAGAGTATGCCTGGCAATTAGAACAGGACAGCAACCAACACCAGTTAAATTATACTACCCCTGAGCAAAAATTTGCTAAGAGCATTATACTAGGACAGTGGTTCTCAACCTTTTTGCTGAAGGGAGCTAAATCCTGACTTATGATCAAGACAGGCACCACTGCCCAAGAAAAAAATAAAGATACTCAAGCAAGCAAACATTAATGCAATGAATCAGAAAAAGTCAACACACGAATGATAAAACTAGATCTGATCAATAATGAAATATCATTTAGGTTTCAAATTCAAACGGGAGGCTGGCAAGTTCAACTCTACCTTTTTAGTCCTTGGTCCTTCATTGTCCATTTCATAATATTTGATCAAAACCACCATCTCCTAACTTGCAGCATATTATTTAACATAACATCTGTGGTACATTTACATAACTGCCATTGCAAACTAAAAAAAACGTTACGTTCCAACACTGAAAATACATGAGCATTGTTTGCAAAAAAACATTTCAATTGTAAAATCCTAAAATCTATTAAATACCAATGGGGAAAAACATATTTAACGCTTAAAAAGAGCAGCTGAACATGAATTTCTATAAAATAAATCGATGCAACAGAAATGTATACCATGAAAAGAGAATGTCTGACAACTAGAACAGGACAACAAACGATGTCTTTGTTTGTTTTGCCGCTCTGATGTTTTCTTGTTATTGATTAGTTTTATGCTTGCGTGTTGAAACAATTCCTGTCCCATTGGTACTGAAATACTTGTATGTTGATTTCTTTGTTGGTTAGCCTATCTTTTTGTGATTACATTGTTTTCCTGGTCATTTGCTATACACATTTTAGAATTACTACTGTATACTTTTGTTTTGCACTCTGTACAAAAAAAATTAGACACATCTGTTCGCTTTGCTGTGTGATTCTGTTATTCTATGTAGCATTTACTTCAGCAAGATTAAAGTATGGGCTAGTTTGCATTTACAGTTAGGCTGTTGCTAGAGTGCTGTGTCACTGGCTATGTTTATCAGATTATGCAAAATTTAGTAGTTACATGGTTTACTCAATGTGTTATTTCTGCCCTGTATCATATTTTGTAAGCAGTATTCACAATTTGTTATTTAGAGTAAAATTCACAAGACAACAGTGTATGCATCTTTGAAATGCAACAACTGCAGTGCAGTTTCAGCCAAGCCACCAAAAATGCAGTTAATTTAGGGTATGCCTAACCAGGCCATTATCACCTTGCAAGTTTGCAATAAAAGGGAGGTAATTTACGTGTGAATAAAGTGTTTTGAAGTGTTTTCAGTGTATGGTGCTTTACTTGTGCAGATAAGTCAATGGCCAGATATGTTTGGCCTTGCCAAAATATGAGAGATAAAGTAGAACAGCATCATATGAAACAATATATACATGCATCAATAAATCAATTTAAATAGAAAAGAATTTCAAAACATGCCAAATATTAACAGTTAGAAATACAACATCATAATAATGAGACCTGTTTTTTTTCGCTGAAACATTTCGGTCATTTTTAGCTGAGACACTTCTATCACTGAAACATTTTGGTCATTTGTCTCACAGTTGTATTGAAATTCATCATAAACGTGTTTTTGGCCTATATTTTCAAACATCATGACCGAAGTGACTTAAACTTTTGCAGTCATTTCAGATACGTTTCAGTCAATGACTGAAAAAAAAAACAGTGACAGGCCAAAGACAAAAAGCAACCAAAGGCAAGGGTACACAAATGTGAAAATCATATACATCACAATCACTCACATAACGCAGGTGATTGGCAACCAACGGGTCAAGAGTTGAGGTGCATACAGATGAACAGGTAAGGCATACACATATGTGAGAAAAGTAAAAATAGAGGTGATGAGCTAAGAGGCGGAAAGCAATTCAGAAATCAAGACAGAACAAAGTCATATAGCAAAGGCAAAAATTGATGTTTATCCACACAAATTGTGAAGAAGCAAAACCCTGCGAATTCGATGCATAAAATTAATCGACATCACAAAAAGATGCCTTGTTACTTGTAAAGGAATTTGAATGCTTAACCACCATTACCGTTAGATACCTGGAATTTTATGCCCGTAGCTTCCAAATACCTGCCCACCATCAATTGCGTTATGCATGAATTTTCACAATGCTGAGTTTTGATCATAGGCTTTGCAGTAGTCATGATAGCTAAAAGGGGAGGAAAAGGGAGTGAAATGATACTGCACAGGGAGACTTACAGAAACTGCAACACATCCAGAAGACAATAAAGCTGATAGAAAATGCAAATGTTCGGAAGGCAATAGCTATTCATTGAAGAAAGACAAGTGGTAGACAGCAACACTGGTTAATACATTAAGGATAGCTAAAAATCTAAAATAAGATCAACTTGCACACAAGTCAATGAACATGAATGGTGTGTATATGATTCAACGTTTGTATACCCTTGCTTCCTTTTGCCACTTGTATATTTGTTTTCTCGTGCTTAATGTAGCCTAGAAACAGCATGCTTTACGTGATAGCAGCATTTCTCATTTAATGCTAAGCATTAAGCAATGACAACAATTTTTATCATTTCAAGGGAAGGTGTAAATCAAGCATTTTAACGTCATAGCATTGTTTACATACGTGCAAGTTTAGTACCTTTTACAATGCGTGTCAGGACNATGCAATCCCCAAGAAAAAGTGTGAGTGAGTCATTTTCAAAAAAAGTACAGATCAGAATGTCTCAAATGGGGCCCTCGGCCTTTCTTGGGGGCTACGGAGTGGTTCTCTGGGTGCCACAAGCAGAGACCTTCACTAGGTAGCTTTGCCGTGATATTGCATAACCCAAGTGTCATGATAAGAGTCTTTTGGAGGGGGCCACAGCTCACAAAAGTTTGAGAACCACTGGTGTAGATGAATCAAATATTTACTGTGTGACAACCATTACTTCATTTCACCTGTTTTCTATAATGCTGCATATGAAAAATACCTGTTTTGCCATAACTAACAGCCTCATGCAGATGCATTCACACCAGACTGCAAATCTTAAAGGGACAATCAACAACATATTCAATTAAACATGCACATGGCCATATGCTTAGAAGGCACAACAAAAAATATATAAGAATGCACAACCAAAAAATTCAAATTTTTATGGAGAACTTTTTTACTGTACCAATATGTTTTTTCTTTCTTGTTTTACTGTACCAGTCTATTAATATTTCTTGCTTTGGCATTCATCCCAAGGCTTCTGAAGGTACTGTAGACTCTTTAGAAATTTTCAATGCATTTTGCATATTTCAATGAAACTTTGTTTCAATTGCTTTACCAAAACTCTCTCTAGGTTTTATCTACTTGATTTGTATTTTTTTCACAATTGTGACAATGCATAAGTCTATTGATTTTCTTTTGTACAGTATGTTGCCCCACAACAGCACAAGCACCCATCTC
>JGI24021J15306_10009609_pt1 | contig 11965 bp, 7 predicted proteins | sample Ectturendosymbi1_FD_15306 | JGI IMG/M metagenome (IMG submission 15306)
GTGTGCTCTTTGTCAGTGCCATATATATATATATATATGTGTGTGTGCCTGTGTTTCTTCGAAGCAACCGTGTTAGCGCCATCTACAGTACGCAAAAGCTTTTTTCTTACCACCACATGTCTATGTTCTTGTTCTTTTTTGTATCGGTGCGTTTTTTGCTAAAGCCATGTACGCTTCAGTCCTGCTCCGTTACGTGTTGATATGAAGATGTTATACAGCATGATTAAATACAAAACAGAAAACTTAACTATTAAAAAAAAAACATTCGAAAATTGCGTTAGGTGTGCAGCAAAAATTAGGTTTATAAGTACAGCAAACGAGTCTTTGATTTACAATGGAGTTCCTCTCTTTGCGGCCCGCAAATTTGTCCTCAAACCGTAATGCTTCACGCTCGCAGTCATGGACCACCCACGTGTAGTCCATTGTTTCTTCCTTCACCGAGATAAAAGCGTGTCTGCCCCATAAAAAAAGCTTTCACTCAAGGTGGCATTATGTTATTGGACGTGAAATTCTAGAATGTGGATTCGTTTTCAGTGAAGAAAATGATTTCACTGCTAAAACACGTCTTATGTGAGGGTTGGATAGCCAAAAGCGTGTATCCACAGCATTGGAAGAACTGTCAGGGAAAAAATACTCAATGATAATGACCTCTTGAAAACCCGGCATAAATACGAGAGCAACAACAAACGCATGGAAACATCGGCGTGGTGAGAAAGGTTGATGAAAAACAGCGGATGATAACTCGACACTATGACATTCTTACTCGACATCCTGAATACCATAATACGTTACAGGAGCCGGACAGAGGCAAAATGACAGTTGTGCACAGTACTTTCACTCTGACAATCGCAATGTGTTTGGTGGTTCCTGCAAAAGCGGTGCATGTGCAAAGTGGTCTACAGTGGTGGTCTTAGCAATTTGAGGGCCCCTGTGTGTGAAGAATATTTTGGGGACTCTTGCGCTCGCGCAAATGAAAGACCGAAATAAGGTCATCGTTGTAAAGAAGTAGGTTTGTATTTACAGCAACACTTAAATCAGATGCAGAATTTCATACCAACTCGTATAACGTCTTTGGTAATACATCATCCTTCCCACATGTGCAACATAATCCATTACACAAATAACACAATTGCACACAACATATAGCAAAATATAAATCACCCCACTGCTGCTTACCTTAAATGGGCAGAAAATACTTCAGCACAGGCTTGGGAACTTGACCTTTTTGCAGACAAATTGTGAAAATTTGGCCATTTTCAGAAGTGGTTTGCCCGCTAGTATTTTGTTTGGCCTTTTGTAAGTATTTTTGGAAATTTGGCCTAATTTGAGTGTATAGCACCACGTTCCGGAATTTGAACACTCAAAATATCTCCAAGTGCATTCTCTCCCTTGCTGACTGTTGAAATTACCCTGGTTAACATTCCAAACCCAAAGAATGGAGATCGACAAATAACGACTATTGTTGTATAATCAGTTGATCGAACGTCTAATCTGCAGTATATTTCCTGAACGCACTACTGCCACTAGCTAGTAGAGATGAATGGATTTAGTTTTTTTCAAATCCAAGTCCAATCCAAAAATTTGATTTCAAAATTCAATTCAAATCCAAATCCGACAAACTCACAGGTTCAAAATCAAAATCCTGTTTAAATCCAAACTCCCAGCAATCATGTTCTGCTAAACACAAAACAGCCCCAGCGTAGCGTTTGCGTCATGAGGCAAAATAGACGCTACCAAAAAATACCTTAGAACAAACTCAAGTTAATTGGCTCACAAGACTATAATAGTGGACACATCATAAACTATTAGGTTAACGCTATTATCATCACATGCAATGAGAAGCTCAGTCATAAAGTGTAATTCTCAGGCAGTATACATCGCAAGCGAATCATTAGCACTAGGCTACGCACATATAAATAATGATGAATTGTGGTATAATTGTAGGTCGCAGGTATCACTGTACTACAAACGATCATGGTTCAGAAAAAGGGGTTGGATCAGTCAAAGATGCACGAATTCCTTAACTTTAATAATGAGATACAAAAGAAAGCAGGCTTGTAACTTGCATCTCTGGAAAATATGTCAGTGCTCCAACAATGTAAAATTTAAATCCGAATCCATGTTCATCTTTGCTACTTAGCTAAAGCTCATGCTGATTTTCCGAGTAGCAGTGTCGCCACTTCGGAGGTTTCAACTTCAGATCTGATGCTTTGAAAGAAATTTCTGTCGTCTGATATTTTGGCGATAAATCTAATATTGACCAGAGCTGTTGTGTTGTTTTCTACGTTTCCTCTCCTTTTACGTTGAACATTAGTTAGATTCATAATTTTGAAGATTCTTTCAATCTCTCCCCTCATGTGTGTTTTGTTATCGTGCCAAACTGAAAAAGATCCATGCGCTGCATTGAGAATAACATTTCACGTTACGCATGGTATGACCGACATCTAAATGACAAGAATTCGCTCTATTTGAATTCGCGCTATATACAACATGTTTCATCGCGCTTTGTTAGGTATTGGTAATGGAAACATTTAGCTGATATGAAACTGTAATGTAAAACCTGATGTTGAAGAAGACAGCAACCTGCGAGACTGAACCAAGTGGCAACGCTGCTGAGTAGAGTTGAGTTTATTGGCGGAAACATTAAACAATTTCATGCAAATTAAAATTAAGGCGCTGGGACACCGACAAAATCTTGTTAAACAGGTTGTCTTGTCGGCCACCCCTCAACAGTTTCATAAATTTTTATTATAGTTTAGAGTTAATGGTCGAATTATTGCGAATTTTATAGGGTTATATTATTGGAAGAGGTTGTAGTCTGCTGGATGATCAACACAGCATACTTTTCTCTGAGGTAATGATGTATATGGATTTGGTCTGCATTTGCAAGGTAAGGTGATCCTGGGTCTGATCGGCAGAAAGTTATGGGCTACATTCCAGAGCGCGCCTTAAGCGTATGTTTAACTTGTTTTCTTAGCCTCAAATCAGGAACACGTTAAATATCATTTTGGAGGGGGCCTACAGTAGATTTATGAAACGCGTCAGAATTAAAACCGGTTTCAAAAGTCAAGATCAGCTTTGTGCTCGAGTTCAAAAGTCAAGTCGGCTTCTGGAAAATACCATTATCACCGAAAAACTTAACTTATTGTTCTAAGATTTAATATTAAAGCACGTAGTAACACCCAATATTTCAGCAAAACTTAAACTATGGCTACTTCCCTTTTAATCTTTGAAAGTTAATTCACGCAAATGATAATGTTAATCGCAGCATCATTCAATTAGTGATTAGTGAGTGATGTAAATAACTGTGATAGGTACTTTGATAGGTATTTCCAGGAATAACAATTGCCTGTCCAAAGTGATAAGGCACTCCTTTCTCTAGTAACCTGCAGATGTGTGATATGATCAGCTATGATTGTTTCTGTTCTCGATATATTCAGTCACGTCGACTGGGACAATTGTAGTTGGCAAGTTTGACGACCGCTGGCGTGGTGCGAAACATACGCTCTTTTTCACGTTATGCGTGTGTGACAATAGCATGCCACTGCAGCATAGCAATACTGAAGAAATCTCACAATTCGTTCGTAGAAAAAGAACTGTCAACGTCACAATAGTCCGCGCCACCGAGGAAAACGTGATGCAGTTCAGCCTTTATGAAACCTTTGTTAGAATTTGCAACAACAACACGAACCACAGTGGCGAGCCGCCGCTGTTAATAACATTGGTAAATGGTCATAAAGTGAAAGAATAAATAAAGTTCAACATTTTCTATTCGTACTACCGAAAAGCTAGTAAGGCGTTTAACCAGTTATGATTTATGACTCAGAAGAGGGCCCAAAACACGTGCACCGGCACATTTTTTTCTCTCAAGGGCCCCGGTGTTAGGTAGTCATAATTCTTTCATCACTGCATCGTCACTACAAGAAAGCTTCCATCAATCGTGAAACGTTGCACAGGGGCATTGCTAAATGCCATTGACAAATACAAACAAAATCTGAGTATACTTGATAAAACACTTTAATAAGCGGAAATCAACCAAAAGTACATTTATTACAAGGCATTTTATATACAGTTAACCTCAGTTAATCTGGATTCGGTTAATCCGGATCTTGGCAAAAACCGGATGAAACTGGTGATACGAATTATTTCTAACGTTTTTCTTTGTAAAAATCTTCTGTTCATCCGGATTCTTTAACCCGGATCTTCGTCAATTCCGGAAAAAATCTGCTCTTTTCAACCTCGTAATCCGGAATGTTCTGGACGATCTGCCTTGAACTGTTTCCGGCAGTCCTTCAGCGACAGATGTCAGGCTCACGAATGGTCAGGCTCACGAAGGCTTTCTACAAAATGGAAATATTCTCGCTGGACGAAGTGCAGCATTCAGTCAGTGACGTTCTGGAACCAGAATGTGAATCTAATAACTTTGCGTACAATCTGTTGGTTTCGGGTTTTATGTGGTATTGTTAGAGTGCAGTGATAAAAACAATATTATTTCCTTTATAGCATATATCTATTTTCATTTACTGCTCTTTGTTTCAGTCATATTCTGCGGTTTCTGATTGTGAAAATCGTCGTTTTTGTCGTGAANCTGGTCGCATGTCTATTTCTTCGTAAACACATCCAATTTGATTGTAATTGCAAAAAGACAAAACGTGTGGATTCAGCACACCCTAAAACCTTAAAAAAGACATATCACAAGCAATACTTCGAAAATATTATTCGCAATTTACCACAAAATGTTATTTTTGTGCATTATTTTAAAAAACAGCAGCCTCTCTAACCGAAACAATCAGGGCTCAATTTCAATGTTGGTAAAGATTTCATCGTACCATTCCGTACAGGAAAACTCTCATCGATGTGAGGACCTCTTGAAAATTTTCAGATTTGCCCAACCATAGTAACTTGTTCAAAGACTGCATATCCTGACATTTTCTGCATGTCAATGCTTGTAGTTTTTGATGCGCGAAGGTAAGAAGTAATATTTATAAAGATTACGATATTTCATGATATATTATACTGCCAAAAAGAGGATGTAAAAAATGAATTTCAAGAAAAATAAACTCAAACTATTTTTAGATGGTCGTGTCGAATAACGTATTGCGGCAGAAAGAAAAATAATTCAAATTATTTGAATTTTGGGCATTAATGGGTTGATATTGTTTCGTGATATTTTCGTAAATATTTTGAAAGATTTATTGTGAACGTTATCTTTACCTCAGTGCTGTAACTGACATGCTTCATGCAAAAATGTTTGGCAATGCTCAGAATTCTTTCAATGAAGCAAAAGTTGCAATGCTTCTTTCGCTTCATCGCAAGAATTTCTGTGACTTAGTTGCAGGTGCAGGGCCGTACGGAGGGATGGCACAGTTCCCCAGGTGCCAAATCACTGGGGGCGCCGAAAGGTCCCAACAATGTGGCAAGTAATTTCTACAAAATAGCACATTTGCTCCCGTGGGGCGCCAAAATTGTTTCTTTACCCGGGCGCCACACAACCTCGATGCGCTCCTGCTTTGTCGGCAACATCAAACTACCCAACTTCACCTGACAACAACCATGCAACACTTCCGCTCAGCAATTGCCAGTCGCAACACTCTCATACATTTTTCTTTATCTCAGCAATTAAATTGGCGCGCGTAGTTACACGTACAGAATATGGCGAACAGAACCCGCTTAAAAGAAAGACAAATAAGTTGATTAGACACTTTTCATGACGATATGCTCAAACAAACCTCACGAGTTTTGCGAAAAATGTTCGTACTGACCAAAGTGATGCATTGCTTTCAGTGACCTTCAGCGAGACCTTGCAAATTCGATGATGAACCTAAGATATATTTAGACCGGCAATTGGGCCTGATCAATCAGCGTTTATATTTTGGGATGCAGGCGATGAAAATGTCACGACTGGCCTTGAAATATCGCTGATGACAGCGGTTTGGCATTTCCGTGGCATGTGACAAAGAAGCATGATCAGTTTTCGTGCGACCAACATGACCATAACCTGACCGTGAACAGTGTTATTGGTGTTAGTGCTTTACAACACAGGCAGGTGATCGACTTGCTGCGAGTAGCATTATTTTGGTATAGACCAGGGCTTCTCAAACTACGGGTCGCGACCCCATTCGGGGCCGCGAAATGTAATTTAGAGGTCGCGAAACAAATTGACGAAACAAATTGACTAGACAAATCCGATAAAAAAGTCTTTGTGAACGTTACAGGAAAATTAAAAGAAGGCCTGCGGTGAATCTACTTCTACTGCATTTTTAGGGCAATTCCGCGTTTCCTGCTGTCAGTTGTTTACTAGGATGTCTGCCTGAACTATCAAATGATAATACTCAATCAAACACAAGTTATGCATTGTTAGGTCATCATTGTTTCAACGTACTGACCAATATTGACCTTGTTGCATTCATTTCGACACAAAGGCATGCTTGTGTTTAGAACTCTAGGTCTAGGCTGGGGGCTAAGCTAATTGCTTTGAGAGCACGCTGAGTAGTTATAGACTGAAGTAAAGCTTCATACACAGTTTCAGAAGTACTCGGAGTTTGTATTCAGGAAAAGTTGGGTCCGCAAACGATACACAATTTAAATTTCAGGAGGCCACACACCTGCCATTATAAGCACAGGATGACTTGTGGAGTTAGTAATCCATTAAAGTTTGCAACTGGATTTTTCAGAATAGAGTTTATGTAATTTTTTGATAATAAGAAATGAATACTCAGTCATTTCTGATCTAGCCATTCAAATACTCTTAGCTGTTTGCACAACATATTTGTGTGATGAGGAATTCTCAAAATTGATAATCATCAAGTCTAAATATCGATGCTTTTGTAAATATGTTGAGAATGTCTTTCTTCCTGCGTTGGCTAATTTTATCAATCTACAAATGGATGATCTGCGTAAAAATCATAAAGTGCATTCATGCCATTAGTTGTGCTTGATATTTCTATAAACTGAAATGTTTTTGTTAATTTTTTTCGCCTTACCGTTTCCATTACACAGTTGTTTTATTACTGCATAGTTACTTTCGTGGATTGTGTACATTTGTATGATTTCGCCATGTACAAAAATGCCTCTTGGGGTTTGCAATAGGACGTTTACACGTATAGGCTATCCATGAAGGGTCGCATAGAAAAATCTTTTTCAAATGGGTCACAGAACAAAAAAGTTTGAGAAGGCCTGGTATAGACTAGGGTTTCCCATCTTGAGCGTTATGGTCCCCCGGGGTTGTGATTTACTTTAATCATAAATTAGGGCCTATTTCGCTAGTGTGGGGGCTATTTCATAACGATTACTGAAATTTGCCAGAATCGGTTCCCACCTGAGTGGGTCTGTGGTAAAACCATTTCCTGGATGCATTGTCAGCTTATAATTCTGTATTGCATTTTCAGAGCACACTGTGCTAGTCCGTAACAATCGCCATTGTTTGATAAATTTGTGTGACTCGCTTTTAGATATTTATGACTCAACAAGCCCAGCACGAACCAAACATATTTGAGCTAGAGAGGTTCATGACGTAAAAAGCCCCAGCAGGAATCAGACGTGATTGGGCTAGAGGTTTATGACGCAACAAACCCAGCCGGAATCAGACATGTTTGAGCTACAGAGGTAGTGAACCAGAAAAGAGTGTGAATTTTTAACGTTTATTTTTAAAATCATATGCAGCGTTTGCTTTGACCACGCGCTTGAATGACGCACAGAGTGAAACCAGCAATTTTTCAACGCTACCTCAGCACTGATTTTTGATAAACAACGGTAGGGATATATTTTAAACATTAGCTCAACAGTCTTGGCCAGTTTTTTTGTTTGAATGAAATGTCACACTTTAATGAATTGAGTCATTTTGACTAGCAAACATTTTCACAAAATTACAATGTAAATGAATGTCTTACTGTAGCTGCGGAACGGCAGTGATAGTTCAAGAAGCGAGGTGAAATGTCCAACCTATTCTACCGAATTGCGCGATTTTGCTTTCGTTCCAGCTCCAGCGAGTCCACAGCTTCCCGTGTGTTTAGTTTGTTCCAAGTTATTTGCTAATAAAGCCAAGAAGGCGTCTCTACTGAAAAAACATTTTTGTGCGGTTCACCCAGACGAGGCTGATAAGCCTCGAGAGTTTTTTGAATTTTGAATGAAAGACGGAAACAAAGAAACATCGGGAGTCTGTTTACCATAATATCCTCTTACAATGACAATGGATTGCTTGCTTCATGCAACGTCTCTTTCTCAGTTGCAAGATCTGGCCAGCCGTTCCTCACCGGAGAAAAATTCATCATTCTTGCATTGTCCGAAATTATTTCTTCTGCAGAGCGGCGTGAACCTGGACCTGTAATAAAACTGGTCCCGTCGAGCAGCGCAACTGTGATTCGCAGAATGTGATAAAGTGAGTATGGACGTTGGCGAATAAGTGTGTGAGCTTCGTCAAAACAACTTTAAAATACAACTCAACAAAACGACAACATCAGGGAACAAATCTCTCCTCCTTAGATACGGCAGTACTTGTCGCACGGTGATCTGCAGGAGAAACTGTTGTTTTGAAGTTCTTATTAAAAAGAACTCTGCCTTGTATCATTACTGTGCATTACATTTTGTACCGACACCATTTCGTGGTAAAAGGTTGCGTGAATTGCTTAACGTAGCTCTTAAAGCAATAATTGAAACTAAAGCAAGCGTCTTGAGCTACCATCTGTTCCGGCAGTTGTACGAAAAAACTGACGAAGATTATGAGCGACGTGTGCTTCACAAGTATGTCGGGTTTCGAAAGGTAATTGCTTATCTCGCTGTTGTGATTTTCGCGGAAGCATCGTTGATTTCTTCCGTAAGACGCGTTTCTGAGAGATGATCGCTTCGCGTCAGATTGATACACGTTACTTCGCTGATTTCTTTGAGAAAATGAACGCCGCTGCTATGCAACTTCAAGGAAAGGTTGTCAATCTGATTTGGTGAACAATTTTGATCCTAAGTCTTATTTACAAGATGGAACTCTACCACTAGGCTTTCGGTAGACGTCATTGCAGTCATTTTCCAAGATTGGCAATAGTGTCTCAAGCCTGGCAATCTCTGACGAAGAGGTGCACGCCGTTGCTCACTAGAAAGCAGTCAAAGAAGATATTAAAATAATTTCAAAGATCTCATCGAGGTTGAAGTCCTGGGTGTGTGGTTCGAGAATTTGTTGTTGATACGATCTAGTGTAAATTCGAGGTTCAAGAGCTGCTCGTGTTGTTGATGAACCAAGCAATGTCTAAGCCCGTTCCATTTTTCAAGTATCTGGATGGATTAGTCCGCCTGTGGCTGAAATACGAACAGAGTTTTCCTGAGCTTTGGGAGAAGTTTTGATTCTGGCCTTTCCAACGACGTATATTGCTGAACAAGGATTTAGCCAAGTTTTATATATATGTACGATAAGTACTGCAGTGGTCGTGATTTAAGGGAAAGTGGTGAGAACGTGCTTCGGTTGTAGTTAACGCATCTCTTCCATAAAATTAAAACCCTTCCCGCAAATCACAAGGCTCAGGGTTCGCACTAAGTCTCGATTTTCGTGTAGCGGCAGCATCATCAAGGAATTTTTCTTGTGGTATCTACTGTAGATGGTGGTGTTTCCGCAAAGATGAGGTAGAGCAACCTACAGATTAGCGAATGAAGTAAGCCGCAGCGCAAGCGTGTTGCCTTGTTAACAATATGTGCTGTATAAGTGAGTAGCCCACTGGCTATGGTGTATAAAGAAAGGAACTGGTTGTGAAATCCCAGTTCTTGTAGAAACGCTCACCCTGTACGATGGTGGTAATGGTAATAGTTTATTCATCCATTTCTGTGACTCAAATCACTGAGTAACATGAATGCAGAAAGAGAAAAAAAACGACACCAAAGCGCAGAAATTAATTTCATGTTGATGAGTAAGTTACATAAAACCTAAGAATGTGCAGCTTTCGCAATTTTATGATCGTGTTCCACCATGTTGAAGCACAAAGGGTTGGCGAAAGACCATATGGGTCAAGTTCTCAGTCAGCCCTATTGCTAGCACAAATCAATTTTTAGTTGAAGACGTTTCACAGTAGTATTTAAGAAAAGTAACAAAATGCATCGAATCAACGTCAGATAAAATACGTAAAAAACAACAATGAAAAATAGTGGGGGAAAAGCATGCCTATATATACAGGGGCTGGGATGAGCAACTGAAGAGGTAAAAAATATGTAGGAAAAGAGGGTCATCAAAACAATATTACAGAAAAGTGTCAGGCATGTGAAACGAAAATCAACAGGAATGCTGGCAAAATAGCAGGGTGTTTATATATCGTTTTCCAAATGAATAAGGCGAGAGAGAGCTTTCAAATTTTCAGGAATATCAGACTATATTTTGGGACCAATACACTTCAAAACGATGAACCAGAGAAGTTTTCAACAGTGGCGATTCTAGAACTTAAAAAGTGGGGGCCACTGCAGGGCCACGAAAAAAGTAGGGGTAATCAAAAAAAAAAAGTAATCACACAGGTATACTTCTATGTCCAATATTCTGTGCTACCATTGCAACTTCCACAGCACTGCGCTTGTGAAACGAAACACCATTTCCCTTACACAGTTGTGCCTATCCCACGTGGACGAAAACAGCTCCACGAAAGTGAATACAATTCGCATGAGCTCGAAATGTTTCCAACCACGAATTCCATCTTGACACAGAGACAAGTTGGCTGTTGATAGCCAACTGGTTTCGTCAAAATATTGTTACTACAAAACACATAAAAATAAGTCATCTGCCAACAGATTGGTGATTACTGACTAATCCGTTTTTGTTGTAGCTTATATGGACATTTTGTTATTGTGGTGTAACCATAACAGTGTTATGCAACTACTATTACGAGTCTAATGCCCATCTGCAGCGTGGATAGAGTGAGGATTATTCAATGCAGTATGNAGTTAACAGCAGCGAGGTTTCGGCACCAGTGGCACCTAAAGTTGCAAAGCAGCGCCGTAGATAGGTGTGCATAGGCATTTAGGGCATGCACCCGATAGTGAGATGCAACCCAGGAGGCGTAAAATTTATTTTGCAGAGTATTCCCAACAAAATAAGTTCATTTTAATATTTACACTGAATTTTCCCCTGAGCGATTCTCAAAAGCTGACTTTTCAACCCTGCGTTGATTTATAACTGTCTCTCAATAAGCGAAACACGCACTAACTCTAAACCTAAACAGATTCAGGCAAACAGACAATCAACAAAGTAAACGTCACACAGCTCCCTGCACAGTCTACACTGGAATTTATGTCATCATCACCTCAATTTAACTTAAACCTTCGATTGTCATGTCGGCTGTCAAATCCATCAACGAAATCATCTGAATCTATTTTGCAGCTCGTACCTGTCAACTGAAAGTAGATCAATGTTACCCAATCTTTTACTGGTCATGGAATTTCTGAGAATTGTTTTCACTAATTTCATTTTTGAAAAACTTCTCTTTCATGAAGCGCTCGTGGCGAGAAGAGTTACAGCTACCACTAACTATCAAACACAGCTTTTTAAGTAGGATAGCTATAAATGGAAAAACTTGTTCGAATGATATAGGCAGCTTCGACTCCTTCCGAAGCAAATTCTTTGCCAAAGTTATTTCATGTTTTAAATCATTTTCACAAATGAATATGATTTGCGAATTTTTCAAGTGTTTTTCTCATAGAAATGTTTGACCTCTGGGGCAAAGAGCTGAAATACGCGAAAGAATTGCTTCTTAATCATTACAGAAATCCCGTACAAATATCTATGAGGTTGCAGCACATGTGTGAGCAGATTTAAAACTGTAGTCACAAACCACTTACTGTACATAAGATGTTTCGAAGTCATATACTCTAAACAATTAGGCAGCAGAACGCAATACTGCAGCCAGGATAAATTCGGATAAATTAACTGAAACCAATTCTAAATGCTTTCACAAATCTTTTGCTACTGGGACAAGAAACAATCTGCTGACAGTAATATATTCCG
>JGI24021J15306_10009613_pt1 | contig 11964 bp, 5 predicted proteins | sample Ectturendosymbi1_FD_15306 | JGI IMG/M metagenome (IMG submission 15306)
AATAATCCGAAACGTCTCGAAATAAAACATGTATAGTTTTTTGAAGGCTTTTTTAGTGTTGATGAAACTGTTAAGTCTATCCCAGTTTTATGCTCCAAAGTATACTAGATGTGTATCAGGCTTATGCAGAATCGCATGGAATTATTTTCAACTGCAGCAAAACTGTTTGTATGACTTTTAAGACTAAGAGCGCAAAAAGCACAGTCATCCCGTTACTGACACTGGGTGGTCAAAATGTAAAATCTGTTAACCACTAAAAATTTTTGGGTTGGTACTGGGTACTTAGCTCTCAGATGACAAAGACGTTCAGAAAATACTGCGATATCAATATTGTGCAGCAAACAAACTGCGAGCTTCTTTTTCCTGATGTTCAAATGCACTTAAAAATGTACTTTTTCGTTCCTTCTGTACGTCCACGTATGCATCACAATTATGGTGTAACTTCAGGAAGTCATGCATGCAAAGATTGCGTGTGGCCTATAATTTTGGGTGTGGGGCTCTATACAACCTACCCTGGAGAGCGAGTGTTAGTAGTCTTCAGGTTCAATGCAACGTTCCTCCCTTTGAGGCCTTCTTGCGAAAAAAGGTGTGTCTGTTTCTGAAAGATGCAGAAAGTCTAACAACGTATGGTTGCGCGCTTTGATGCAGTTAGATTGTTTATATTCTTCCTTATTCTTTGAAAACAACAACCGCATTTTACTTTATGAATGAGTGCTCGGACGTTACAGTGTTTGTTGTTTGAGGGCGTGTCATGCCATAACACATTCGTCCTTCACCTGACCTTGACCGGTGTTGGACTCAGCGTCCTACTCTGGAAGTAGTGTTGTAACAAGTGCTACGGGTTAGCAAACAAATAGTGTTAAGAAAGTGTCTGTAACCCTGTGGTTCTACCTCCAACGCCGTTCTAAAACGTTCGGTTGTGTCTGTTTTTATCAACCTGCGTTGTGCAGACAGTGCGTGCTTGTACTAGGAACCTCGTGTCTGATTGCAAAATCAAATTAAATTAAATTGAATTTAGTTTCATGCAACCGAAAGATTACTAGAGCGATTTATATTCGCTTGCAAGCTTTGTCTTCCAGGAACTGCGTAAGGCAAGTGGGCAGGCTATCTGTAAAAGCATGTAGACTACATTTCAAAGCAAAGTCATTGTCGAAAGAAATCGGCAAAATTATAGCACCAATCGGACATTGAAACCAAGTCTCTTCAACAATTTTTTCGTTCTAGCAGCCAAGGAGCTTTACTAAATGCGATCGTCCTAACATGATATATGCTTGTGTTCTCTGGTTCCGTGGTAAATAATAGTAACAATGTGTGAGCATTTGTGTATCTGCAGGCCTTACCACGAGGCCACGCAAACAAATTCTGAGACGACGGCTGAAATTTTAAAATACCCCCAACAAATGCTACACAAATTAAACACACACAAATGTTTTGGCACATTTCGATAGACTATTTCATTTGGCACTTTATGCCACTTGCCAACTTTCGGAGATCTTTTGTAACTTCATTTTATCATAAAATGTTACAATAATCACTTCTGAACAAAACTTGAGACTAAGAGTACGTAAAAATGGTAATTACACTTGCGCTGGCGTACGCAGGAAATTTCCATTGGGGGATTTCATTAAGTGGCATATTGTGGTCATTTGTATTTGGTGTGTGGTGTTTGTGACGTCACATTTTGACGTCATATTCATGTTTCCAAACCAACGTTTTGGCGAAGTTTGCTGACATAATATGCATATTTTTCAACACGCACTTCCCTTATTTTGTGTCAGTGTACTGAATATAAACTGTATCAGCGGAGCCAAGTTAGGATTTCGGAGGAAAATACAATCAACGCTACCACACAGCAGTTCATAACTGCAAAAATATCAGGCGGCGCGTTAAAACAGAGGGGTAAAACACACTCATCACTGCCTCAGAGCAATTCACAACTGCAGAATCAGGCTGCGATGATGTCTCGTCGAATGCGAGCAGTCGAGCATAGAAAGTGTGCGGCTGGACTGGCTGGCGCACACCATGGTTTGCAAGATCGAATCTTGCTAAACTACATAAGAATTGAGAATGCGCATAAAAGACACAAGAAAACATTCGTTTTATTGTTATGTTTAGAAGCCCAGCAAGTTTTAGTTTTCCTTTTTCCTTGCGGAGACATTATCAAATGCCTGAATGTTTCTATGTTAAAAACAGCTGTTTTTAAGCTCGTGCAACAGTTATATCATGCTACAGAAAATAGTAATGTAGCCAATACGGTCAACTCCTGCGCTGATCAGCCTTAGCAGACAAAATAAAGACAATTGTTTCGGATAAAGTGAGCTATCACGGAACACAATCTTAAACATGCGTAGTGGACGGAGGGTCTGCAAAAAGTGGTGAGATCGTGTCTGGACGCAGACGATAACCCAGATTCCCACCAAAACCTACTTAATACTTTTCGGTCCATTTACAATGTTCCTTGAAATTTGCATGCAAGTCTATTCTGTGGTATTTGCATTCTGTCGACAAACTAACAAACAAAAAGTATGCGAAAACAATTAATCTCCTTTGCGCAGGTAATAAAGTTTTTGTGAAATATCAAGCTTAAGTGGGGGTTTTTAACCCCAACCCCCCTTGCGTACGCCCTTGTACTAATTAACTTTGCAAAACATGGTATGTTTCCTGAGTCAAACCTCCAAGCAAAATGAGCAGATGATAGGTACACTTTTAAGTTGACATTCGATATGTAAATTTCATTTGTGAAAGCAGAATCCAATAAGCTAGAAGTTCCATCTAACCAAATGTAAACTACTCCAAGGCAAATTAATTTAACTTGAAAAATGGAGCTTGCAACAACCCACAGCATTTANAAGTCNAGAACTATGCAACTATGTTAAGTGAAGGAATTAGGGTTTACAAAAAGAATCGATTATAAGCTTACACTTGATACCTCTTAAAATAAGCCCATTATTCCTACAAAGCCAGATTTCCTTGCGACTGTAACCAGGGGATGTAGAAGGCCCCCAACCTCCCCACATTGTTCTGGAAATTATAGTTTGTGACATGAAAGAAAGATAGCCTGTGTAGTTCATAGTTAAGTTCAGCAAGTCCAGTGCAGTCACTAGTTGGCGGGAGGACGCAATCGTTTTCAGACTTAGCAAACAAAAATGCGACTTTGTGTTGAGACGAAAATACATGCACACGTCTTGAATGTGGGTGTATGGGGGAACCTCTGCGAGAGAGGATGATCACTTTGAAAAAATTCCAAAGCGAGTCTGGGTAAGAATTAGGGCCACTACCCAGCCATCAGCAGACCTCACTTTACACCCCCTACAAGGTTCCAACACTTTACACCCCCTACAAAGTTAAGGCGGGGCCAATACGTTTGGACCAAAATTCAGCTGCACGTATACTGCCAGAGATGAGATGAGATATATTTCCCACCTGCCTATCGGTTCCCCATACCTACACTAATTGTCTTGAAAAGAGACTATGTCATCAATAGCTAGACCCCTGTCAGGCCTGAGAATACGTATGACTTTAAGCAGGTTTTTTTAAGGAAACTGTTAGAAACCCGGTATGTACCTGTAGGGACCCGATTTGTCTGATTGTAGGGGCTCGATTTTCTATGATTCTTGGGACCCGATGATAATTTTCTCTGATCCTAGAGATCCGATTTTCGGTTCTAGGGACCCGATTCATGTCCCTAAAACACCTTAAAAAACCTGGCTTAGGTGTGCACGGTCGTTGCTTGTGGTTCGATTGATTGTTGCAGTTGCCCGGAGCCGTCTTGCTTATCGATAGAGCGCCTTTCGTTTATTGAGGCGTGAGTAATTACTGCGCTCTGACCGAAGTGTTCTTGCTGCCTCGTATTCAGTTATGTTCCTTGCGTCGTTTGAACTGACTGCTTCTGCCGTACGACCATCTTTATGACTATTTTCTTGTTTCTAGTATGTTGAAACTCAGTTCTTTAAAGCCTAGTAAATATACTCATTTGATATTTGCATCGATAGGCCGTTTCGTCACAATTTAAAGAACTGCTTTCTTAGCGGAATGGAGAGGCAGCTTTTCGACCCAAGGAATTGTCAGTGGAGCCTGAAGCTCCTGATGCTGCTCGGGTTTTTGCGTTCTGGCTCCGCACTGTCGAAGACTTCCTGTCTAGTCTCCGTGAATTTCGCGCTGAGGAAGATCCCTAGGTGAACGCTCAACGAATCATCGAGAGTTGTTTTCCCCTACTATTTTCCCCTATGTGGAAGATGCGGCTAGTTATGACGAGATAGTTGATATCCTTAAAAGACTCTATCTTAAGAAGAAGAATAACTAACGTGTATGCCAGACATTTGCCTGTCAGTAAACACCGGGGCGAGTCTATCTCTGAATACCTACAGGCGTTAAAAATCCTCGCGAAAGAATGTTCGTTCACTGAAGTGTCTGCAAACGCTCACAGAAGAATTGACTCGCGATTCCTTCATAAACGGACTGGCATCTTCGTCTATACGACAACGCTTATTAGAAAAAGACGATCTTACCCTTGTGCAAGCGTATGAACTCGCTGACAGTTAGGATCATGCCCAACGCCAAGCTATCTCGATCAGCCGAACGGCTGCGCTGTCCGCGACCACGGCAGATGTTGCTCACGAATCAGCCGAGGAAGATGCCTTGTCAAGCAACTTTACTGCGGCAGCCAATATAAGAAATCGCTCTTCGTGTCTTTATTGCGGCGGAAAACCTCGTAGCCGTCGTTCTCAGTGCCCTGCCCGTAATTCGAACAGTTATACCTGTGGCAAACGAGGCCATTATTCACGCGTTTGCAGGTCAGTTACTCCACGCGAATCAGCAGATGGCCCCAACCGGTCCAAAATGGCTGCAACTACCGGGTTTCGATCCCTGCTGGCTAGTGCTCCGTCAGGTCTGGAATCGGCCGCAACTGCAAAATCAGACTACATTGATGTCTCGTCGAATACGAGCATAGGTGCGCCCCTGGACTGGCTTGCGCACACTCCGGTTTGCAAGCTCGAATTTTGCTAAACTACACAAGAATTGAGAATGCGTATAAAGTACTCAAGAAAACTTTCGTTTTTTTGCTATGTATATAGAAGTCCAGCAAACTCCTACAGTAGTTTTCCTATTTCCCTGTTGAGACATTATCAAATGCCTGAATGTTAACAACTGCTGTTTCTAAGCTTGTGCAACAGTTCTATCATGCTACAGAAACTGGTATTGTAGCCAACGCGGTCAGCGCATGCGCTGATCAGCAATAGCCGACAAAATAAAAACAACTGTTTTGGATAAAGTGACCTATCGCGAAACAATCTTAAAATATGCGCAGCGGACGAAAGGTCTGCAAAAACTAGTGAGATGGTTCCTGGATGCAGACCATAACCCAGATTTCCACCAAAACCTAATTATTACTTTTTGGCCCATTCACAATTTTCCTTGAAAGTTGCATGCAAAATCATTCCGTGGTATTTGCATTAAGTCGACAAATTGACAAGCGAAAACAATTAATCTCCTTTGCGCATGTAATAAAATGTTTGTAACTTATCAAGCTCGACGGGGGGTTAACCCCCTTGGGTTTACTCATAGTTTCTTTCGAAAAAGTTGTGTCTATATCTAATACTTATATTATAAAAAGGCGCACATTTTAGGTTTGCCATGGGCGCCATTCTGCTTAGATAAGCCACTGAATACTCGTCACTACTATGACTAGCAGACATCGTGAACATATAGCTTGTTTCTTAAGATAAGGTATATTGTGGCAAAGCCATTATAAAATTGCCGCTAAGGATTTTTTCCAGAGGGGGGCTAGTAGTGGTGAAATTTGCTAAAACTTTCATAGGTAGCCTAAACGTCAAATTTCAAAATCCAGGGTGGACCAAAATCCCCCGTGTCCCCCTTCCTACGCACATGACCGCTACACGAGAGGCACTGTGGTAACAACGTGCCCTAGCTAAAGTGTGTAGAATTGCAAAATGTCTTGCAATTTTCCATCAGGCACTTCACAAGGTTCCAGCTTGCATATGATGAAACCAACTTTAATTACCCCAGACAACCCATTAATACCTTGACAATACTAGCTTAAGACGCTATGAATTCAACAGGGCTAAACATAAAAATTCCATCAATAAACCACTGCCAGATGTTTGCGGAGTTTCACAAAAATATACGCCATAATCACAGATCACAGCCAGGGGTGTAGTGTGTGGGAACGCGTTCCCACACCTTTTGGCACTAGTAACGTTACTTGAAGATTTAGATTTTTCATTTCAGTTTCTACGTGTAGCGCCTGGAGCAGCATAAATGAATAAATTGCAAGTTATCTCGTGTATAGCACCGCAGCATGGTGGTGTAATTACTGTTTGTGACAACAATGGTTTTGCCTACTCCCCGCTTCGTCTCATTTTGTGCATTTCTCGTAACTCTGTTATCTTTGTTCCCGAGGAGTAATTAGTCTTCAAGTTTTCCAGCCGTTGCGGAGAAGTTTACAGCTTGCCTGAATGGATTGCGAGAAATAACTTGGCGTGTGAGGGCAACTGAGCGATATTTGGTGTTGGAATTCGGCTTTAACCGAAATCAGGGGTGTAGTGGGGTGAGAATGGCGTTCCCACCCCTCTTCTTAGCAATACATCCCTGAGGACAACCATTCGTCTCAACCGACATTGCCGTGCACTGTTTTCACCACGCGGGGGTACTGTTGCAGGTTTAGGGGATGCGAGGTTCCCTGCGCGGAGAGGTGGAACACTCACCCCGTGAAAAGCGATTCGCAGGCGTCGATGAAAATTTCTACATCTGTATTTTGCAGAATGTGTAACATCCGATGGATAGAAACTATACAACTGAACGAACGAACGCGAGAAAAAAACCGTGTTGAAAAATCAATTTACTGCAACGCAGATGCTTCACTGTAGAAGACGCATGACCGGCGAATCAGAACAAGGTGGTAATGGCGGAAAACAGTACGTCCGAAGCTTAAGTCATTGCAGTCCAAAACGGAAACAGAACATTATTTAACATCTTGCATTGTGAACGAATAAACAAACGCTCTACAGGAAATTTCAGTTCTTCGCGGGATGCCGTCAATGTAAAATCTTTTCAGAAACTCTTAATCAAAGCGAATTTTCAAAACTGTTTCTTCTGGAAGTTGACGCATCCGAAATTCAGCCATCTTCGTACATGCCCCTACTACGTGTTCCAAGGCGTCGTCACTCGAGCAGTTTTTCGATCACCTGCCTTCCGTGAATCACATCTTAACCAAACAAGGAACCCCTGTCACTGTTACCTGCAGGCTCAATCACGTATAAGCCAACAAACCAGCATTAATTTGTGAATGCGTGGTGCATCTGTTGCGACTGCATGCGAGCGAAAGAATAATTTTACAGCTGCATCAAAACCGTCAACGCTTTTGCATTCGCTTTTCACCGCCACATGCTGGTCGAATAGACGCCCGTAAGCGGGGTGGGGTGGGGGGCAGTTGAAACGCAGCTGTCCAAGAAGCGCTGCTGAGAAAGTAAGAACAGGACAAGTACTCGAAAGCAAATACATCTTTTCAAAAATAGAAAGTTGTGCTGATCGTGACGTCGCAGGGCAACGCAACCGCCTTGTCCCCGAATGACGTTGATGCAAAGTCGGCGCCGCAAATTGCCGGTTATTTTGCCAGAACCACTCGACCGTGTCGCACGCACGAGCGAGTAGGAAAGCGAGAAACATGGAGCTGATCAGCTGTCCACTTTCAACTTTTTGGCGGTGGAAAACCTGCAAAATCGCACAATGCAGTGAAACAAAAACCGAAAATTCTACTTCGAAAATTCACAGCTTCAATACGCGAAACTGGCACGGTTAGAAAATGTCACGAAATGAAAAAGTTTTAATCTTGCAGTTAATTTAGCCATGTTCGTTGTGTGACACCAAATGTTACGTTGGTTTGTCCACTGTTTTGATATTCGCAAATGCATTGCTGCTTTAGTTTTAACATCTCAAGGAGGGCAACAGAACGATTGCGCGCGCTAACTATTTATGACGTGATTCAAGTGACGTCAGGGAGAATACTAAATGCAAAAGTTGTGGTTTCATCATGAAGCTAGAACTTCCGCAACGACAAATTTAAAATGTATCACTGAATCTTTTGCAAATTTTTCAATCAGTACGTGACGCTAAGTAAGAATGTTTTATTACAATATTCGCAAAACCAATCAGGCCGATTACACACTTGGACTGAGTTCTCATGTGTGCGACAAGTGATCGCGCTGAAGATAATAGCGCATGAAAGAATGCAGCAGTCCCAACAACAATACTACGTTACTAACAACATTCTCAAGCATCGTGCGCATTTCACGCTAACTTCGGCTTAAAAGCAGTGTTTCCCAACGTCATTTCTTACATGACTCTTGACGCTTTTCTAATAAAAATGGCGTTACCCACATCTAGTCAGCATTGGTCAGGTTGGCAAAATGACAGATTAAGTTGGTAACGCTGCACGACGGGACAAAGTTCCTGTTATACGTTGACGCCGAAAGATACTTGGTAATTGTTTCTGATGGTACCGTGCATTAGTTGAACATTACTTTGTTTTAGAGACACAACTGGTGTCGACTACCAGCTGTACTGCGAAGTGATGGTCGACAGAAACTTAACCACACTTCCACTGAAACGCACGTATATCGCGTGTTTAGCTTATAGCTCAAAAGCAAGAACTCATACATAACAGGTCGCACAGCGCAGCGAGGTAGTGGCCACTAGCATGCAAGCAAAACCGGCACATCAGACAGGAAAGATGAGCACTCACCCGTCGGTGGTAGATCGTTTGAACGCTTGCCGTTGGGTGTCGACTTTCGACGCGTCTGAAATGCACAACAACGACACCTGGTGTGAGACCTTCGAACAGATGATAAGTTCCAAAAGCGTAAATAAAAGGGGGGCACGTCGTTTCAGCCAGAAATGTGAAGAATTGGAGTGAAGGTGAATGAAATGCGACCATTAACAGGGTTGATCGTCGGGCTCCGAGAAAAACGTGACTTCGGTTGCCAAACTTCATCAAGCGAAGTTAATTTCAATCTGGGATGCACTTCGCCCTCGAAATATCAGTAAGATTTCTGTCATATCCAGGATTTTTTTAGAAGTTTGTCCCTGCTGACCGCAAAGATATGTTGAGAGCGCGCAACCATTTTATCAAAATTCCAAAATGGTCATAAAGCTAGCGTATTTTGATGGTGGTAGCAAATCGAGTTTGCTGTATTCTGAGCCTGTATTCTGAGAGACCGCTAACATCTTAAAAAACACGGTCATATCCATACATTACATTTTCGTTACATTACATTTCGCCGTACATTTTCGCGACTAGCAATGCACGGCGCATACCTTGCAGCCACCTGACTTGCGTGGCTGGGCCGTAACCCTTTTGGTTCTTGGCGGCGATGCGGAAGATGATGGCAGGCTTGGTGGTGCAGTCGATGTGCGCAGACGCCAGGTGGGTGTGGAGGACCACGCAGCGAGGCATCTGGCCGAGGTAGACTCTGCGAATGCACGCAACAGAAAGCGACTGAAGCGTGACGACGGCGGAAGTGCTCGTCACGGTCATCGACCGAAATAGCAGCGGCCTGTTGGTCCTATGTCGCGGCATTCACTGCGCAGATTGGCGACTTTCGTCACGCAGACCACGTCGCTTGTCCGACAAATGTCTTTCGCACGATTGGTCACTTGCACCCAGCCACACCCCCCTCGTACAACATTTTTTGACGACTGCTCTTCGCCAAACCGAAACTCTGTGAAAGCTTAGTGTAATAACCTTTCGCATTTTGTCAAGTTGATTGATTTCAGGCGGCAGTGCCCGTTAGAATTACGTTATTGGCCACTTCATGGCATCGAGATACTTTTTTCTTATTTCGGTGCAGCCTTACTACTGGCGTTTGACCAAGAGATTTTACGCGTGTGGCCCAAGACTGTGGTTCAGCGACTCAAGACTTTCGGGCATAAATCATAACAGGCCTGATATACGAAACACAGGACGAAAGAGTGACTGTTGTGTTTTTAATCCAGAATAAAGTGATAAATTTACTTCAAAGCCATGCAGTGTGTACGGTCAGTTTTTAACTTCAAGTGCAGCATGTGACCCACGTAGCGAGAGGGCCAACTGAAAAGTGCCGCTCCTTTACAACGCCAGATAGCTTCAACAATATCTGATCCACGCGTTTTTCAAAACCACCTTCCACGAAATCTAGGCGATCACTGACGCACAGTAAAATCTCCAGCACACCGGGCATCAACCTGCTGTGACACTTCGCTAACCTTGTGCACGTCTTTTCATCGCCATGGAAACCGCAAACTAGGAGGCGCGCACGGGCCACGGCTTCAACCAAATATTACAAACCAAAATAGGTCTTGAGGTGCTCACCTGACAAACTGCAAGTTAGACGGGTTCTGCCGAGCTTGCGTGCTTTTCACCGCGAGGTAGACGGAATATTCCAGAATGATTCCGTTCGTGCTGGCAGGAGGCTCCCACGATATTGAGGCGCCTTCCACCGTTTTGCTGATCTTTATGGCCGACGGTGCGCCGGGGAAGCCCGGGAGGCAGGTTTTGAAAGCGGACACCTCCGAGAAAGGCCCGCGGCCACACTCGTTAATGGCCGCCACGCGAAACTTGTATGCGGTTCCCGGTTCCAAAAGTACCTTTTTTAAGTTGGCATTCTGGACAAAATGAGGGCAGAGATTGTAAGGTTACAAGTTTAAGTCGACAGTCATTGTTCAGCAACTTTTAATAAAGGATCATTTGAACGTATCAAGATTGTTCGAAAATCAAAATAGAACACTCGTGAAGAAAAGCATTTATACTAAAGACCGACAAAGTTTAAAATGATCAAAAAAACTAATGATTCAGACACGAGCTGTACACCTTACAACATACAGTAGGAGGCAAGTTGGAGGGTGTTTCAAAAATCTGTTATCCGTATGTAATCCATTAACTTCGCCGATCTCAAATTTTAACAGCTAGGTAGAAACAGCCCAAATTTTGTGTTTTATGCTTCATGCACTCATCATTACAGGTTTAAAAATGGCACTCACTTTAATACAAAAGGCGTTTTGGGCTGCCTAGAACAGAGTATTACAAGATGTAACAGCGTGCTTCTGCAAGGGAATCCCATGATGAAGCACCAGCTGTAGTACAGATAGGGGAATGGAACAAAACTTTCACAGAAGAAACCTATTAATACATGACCAGACGATCTGGAGGAGCTCTACTATCGGAAGAGATAATTCGAGAAAGTCTGACAGGATTTAGACTAGTGACTTGATGTGTGCGTGGCCACAAGTGGTGGACATGTTGATAACTTGTTAAATCGTTTGTGTTCGCATTACTTCAAATTTTTTATGAATAAATCTTTTCTGCTAAACATTTAGCTTGTTTACATTTCAAACGCTCACAGATTGTAGTGACGTTTATATGTGCAATTCAACAGATAATTTTTTGGAATCTCCAGCATGAAATGACTACGGTTTGGATCATATATATTAATTAAACGGTTAAGAATGCAATCAAAGCTAATGGCAGTCGACTCCAAAATATGCATAAAAACACCAAATGAAGCTTCTGCAACGCAAAGGGCTAAAACATGTGAGATGATAACTTCCCACGCAACACAACTTACCTGGTCCGGAATAGAAACTACGTCGACCGTCTCTGAGTCAACCTGGTTGATTTTTTCCAAGTAATGGCTGACGGTCAGAGACGTGGTCTTGACAATGGCCACATCGTGCCAAACGTGCTCTGGCTTTACGTTGCCGTTGGAAACCGCCGGCGACGAGGTGTTGGTATCAGCAGTAGTTGATTCTTTGTCAGGTTTGGCGGCGACGTTGTCACCAGCAGACTGCTTGTCTGCAACGTTCGCTTGCGCATCGGTCGCATCCATTTTTTCCGGCTCAGAGGCTGCGGCCGGATCGCTCGAGGACGACGTCGCCATGGTACCGCCGCTCACGGCCGACGTGGTTTGCGTG
>JGI24021J15306_10009615_pt1 | contig 11960 bp, 11 predicted proteins | sample Ectturendosymbi1_FD_15306 | JGI IMG/M metagenome (IMG submission 15306)
TAGAATTCCTTATCATTCGACAGTTGTTGTATTTCATGTTTCTCTGTTGTATCGCTTCATTTCAACGTAAGGATTCTTCTTCGATGCATATATTATATTGATTAGAGTTCGCAATATTTCTTGTCCGCGCTATGATTGAGCTTCATTTGTGAAAAGAGTGTATACGATTGAATTCCATGCTTGTGTGCTCTGTGACATGCTTTCCTCAATCCGCTGTACCATAGTTTCGAGAAATTGTAAAGGTTTGCAAATGATATTTCCCTAAATGTGATTTCTAATATGAAAAGCCGGTCTTCCATTGTCGCTGCTTTGAACTAAGGTTTGAATCACAAGCTGTTTTATTCTTATAAAACTCACCTCGGGGACAGAACGTTTCAATAACAGGAGCTCTTCGTTGTGCGACACACGTTCTGACAAGATTGTGCAGATCTGAAGCTGGACTTTCCGACGTAAAATTTCTTCGCACTGACTTCAAACCCTAGACCTTCAGCGCGGTGACATATTCTTCATAAATCGAAATTTACCAAGAAATGCATTTGCTTTCACAGCTTATTCAAAGTCAGGGGGGCTTGAAACAAAGGCCAATTGCTTGAGGGAGGCGTGGTAGAAGAAAGGTTAAGAACCACTGCATTAAGCTGATTTCTGCATTTTCATATAGCACGTTTGTCATGCTTAGTCTGTCGCTCGCCTTACTTCGGTGTTCTGACAATTTAAAAGTTTACCAACCTGTCTGAAACGTTACATGTACCTCTCTACCTTTTAAACATGCAAGTTTCAATTCCAATACTGTGCTCACCGTGGTGGCAGTTTCGCCGTGTGTGTCCGTTTGTGCTCGGTTTGTCGGAATTTAGGATTGGCGAACTGAAATACCGCTGCAAATAGCAATGCGATTGCCTTCCGGTTTTATTGTGAGTGCCGAAACTTTTATGTTTGATTGTGAACGTTGAAATCTTTTTCACGTTTTTTTGCCAAGCCATAGCTGCATCAATCAAGAAAATTGCATTTACTGCGTGATCCTATCGGTATATATTCCACAGTATCCAAAACCATAACATAGCACTTTTCAAAAACACCATCTAATAATTAAGACTGTCCAAAGTTGAAGTATGACATTTTTGCAAATGTGACAACGCTGTGTCTTCAGCTGTTTGATGTTGTATTTAATTTCCGCAGGTTTTTAGGTATTTTTTTTAATTTCTGTTTTATCTGTAAACTGCATTTCGTGCTCCCGACATGAAGACTCTGACTGTGATTCGCACGGCTGGTGTCTTCGTGCTGGGCGGCCTGGCTGGCCGCGAGTTGGACAAACGGTGGCCAGCGGACGTACGATGGCCGAAGCCTGTGCAGGCGGCAGAACCCCTCCAATCGAACCGGCCGACCGAGATCATGAAGTACGGTTTTCCAAGTGACTCCAACTTGAAGGTGCGTTTTCTTGTGTTGCTCGCAGCAACTATGTGCAAAGTATCATTGGTCAGGCTTAAGACTGCTTATTCGAAGAATAGCAAACTTTCCTGAGATCAGCTTTTTCTACGACGCATTGCTAGGATCTAGATCAGCTATGTCCAACCCAACAGCCTATTGAGCCAAAACGTATGTCACAAACTTGACCAGGGCCGCACACTGAATGACATATTAATGAGGGCCGCAGATTGAATGGCTTCCTTTGATCTTAGCAAACTAAAACTAATAAAAAATGAAAATGTTAGAATGCTAACTGCAATGGTAACAGACGTGATAAAGTGGCACTGAAGACGACCTGTATCAAAAATGTCAAGATCAAGATTGTCAAGACAAGGACACGTCGGTATGTACTTTTACTACAGCGAAAACCTAAATTGGGCCGCACAAAACCTTCGACTGGGCGGCATGCGGGCCGCGGGTTGGACATAGCCGATCTAGATCAGTGGTCCTTAATCTACCACGCCTCCTTTGCGTAATTGTCCTTTGTTTCATTCCCCGTTGACGTTAAATAAGTTGTAAAAGACATTCAAAACCTGCCCATGTTGTAGAGCGCGCGTAAGGTCTCGCGCCCCTCTGGAAATTTATCGACGCCACCCTGGGGACACGTGCCCCCCCCCAGGTTAAGAACCACTGATCAAGATCTAACTTCAAGATTCTCTCGCCAATATAGAGTTTTCTCTAAACTAAGCAGATTTGAGATTTGATGTTGGTGGGAAACGCTTGACTATACAAAGCAACAACGAAACGCATGCGATTGCACCGGAAACTGTCTGCACAAAAATCAGGACTGAAAATCAAGCGGATGTATGACTGATGTAACAAGAGCCATTGTGGTTCAAAAAACAAAACGTTTGGCCCATAGAAGACATGCATCACGAAGTATAAAGACCCCATGTGAAGAATCAAGCGTAATATATCAACGAATTGCTGTTCATTTTTTGGCTGAGTGTTCTACATGAATTAATTCACATTGATCCTTCCATTGTTCTTTCTGATCCTTTTCTGAGCTTTGCATGCATTGACGGAAAAATGTGACCACTTGGCATCAGTTTTGCAAATGCGGTTCAGCAGATTTTTTTAAAGTGTTTTATCCAAAAAGTTGGTAACTTTGGCAGAGTGTATTACTCTTTGTTGATAAGTTGTAGTACTTTTTGTGTCGATGTGAGTTAAACTGTTAACTGGAACTTGGTATAGAAATTTTTAATGAAAAATCACCTGATGCTGGATTGTATTTTTGCGAATTCCCATCTCAGTGTCGGTAGCAGCCCATCAGGAAAAGATTCGGTAGCAGCCCATCAGGAATGATTATTTTTACTATCGTTCGTATTGCGCTCATTTCGTGCAGATTCGGCAGAACTACGTTTCATCATACGACAGACGATGCCGCAACCCCCACTGGGTGTTTGAACATCTCACTAAAGATCTGATTGACCGGACAGAAGACACGGTCGACCGGGTGACCTTCGGTTTTGTTGGTGAGTTTTGTGATCTTGAATATGAAACAAAACTGTATTTACAAGTGATTGGCTCCGAAACACTTGAGCGGGCATTTTATTCGGCTTCGTTGTTCTCGTTACTTGTCTGTTTCGGTGACGAAAAGATGTCGGTTTAACCGAAATATCATTGTCTGTGAGAAAAGTCATGCGGACTTTGCTTTTGTTTGTTTGTTTCAGCCTTTGTTTCTAGTCACAGACGGCGTACTTTATGTACATCGTTGCCAACGCACTTTCAAAATAATGAAAATATTTGCTCAACTGTTATAAAATTTTTCTGAAAACGACACCCACGTTTCGGCCAGCTAACAGAAAGACTATCATCAGGGCGAATGGAAACGAGAACAGGAGAGCAGTAGAATTCACCAAACGCGCGTGATTGCATGACGTTGTGATAACAGTAGTGAAAAGGCAAGGGAGATAATGGAGAGCATGATGCGAAATAAAAGAACAGCGATAAAAATAAACTGTAAACTGAACTAAAACGAGGTATAAGCATGCAATCTGATATTCAGTCAATTATGGCCGAACGTCGCTTTGAATAGAAAAGGATATGAACTTCTTTCATTTACGGCGTTGAGTGTGGAATTAATGAAAAATAATACAAAAAATTGTTTTTTTCTATAATCATTCTCAAACGCAACAATTTGAATTTGCCACCAGTTCTTGCGGTTTTACAAGTCCAATGCGTTTTTTCGCAAGCGCACTTTTTTCAAGATTAAAATATTTTATATAGTTCATGTGTTCTTTCTTGCGTGTGTTGAAGTCCTTTTTCGTATCACCAAAGTACTTTTGGTCGGAATCATCATACGTCACCCAGTATACCGCGCCTTCACGATCGAAAGGGTGGACAGGATCTTTTCGATTTCGCAGCTTGTCACCAAACGTTCGCATGGGTTTTAACAGCGATTTAATTTTGTGGTCCTCTAAACATATTTGCAAGCTGTTCAGATAAGCCACGATAGTGTGGTAGCAGCACTGAGGACCGCCTGTCTATCATTTACTTGGTGTTGATCAAACTTTTGAACGAGTCGTAGGCGGATAAACATTTTCTTAAAGGGCTTGTTGAATATAATTCATCTCTTCTTGGCAGTTGGTTTCATTGGAAATCAAAAGTTTTGCTCTGCATAGCAATGTTTCAATATCGCTTTTTTGTGTTGCAAAGGATGTTCTGGACGAAAGTTCAGGTATCGGTCTGTGTGTATTGGTTTTCTATAAACAGTGTAAGTCTAAACAACGGTACGGTCACGGGTTGGTTTCACGTCAAAGAAAGGTTAAACTCCATCATTTCCTATTTCCGTATTTTACGGGCTATAAGGCGCACTATCAATGAACAATCATTGATTGGTTTATTTTCATACATAATCTTCCACAAATCCATTAAAGTCTTCACCTCCAGTGTCTGAGTTTAACAATAGCACGATTTCGACATCAAGCATGCCCGGATCCCTCCCGTCATTATCCGTGTCAATCTCGTTGCTGTTACTTGCTGTTCAGTGATGATTCCGGCCTTCATGAAAGCTCGGACGACACTTGAAGCTGATACCTTGGCCCACTCACCTACGATCCATTGGCCGGTGTGCGGCGGCGTCAATGCATACGACGAACCAGATTATAAAGCCCACCGTCAATTTTTTAGAAGGATTTTAATTGCGCTTTACAGTCAGAAAAATATGGTTCTTGTGTGGATTTACCGGCAGGTTCAATGGCGTTGAAAAAATTAAAGTCGCTGCAAATCTTTTCGCTTGATGATAACGAATGTATCATCCACACAGTGTTTCCAAATCTTAGGTTCGTGGTGGAATTCTGTCATTGCTTTATTTTCAATATCTTTCATGGCTAGGATTTGTGACACCGGTGAATAGGTAGGTGTTCCAAATATTTTCCTCGGAATCTAAAATTATGATGCTTGCGTACAAAGATCCAGTTTCTCGCAAACCTCTTGTGTAGACCAGTTGGTACGTTCTTCAAAGTCATCACATTCTGTCAATCTTTTCCTGGCTGTCTCTACTGCTAGAAGTGTTGGAGCGTTTGTAAACAGTGATACGACATCAAAAGATACCAACATTTCATCGTCTTGTGATTAAACCAATGGGAAACGCTGGTTTTATGGCCAAATTTAAAAGCCAATTTTTTTCAGGAGATGATACTGCTGGATTTGCAGGGAATTTATATGGCCACGGCCACTAGGGTTGCTTTGCTTTTAGTGAAGGCTGTTATGATATTTTCATCATTGTTATAGGTTATCGATGTTGCGACGTGAAATCTGGTCACTTTGCTGCAAAATTATGCCGGTCAATGTAATGTGTTTACAAATCAGGGTGTAGCCACGGTTCTGGTTAAGGGGGTTCTGAACTTGGGCAGTTTTTAAAAATGGTGCAATTTTTTAGGGAATTGCAAAGCAGTGGGGGATCCAGCCAGTAAGGTTGTGGGGGGGAGTTTCAGTGATTATTGGTCAAGTCTCATTTCGAGTTCACTACTGTAAGAAAGATGAAGTATACTTCACAACATGGCTGTGACAAAACAATGGACGACAAAATGGCTTTATATCACGAATGCTGTTTTCCGATTTGTACAAAATCATGGTGAGTAAAGTTACTTACGTAGGTTTTCGATCCGCTCCTGTTGCGGAGCATACGTGTCTGTTTTCAGGATAAAGAAATGACTGCACTAAGTACAGCTCTGAAAGCTGTTTTTCCCAAATAATTTCCGTCCCTGTTAGTTACGTTTGCGTATGAACACCAGATTTTGCAACTGAACAAGCTGTAAAGACGGGGGAAACATCAGTCCCGCAGCTCCCCTGGCTGCACCCTATCATGAATCGCTCTGTTGACACCCAACTCACCTCCAGTAAATGTTAAACTACCAAACATTCGTTTTAGTGCAGCATTCGAAAATGACTGTGATCTGCAGCCGTTCCACGCTAAAGAAATTCTATCTTTTTAAAAATATATCCAAAGTGTCAAGAATGAGTAAAACAGCAAAGTTAGTTTACCGTCGGAAGTGACCAACGATGGCGGAAAGCATGAATGGAAACAACATTTGCAACTACACAGTCTTGCTTTTTGGCAGGAGATCGCCTTTTACTTGAACGTGAAACTTCCTCTAACAAAGAACTGTTTCAAGAAAGTCAGAGACGTTTTTTATGCCTTGTTATTCAGTTTAGTTTCCTGGGTGTGGTTCAGTGATAATTAACTCCCGCTGATCTCCAAACTACTAATTTCCCGAAAAGCGATAAAACGAAGTGAAGATCGTTATTTCGTGGCTCGCGGTGATTTAACACGAATGGCAGTGGTGTGTGGTGGTCATTGTTACTGGGTGTGCGATGTTTGTGACGTCACACTGCGACGTCAAATTCACGTTTCAGATCCAACGCTTTGGCGAAGTTTTTTGACACAATGCACATCACTATACACGCACTCTCCTTATTCATTGTTGTATAACTTAATATGTCATTGTACTGACTTTAAACTATCAGCGCTCCAACCTAAGAAGCAGGTGCAAGATACACTCAACGCTACGACCAAGCAATCATAACTGAAAAAATATCAGACTGCACGATAAAACCAAGGAGTAAAACACACCCTACAACAGCGCAGTTTACAACTGCAAAAACAGTCTGCACGAATGTCCCTTTCCTTACGAGCAGTCGAGCCCAGCAGGTGTGCGCATCGAATAGCGCATACGCAGGGCTTCCAGATTGAAACAACAAGGGAGTAAAATACACTCAGCCCTGGAACAGCGCAGGTTACAACTGCAAAAATAATCTGCGGTTCTGCGCGAATGGCTTGTCGATTACAAGTTTTTGAGCCATGCAGGTGTGCGCCTAGAATGTCACAACTGCAAAAGCAATTTGCGCAAATGTCTCTTCGAATACGGGAGCAGTGGAGTACATAAGGTGTGCGTCATTCCAGGCGCACACCTTCGGGTTGGAAAGTACATAATTATCTTCCTGTTTTTTGTGTGATTTTACCTTGATCGCACGATCTGGAAAATGTCACGTCATGTTCAGTTTCACAGGATGTGCGCCGCACACCTAGCCTAGCACACGGAGTATACGCCCCTGGCGAATGGACATCTGATCTATTATTGCGCAGCAACAACTTTTTCTAAAACTTCAAAAACATTGTAACTTGTGCATCATCATCATCGATGTGTGAAATGAGCAGACGTTTCTTGCAATACGCTTTTCAATGGAAATTGCTTTTCCTTCACTTTTTAACAGCAGATTTCTTTAAGTCGACACATGCTTGACCACTCAAAACAAAGGTAGTGCTACGGAGTTACTTGGTTCGATGGAAGAGGCCATTTCCAAGTAATCTCTATGGTCAGTGGTTGCAGCTTCGTGAGCCCCAGTATGCATGCAGGTCATAATGTGTCCATCACCGACATATCATAGATACCGCAGCGATTTTTGTCATCCACTGAAGCTCTGTTCATCGATTGAATCAAATCAGCACATGCTACGCAGAACCGTCGCCAGAAAGTCGTCAATAAGGGGGCCTTACGTTTGTGCGGGGGGGGCTTGACATTCAAATTTGACAAAAATTCCACTAATTTATTGTGTTTCATATTTCAATTTGGGGGGGCTAAGCCCACCAAAGCCCCCCCGTGTCGACAGGACTGATTCTACGTCTATCAGACTTTCTACCATTTAAGAAAGGTTAGCTTTTCTTTGTGGAAGTCGTAAGAAGTCACCAGTGAGAAAAAGCTACAGGATCTGCACAGCCTTTCCTCTTACTTGTTTGGCAATATCAATCAGTAGCACAAAACTGATCAAAATTTAGTGTCGTTTGTGGCATTTGCACAACCGTTGAAAAGAAAGCAAATGAGTTGCAAATGTTTGTGGCGTCTTCATCTCCAAGTAAAGATAGAAACATTTTATTCTGTAGATCCCTAGACCTGTTCATTGGAAACATCAGTCTTTGGGTTCTTTATCCATTGCTTTTAGCGTTTATTTCACACTGATCCAGAGCTTCAGGATAGCTTGGGTAACATGCGCTATTATGCAATATACTAAGAAGATTGGTCATTTGTGTTTTCAATAGCAAGTATGCCGCATAGAGAACGCGCATCAAACGATTTGATTAGTTCCGAAACTTTTCAAATTTAAAAGCAGTTTGCATTCTCAGCTGGTATTAATGGTTTTGCGTTGAAGTTGGCTTCAAACAGAAGACCACCAACGATCTGACGTTGGGGTTAAAATAATTTTCAACATGCCGTTGACTTTAGCACTTTAAAAGTTTGTACTGTAGAAGGTTGTTTCATGCCGTAGCTCACTTCATGGTTAGTTTTGAACAGCGACGCTGACATTAGAAGGCACACGTTTCAAGTTTATTGTCGTTCCATATGACTCAGCTATTAACCAGAAACAATACTGAGAGCCATTGCGTAATATAAGGAAAGCAATTCTCAGTGGAAATCAGAATAAATGAAAACACAACGGCAAAATAACTGATTAATGCAAACATGAGTGCCACTGTGTTACATAGGATTGTGGAAGGACCATGGCGGCCATACCACTGAAGGATTCGTCTTTTTCTTTAAAACTTTGTTTGCTTTGGAAACAAGAAAGAAAAAGTTTCTTTTCCCTTTTAAAGTGTGAGACACTTCAATCCCAACTCATATGAGCAGGTTTGTGTGACACGCTACTGGGAAGAAACTTTTAAGATATCAAATCACCAGGGCACGAGATTTGATGTGAGTAAACCACACTTACTTTTCCTGGTAAATCATCTTCAACTTGAGAGGCCTTTTCGATTAAGTTTGTATCTTCATCCATCTTTTTGAATGTTTTCATTTTCTACATGAAAAGAACGCAACGTATTATTCTCCATATAGCTAACGATTTACTTTAATCGAAAAACGTTCAGCAAAAACAGTAGCTATACCTTATTAACAAATTCTGCACTTGATTCTCATGTATAACAGTAGCATTTTGAGAGATGCACGGGGAAACGAAATGTGATATTACTTGAAATAATAGGCAAGAATAGGATAGAACTCATCCCAAACCATATCAATGTGTCCAATACATGTGTTTTGTCATTTGAAAAAGTAGTCAAAGAAACTGCATTACAAAGTTTGTTGATTTTTTTCCGGTCGTTAATAGCTGTCCGCTGTCCAGTTGTCGGTAGAAGATGCTGCATCCACCGGGGCTCGAGATAACGCGTCAGCAATAATCAGTTCTGTGACAGGAACGTGCGAAATCCTGCAACAAAATCGCATTAACCGTATGCGAAAACGCTGCATACGGGGAGGAAGGTTTGCCAAAGGTTTTGAACTGAATAATGAAACCAGCGGCTTATGGTTTGTTTTTATTTCGAAATTTAAGCCGATTAGGTAGTCTGAAAAACGTTCACATGCCCACGTGACGGCGAGGGCCTCTTTCGATTTGAGCATAGCGTTTTTTCGCCCGAGTCAGAGCGCGTGACGCAAAAGACACAGGTTTCCAGTTGTCAGTTTCTTGTCTTCGCATGAGAACACAACCCAAGCCGAAGGACGATGCATCTGCGGACACAATAGTTGGTTTGCATCGGTCATAAAAGCACAAGTTACCGGTTGAGCTGCATAAACGTTTTACGCAAAGAAACAAGTCTTTCTGTTGTTGCTCCCAAGAGCAGGGCGCGTTCTTGCGAAGAAGTGCATGACGTGGGGCTGGGACATCAGTTGATTCCTGGGAAAACTTACCAAGTCGGTGAGCCATACCTAGGAACCTTCGCAACTCTGTTGTGCTTGCTGGGGGTGGCATATCATGAATAGCTTTCACTTTATTCGGAACGCCGTGAAAGTCAATGATATGCCCTAAAAATTTCACAAACTGTTTGGTGAATTCACTCTTTTCCCCATTTAAGGTCAATTTACATTTTTGCATAATACGCAAAACTTTGTGCAGGCGTTCATCATGCTCTTTCTCTGCGCTCCCAAACACCAGAGCATCGTCCATTTCGCAAATCAATCCCGTTACACCAGAAAGCAAAGCGTTTTGCACGGTCATTAAAAGCTGTTCACATCATGCTAAATTATTCTCCAGATTTTGTTACAAAAATATTTTTAATCCTCAACAGCAAAGAAACAACCAGGTTACCGAAAATGCGTTTTCAGCAATTTCTACGTCCTTTCCGTTGCATTCTTCAATCTCTTTCGACAGGAATTTGAACGTTGGTTGCTGTTGACTTTGAGACACAAGTTTCTCCTCTTCCGATGATTTCCGCAGAAGCTACATCCATTAGCATTGGTTTAGTCGTTGCAACCATTTTATGGGCAAACAATGACTACAACCTTAAGGCATAAATGGACGAAGTCAAAAGTGCACCGTTAGTCATAAACATACACCTCAGCGTAGTCTACGTGATGTGTTAAGAAAATATTGAAATATTAAGGTATTTTTCAGTAGCTAATTATGTAAACTACGTGACAATGAGTATTGTAGAACGATCCTGGACGAAAGAAATGTGCGATAATGACCAACACAGCAAAATGTCAAAAATGAGGGGCGCATCGCCAAAAAGAAATGATGTCTAGATATCAAATTTTTTCGCGAATGTATTAAAAGTAAGTAATAAAACAAAGTTTTCCTTTATGTCGAAAAGAAACCGCCATTACTTTCAATTATATAAGAAGCAGATTCGAATTCCCTTTCACTAAGCAGATGGTGTATCGCACGTTTGTAGTTTACTTATCTCATCACTGTATCACTGCTGGCAACTGACAATGACGGTTACAAGTAACAAGGTTCGTGGATCCGTGGTGGCCACAATCGCAGGCAAATGGATAAGTTTGGTCAGCATTTAGAGGTTTTCTGTGCAGTTGTTTTATTAATTGCGGCAATTTATTTCCTTCATTTTGATCCCTTAGTTCAATGTTGCTTTTGCTGACAGAAGCAATGTTGCAAAAACTTCATTTTGAAAATTTCATTCCACAAAGTTTAAAAGGTGTTTGTCTAATATTTCCGGTAAATAACAAATTATCATGAAATGTCACACAAGCAAATCTGAAACGAATTAACAACAGCCTTCAACCATCGAGCATCAAAAGCGACAGCTCAATAAGCAGCTGAGGTTTTTTATTTCCTAATAATTTGCATTGAACAAAACCCTATTACTTTGCCTCCAGCCCTGGTTTTCTCGGCTTGAATTCCTACATGGGAAATCTTCTGCAAAATAAGGAAATGATTAAACAAGTTTTTGACAGTGTCTTTTTCTGCATGTTTAACGACTTTTTTATCTTTGAATTTCCCACAGCAAGTAGCTTTTCATGTGATAATTCTTCAGAATATTCACACCTACAAGCCTTATTTTATAGATTTCAGAATGTTAACAGGTACTGTTCAGTTTTGTTTAAAATCGTTTTTTGTACCTCTTTCGGTGTCACGAGTGGCCTGCAGCAACCATATCTGTTCGCTTCCGCCATGAGCCACGCAGCGTATCATAGTGGATGCTGCACTGATGGCGAGTCAATAGCAACCCTGCGCATGAACCGTACCCTTGCACCCACACATCAATGCAGAGCACGGGGCCGTATGTACCGTTTTTGAAGTCTTCGCCATGACCCGACCGGGAATCGAAATCACCCTACCAGCTTTAGTGGTGCGTGCTCAACTAACTTTCCCACTTCACTGCACTGGTGGCGAGTCAATGGCAGCACCATGCGTGGATGTTTTTTCCTCCACCAATCCATTAACGCTGAGCACGAGGCTGGACAGCAACCTCAATCCGGCACACATGACCAGCCCATCGCAGACGTCGATGTCTGATGATGGTTACGAGGTCGTAGGAACCCGTCACTTGCAGTACTGAGGTATTGGGCTCACGGTCCCTCCAGGACAGCCCCAAGATAGAGCGAAGACAACGCAAGTGAAAAGCGTTAAAGACGGCGTTCTTGGTGCCAGTTCGTTGTCCTCGTTTCGCTAGTGTTGCGATCGGAAATCCCGAGCGGCATGTGCGCAAAGCTTCGCACTGTGGCAGCAAGCAACAATAGAGTTCACATGCCATGATCACTCTATTA
>JGI24021J15306_10009617_pt1 | contig 11958 bp, 8 predicted proteins | sample Ectturendosymbi1_FD_15306 | JGI IMG/M metagenome (IMG submission 15306)
TATTGTCTGTTTTTATCAACCTGCGTTCTGCAGAGTGTGTGTGTTCATACTATGGACTTCGTGTCTGCTAACAAACAAATAAATTAAATAAATTAAAATTAAATTTAAGTGACTGAAAAGTGTAAAATTTTATTGAAAAAACATCTTGCCATGTGTCTACTAAGTTTTTCGTTTCTGTTGCATGTAACACTTCAAGCTTCGACCAGAATATAATTTTGATCTTCACCTGACTGTGAACAAAAGCTACTGGCCAAATGTTTTATTTTTTATCTTTTGTTGTTTTTGTTTTTGGTACCCATTGCATTATTCGGGCGGCAATTACGTATTGCCATTGAAATAATAAAGTGTATTCGACATCCAACAAGTTAAAATTTTAGGTTCAGCTGAGCTTCAGAATTATTGCTGACTTATTCAAATATGTGACCGTGCTCCCAAAACGTTTCAATATGCCTCAGTGATAGCGATGAAAAGTTTTTTGCATTTTTAGCTGGGGTACTGACTTAGTGTTTTTTAGAGACTTTAGCAAGCCTTTACCAGCACGGAATTATATATTTTTGTGAGCGAAATATTGTGCAGTATAAGTTTGTAGTAGGTAAATAAATAAGCTACTTCGAGTTCAATCCTGATTCAACTCAGTTTGCTGTGGCAAATTTTGGTGGCATTCGTGTCATATTTTTGTGAAGTTACTTTGTATTTCACAACCTTAAATTTTTTGGAACAATTATGAATGTTACTGATCGCTTTGTAATAGAAGTTACTGCATGCTTTGCTGGATGTTAGTCTAGAAGGCACTCAGCCAAGCGCACCAGTAATGCATGCATGGATGTGGGCCGGTGCAAGAGCGAAAACGCTCATGCATGGGATGGCAGTGTCGTGACCTTGTTTGCGCGGACGTCATTCTGTGTTAATCCGAATTAAGCCTTACTGATGTTTCAGAGTCTGCCAGCTTCGAAAAAGAGTCCGTTTCAGCTAACAACTGAACTCTGGAATTAAATCAGAATCTGAAGTGTTAAATGTAGTAACAATGCATCAGCTTATATCGTAAATTTATTTGGCCAAGAACACTTTCATAACTAAAGAACCAAATCCACCAGTGCATTGCTTACAGTAAATAATCAAAACTATCAAAGAAGACTGCAATATGACAGACTATTTAACATCTTTGGCATGGGTTGATGCATTGGCATGTAAGTGTCATTCAATCAAATGCACTGGGTGCAGATAACGCACATATATGCCAAAGTGATAACCTTTTTCATACTAGTTTTTTGCAACAAAAATTTTCACAGATGTTCTTCATTCCTACACACATTAATCCTGAACATTTCAGACAAATTGTACAAGAATTATTAGAGATAATAAGCTTTTCATCCAACCACCTTGCTAGGCCTAGACTACAATACATTTTGCAAAACACTTCAGTTCTTGCATGTAACACCGTAACTTTTCTTGTAAACTTTTTTCGTACACACTTTTTTCAAATGAAAATTTATAAGAATGTTCTCCATACCTATCTGCATTAGTCCTAAGAATGGTGTGGAGTTTTACAACCAGCAACATTTGCTAGGCATAGGCTACAAAACTTTTTTCAAAATAGTTAGGTGCTCACAGGTATTTTATGTAGCACAACTTCTTTCATACTAATTTTACAATTAAAATTTTATTTCATGCCCATGCGAAAATTTGAAATAATTTGACTAACCAAAACCGAACTTCTGAAACAGACCTTGAAACACTCAAGCACAGAAGCTAGAAAACATGACCTCGAATGGTTTGGGCAAGTAGTTGTTTTATAAACCACCATTACCATCAAAATTTACAAGAAGCTTTGTCTGGTTTTGATGCATCTTTCCTGAAAATTTGAAAGCATTCCCGCTAGAACTTTTCAAATTATCAATATTTGATAATCGCAACTGGACTGCTTGTCACAACTTAGTGTAAGCCAGCTAGCAAGAATATTCTCGAATATTCATCTTAGCTGAAAATTTGAGGTAAATCAATCAAGTACGTTTTGAGTTCTGTAGCTATTGCACAAAAACAACTTAACTCAAAAACCATTCCACACCAACTGAATAATCATGCAAAATTCACACCATGCAGGTGTCAGTGCACACAATGTACTCTTGCACATGTATCAATCAAATACATGTATCAATCAAAAAAATCTCTTGCACATGTATCAATCAAAGAGTACAATGTACTCTTGCACATGTATCAATCAAATAAAATATAAAGGTGACAACACAAACACAACATAACTTGCCTGCATTGCTTGTTGTGTATAGCTGGTGAGTTGCTGGACACTCAAGTACACATAGTTGTCCAGCCGAGCTATTTGGTGAAAAGCATGTTCTTGGCTGAACTGTTTCAAATGTTGCAGTACGGAATGCTGGACAGACAGCTATAACAAGAAAAAAAATTTCTCGCAAGCGAGCCAGCTTGGAGTGCTTGTGATCACAGTCTCACGTAGAGATCAACGGATATGGTTTTTTTGAGGCCGATGCCGATATATCGGCCATTCATGAGCCGATTTATCGGTAAATACCAATATTTCCAAAATTTTTAAATCTTGTTTTCTGCTTCATTATCAAAAATATCATATATTTTATGCCTTACCTTCTTTCAAAAACGTAAATATCAGGATTTATAAGCTAGAATTTTTGAAATTGCAGCAATTTAGTTAGCCTACTTGCTAGCATAGTATACACTGTTTACAATGAATGAACACAGTGCCATGAACGAAATAACAATGTTGAAGTAACAAAGCAATAAGAACAGAACACTGAATGTAAGAGAACTGTCTACGGTGTTTAAACCCGAAAAAGCAAAAACAGTCCTTAAACGTTGAAAGATGCTGAACAATGAAAAGGAAGAAAGAAGTAGAAAAAGGAGCCATAAAGTTGAGGAGGTTAAAATTAGTACAACACTGTATTCAATTAACCATTGCCAAAAATGAAAATATTTCTAAAACAGCAGTAACTTTTTTGGTCTTTGATAGTATGTTCGTTAACAGTGACTGTACTACATAAATCTTGTGAAATTTTGTTTTTGTATACATTTCACAAATCAACCTTTCAGACTCTTCTGCAACTCAGTGGGTTTTCAATTTGAAAAGTCAATCCAAGTCGCAGGAACCAAATTTGGAATTTTGATTTGATGTAATGTAACATTAGATAACTGCATGTCCTTAAAAAAGAAAAACTAGTTCCATTAGTTACTGCAACTGAAGTACTGGCATTGGTATGAAATTAAATACCTAGAGTGATTTATCAATTCTTTAAGATTGTCATGCAGAGAGTACAGTTTTTCTGCATTTTCACCAAGTAGCCTGCAGTAGGTTAGCTGGTCATCTACAACCTAGCCCAAACAAAAGCAGCATTAGGCTATAACCGATTACCACCCATTCGCCAGAAGTTAATTCCGTAAGAACAAGTCGTCATGACAATAGCTAAGGCACACATGTGCACATTACGCATCCAATGATTGTGCAAATGCTCCTGTAGTTCTGATCCAATTACAAACATTGCGCTTTTAACTTGCGTTGTTGTAAACACTGCTTTTGCTGGTTGTGTTTAACAAACGGACAACAGTGATTATGATGCAACAATTAATACTGACTACCATGCTGCTCTCGGACCAAACGACAAATCACCACTTCAAAGCATCTGTGAAATGCTGGAGCAGCGCATTCGTCAGGGCATACTATGGTATGGAATGGAAGGAAAAAATCGGTATGGAATATGGAATGGCTCAAGTATGGAATGGAATGGAAGATTTGATGTATGGAATGGAACGAAATGTTCCATATTCCATGCAAATTCCATACTTGCACATTTTGACACAGTGTTGCTGAAGTCCAGTTTTTCGTTCTTTGTAATCTCCATCACAAACAGTAACGTTTACGCGAAACGGAGTTCACTTATTCTGATCTCATGGGGACAGGGGACATTGTCACCAGACTTCTGCATGTTTACTTCCGTGCTGCCAACCTGCCATTGTGTAAGACGAGATAGCTACCTTGCTAGCATTGCCAGCTATGTTGCATTATAATCGAAGACCTGACTTGGCATCCTGTGACAAAATAACGTACATTATTTTGAGGTGCAGTAACTGAAAGAGAAACTGTCATTGCTCTTTGTGAGCGAGCCATAAAGGCGTGCTCGCTGGCCGTGGCAACTAGTGGACTAGTTTTGTTTCAGATACTTTGTGTAATGTTAGGCAGATTCCTTCAGATCTGTTTCAACACATTTCTGTAAGTTGAAGTTAGTCATGCTCAGATTGATTAACACTTTGGCATCTGGCCGAATAAAAGCTGCCATCGGTTGAGAGCCGATGTACGATATATTCGTACTTCACTGTTCCAAAGCCAACCGATGAGAGCCGGGCCCTATGCTTTCCTCTGCAAGGTACGAATATCTCGTGCTAAGTATCTAGCAATCAGAAAAAGGCATTTGTCACGTGATTCGACTTTTGGTGTGGTCAGGGGAGCATTTCAAGCCAACGGTCTTTTGCTTGCAGTCGAGTTGGAGGACGGACGTGTGCTTCAACGCGGTACGCATAGCCCAATGTTGGCTGTAACCACGTGGCTGATTGTCTCGCAACATTTGCTTCCATTGTCAGCGGTTGCTGATGCAGAGTGAATAAGTAGCCAACTTACAGTGTTTTGATGTGGAGATTTTACAGTAATTTCAGCAATAGCCTAACCTTGTCAGTTTTTCGATGGCATCCCGATCAATGGCTGCAGGCCAACAGTTTTCTGTAAACTATTTGAGAACGCATGTCAATGCAATGTGAATATAAGTTTGTAACAATTTCTTGCAAAGTTAGTACACATGATACAAAGATGTCACCTTTTTTGCTGGAGCATAACCATTTTTAAAGGCCATTTACTGCTTCAGTCAAATGTTTGGTGCAGCATAAAAATGATTGCTATGGGCTGATTTCAAACTGGCTGTTTGCATGAGCCATTTGTGAACACATGCCATGCAATGATTTAACACCTTCTGCACCTGCGTACAAATGCTATATATTCGTACTTGCGTGCCATCACTTGCACACCGGTGTACGAATATATTCGTATCTGGAGTTACAATGCAACAACTTCTTTTGTACTAGGTCGTTTGCAACGAAAATTTACGCGAATGTTCTCCGTAACTACAGGCATCAGCCCTGAAAATTTCAAGCCAATCAAACCAGGACTTTTGGAGTTATGCGATTCTTTATCACACGCCCTCTGCTAGGCGCGGGCTAGCCATTTCGCTCAAACTAGTAGCCTAAGGTGCAATCGCTTGTTGCATACCAGGCAGACACTCTTTTTCTGCTTGGTCGTTTCCAACGAAAATTTCCACAAATGTTGTTCATATCTACACGCATTAGCCCTGACAAATTCAGGTAAATTGAGCAACCACTTTTTCAGTTGGGCGATTATTTATCAAACGTCATGTGTTAGATGCAGCTTACGCCATTTTGTTCAAACTAGTAAGGTGCAATAACTTGTTGCATACCAGGCAGTACCATTTTAGTGCTTGATTGTTTCCAACAAAAATTTCCACACACGTTTTGCATACCTGCACGCATCAGCCCTGACAAATGGAGGTAAATCAAGGAAGAACTTCTTGAGTTATTCAGTTTTTTTTCAACCCTCATGTACTAGGCGCAGGCTATGCCATTTTTTTTCAAATAATTAGTTGTTGGCTAGAACGCGATAACTATTTTGTACATGGTGTTTTACATAATAAATAAAGCTCGTTTTTTTTGAAGGCCAGTTACTGNTTCAGGCAAATTTTGGGCGATGCATAAAAATGTTTGTTGCTATNGTCTCATTTCAATATGCCTGTTTGCACAAGCAATTTGTGAACACATGCCAATGCAATTGTTTCTTCTAGAGTTTGCAGACATTATGNAAAAATTTCCTATGTTGTTTGGCACAAAGATTTTTCTCGGCAACTAAATTTTCCAGGCCACGTGTTCTGCAGNTATTTTTTTCCGACGGCACCAAAATTTTCCAGTCACATGTTCTGNAGTTGTTTTTTTCCGACGGCACCAAAATTTTCCAGTCACGTGTTCTGTAGTTCTTTTTTTCCAACGGCACCAAAATTTTCCAGTCACGTGTTCTGTAGTTCTTTTTTTCCGATGGCACCAAAATTTTCCAGCCACGTGTACTGCAGTTCCTTTTATTTCCGACAGCACCAAAATTTTCCATTCACATGTTCTGCAGTTCCTTTTCTTCCGACCGCACCAAAATTTTCCATTCACGTGTTCTGTAGTTTTTTTTTTTCGACGGCACCAAAATTTTCCAGCCACATGCACTGCAGTTCCTTTTTTTGGACCGCACCAAAATTTTCCAGTCACTTGTATTGCAGTTCCTTTTTTCCGACGGCACTAAAATTTTCCAGCCACATGTGGCGTCATTCAAGCTAGCTGATATTTCAACCACCTGGCATAGTTCTTTTTTTTCTTTTTTTATGACGACTGTAGCGGCAATGTGTTCAGCGGTTCTTCTAAAACATTCACTCTTGGCAGATTTTAAAAATCCTGCAATTGCAATCTGAATATATAATTAGCCATGAAGTTTCTTTCGGTATGATGTAATGATTTCATGTTTGTAGCTGGAACGAAATTTTTTCGTAGACATGCAACCCTAAACCACATGTTCGCACTCCTTGAAAATTGTTGATTTAACAGTAAAATTTGAAACGGCATATTTGTGTAAACGATGCGTACAAAAAGCACTAACGCTACCTTATGATTTTGGCAGTGTAAAGTAAAATTGTAGGTTGGATAGAGTGAAACTGCTATGATGAATGACTCAGCTGCAACAGATGCTATACTTGTGATGAACGAAGATTCCGACCTGAGCGACTTTGAGTTCAGTGTCGATGAGTCGTCGGAAGATGAGTCGTCGGAAGATGAGCCCAGCTGGTTGGATTCTGCAAGTGATTCCGATGATGATGCGCCGATCAGGCTTACCGGAGTTTGGGGACCGGCTGGAAGACAGCCAGCGTCGAATGCTTTCCTTGGTCGGCAAGGGCCTTCTGCTTGCAGTCCTACGGACATTGAGAGTCCCCTTGAGTACTTCCTCCTGATGTTCGATCGCGAGGTTTTTGGGAAGGTAGTGGTTGAAGCCAACCGCAATGCTGACCAAGACCTCAGGGCTAATCCTCCAGATTCTGCCTCAACTTCGAAGATGCTCCCATGGAAGGAAGCGGATGAAGACGACCTCCGAAAGTTCATAGGCCTTATCATGCTCATGGGTTTTACGGAGAGACATGGGTCATTGTAGTCGTACTGGACTACAGACCCATACCAGACTATACCAATTTTTCACCAGGTAACACTGTTAGCAGTCATATGGTTTTGCAATTTCATCTGAACTTCAGTTTTATTTGAATACGTAGACGTTGATTGCTTTGGGGCATGCTTATTCTAATTTGCTTATTTTTCAAGTTATTTCACCTATTTTGGGAATATTTCAGATTTATTTGCTTATTTTTGTAAAATAACGTGGCATCAATTACAGGTGATNAGTCGATGTCGGTTCCTTCAGATCAAGCGGTACCTNNACTTCAATAACGAGGATCTGCTGGCAAACCATGATGAGGACAGANTGTTCAAGATAAGACCTGTNTACGACCTGCTCACGGAGCGTTGGCAATCGCTCTACCACCTCAGCAAGCATGTCACCATCGACATAGGTATGGTAAAGTGGAGAGGTAAGTTGTCTTTCAGGGTGTACAAGGACAAACCCACCACGTATGGAATCAAGATCTACATCCTTGCGGATTCCCAATCGAAGTACTGCTGGAACATCGATGTGTACCACGGCATGTCGGAAGAGTCTCAAAGAGACGATAACATCTTTGCTTACTCCACAGAACATGTCTAAATGGCATAATCTGCACATGGACAATTTCTATAACAGCGTGTCCACAAGTGAGCATCTTCACGACAACCAGATACACACTGTCGGAACCCTCAGAAGCCACCGCGGCTAACCTCGTGAGATTCGTAATGACAATTGAAATGGTATTTTCATGCGTTTACATTGAGATAACTGTAATGTTTTGTTTATGCAGGCAGAAAGAAGGCTGGTGACATCATCGCCCGTGACAACAGCAAGGTCATTGTTCTTGCCTGGAAGGACAAGCGGGTGGTCAAGGCTATTTCCACCAAGCACGATGCCTCCACAACCATGGTCACCAGGAGAAAAAGCGTGGTGGGGGGGGTATGGAGGAAGTCACCAAACCCACATGCATTGTTGATTACAACAAGGAAGTCGCTGAAGTGGACCACTAAGGTCTTCTATCTCATGGAGATCAATGTGCACAACGCTTACGTTCTGTACCTGGCGCAGAGCAGAACGAAGAAGTACAAGCACTTGTCCCAATTTGTGCTGCAACTCATAAAGCAGTTGTTGCCCTTAGAGGAGCCTGATGCAGCGGAGACTGGTGGTGAAGGTGGGTGCACTGCTCAAATATATATTTCGCACTGTGTCCACTTTGCAACTAATGATTTCTTCCGTTTTTGTTTGTTTGCAGCCGAAATCGATGAATCACTGAGGCCATGCAAGCAGCGAAGAGATGACGATCCAAAGCAGCTGACCGGGGGAATACTTCAGCATCAACAAACCACCTTTCCGCCAACCGCAGGGAAGCGGTTGCCGAGCAAGCCATGCAGTGTTTGCCGGAAAAGAGGAAAACGAAAGGATACCAAGTTTTTATGTTCGTATTGTCAGATAGCTTTGTGTCCTGGGACTTGTTATATCGACTATCACACTAAAAGGGTTTATGCCTAAATTTCCACATAGTCGGAATTTCTAATTACAACGTTTTTCAGCTTCAAGCATTTGGGCACTTTACATTTGGAAACGAAATTCATAAAACAATAATCAGTGATAGAGTGTCAAGACTTTCGGCAAAATGCACAAATTTTGAAGTCTTGGTCTCGGAGTTTTTAAGTCTCAGTCTCACCTCAAATTTTCAACCAGGTTTTGGTCTCGGAAGGTTGCAGACTGGACTACATCACTGACAATAATTTAGTGTGATAGTTGTGTTTGGTAGATTGTCGTAAACGTTTTCCCCTTTTTTGTGCGGTTGTGTGTCTGCTGTTCTAGTTTTGCAGGTTAGCAGTGTCCTAGCACCAGGTTGGATAGGGCTTCCTACTAGTAGGAGGTGAAGGAATCCTGGCTAATAAAAAAATCCTAGCGACCACTAAGAGGAGCCTCACGAGTATGGTTGGAAGACCTCTACATCAATACCTCAGGATAAAGGAAATACAAGTGCGCACATTGCTGACATGATTGACAGTGTGCTTGTGCTGCAGCACGTAACTTTGAACATGCTTGTTTGTTTGAAGCGTAAATTTTTTCTTAAAATTGTAGCAACCTAAACAAAGACGTCCTGAAAATTTTAGCAAGATTGAGCGTGATTTCTCTGAGTTGTTTACCTTTGCGCCAAGCATCTAAATGCGCGTGCGTCGCATATCTTTGCAACAGTCTTAGCCTATCGACGACCGGCTGACAGAAACCGCTGTAGTTTTTTTTCTGCTTGTTTGCTGCACCTCAAACTAAATACGATGCTTCTACAAGGTGATAACAACATCTGTACTTTTCAGATTTTTCCTGCAACTAGAACAGAAGCGGTGCTGTTTGTTTCAGCAGTTGTGAGCAGACAAGCAAAGGGTGGTGGCCATGCTGACATGATTGACTGTGTGCTTGCGCTGCAGCACGTAACTTCGTCCATGCTTGTTTGCTTGAATGGTAAATTTTTCTAAAAATGGTAACAGTCTAAACAAACACGTCCTGAAAATTTTAGCGAGATCGAGCGTGATTTCTTTGAGTTGTTCACCTTTGCGCCAAACATCTAAATGCACGTGTGTCACATGTCTTCGCAACAGCCCTAGCCATCGACGACCAGCTGACAGAAACCGCTGTAGTTTTTTTTTCTGCTTGTTTGCTGCACATGAAACTAAACACGATGCTTCTACAAGGTGATAAAAACATCTTCTGTGCTTTTCAGATTTTTCCTGCAACTAGAACAGAAGCGGCTTTATTTCAGCAGTCAAGAGCTGACAACTGTCCAATGTTCGGGCAATGTCTAAATGCATTCAGCTTGTATTTGGGTTGTTTTCGCATACTGGATTTTGTCCAAATACGTTTCGTTTGCAGTGTGTGCAACAAAAATATACTGAAGCTTGAAGTTCATGAACAAAGTGCTGTTGCAAAATTTATGTGAATTGAACCTAGGGACAGCGATTGCTAGGCGGTATGCAGAGCCTCGGAGTGCACATGCGATTGCGTACTCAGTCGAAAAGCAGAAAATCCCTTCTAGGCTGAGGTGTTAAATAAACAGTTATAACTTTTCTTCCTCTAAAACTTATTACTTGAAACTCCACAGGATACTTAAAAATAGGTCTGGCAACATACTCTGTGAGTTTGAAAATTTTGCAATGCTTTGAATAAGCGCAGTGAACCTTCAAAGTAAAAAAAAAGTAAATCCACCCCAGTTTTCACCCAATATACCCATCTAAACAAGGTGGAAACTTTTCTTGGTTTTGTTCATCAGAGACTAGACGATCTGCCGAATATTTCATATGTAGGAAGTTTATTTCTAGCATGCATGGTTTTCCCAGCACAGCCTTTTCAAACAACACCTTGCCTGCTCAAGCGGCACGCGCGAAACCATACCGGCTGCATAGCGATAGAGCCAAGTACGAATATATTGTACGCCAGCTCTCAAAGTGTTAAAGCGAATTCTGTTGCCACTGTCAATACTGTAAGCTAAGTAGGTTGAGTAACTTACGTCAGCTTTTGAGGTCACACTTCAAAAGTGATGTGAAGTGTCTTGTTGAAAGCGAATTTAGCTTTGCGCACCAGTGCTGTAAAATCTTTTATTGCGACGCTAAGCTTCACTTACCTCGGTGTGCCACAAAAAAAACGATCATCACCAAAAATTGAATAACTTCCAAAATTGTATTTAAATTAACACAAAGCATCAGCTACACTTCACCAAAGTTTCAAGTCTGTACTACAAAAACTCTTTGTTTCACTGGCGCTCAAAAAATGTGCTCCAAATGAGCTCCTCGGCGCTGCAGGCATATTTGGATCTGGCGGGCAAAGTTCTCAATGACCCTCCATTCCTCCTGTGGGATCGCTCTCATTGCTTTGATGATTGCTGCCTTCAGGTCAGGGATAGTCTGGGCGTTGTTGGCATGCACCCTGTTCTTAAGGTATCTACACATGTAAAAATCTGAGAGGGTCAAGTCCGGTGAATGCAGTGACCACTGCGGGTCACACCTGCGGCTGGTCAGTCAGTCAGGGAAACGTTGCTGTAGCCATGCCAATGATTCGTTTGAGGTGTGGGGGTTGGCACCATCTTGCTGGTTCAGTGAACAACATTTAAAAAATGATACAGACAATGTCCCAACTACTATAATTCCAACCTGGTTTTTGTTGTCATGACTGAAATTTTTTTGAAATGGCTGAAAGAACTTAAGACCTTTCAGTCAAAATGTTTGAAAATATAATGAACACTGTTATAGTGTGTTTTAATGCCATAGTAAAAAAATGAACAAACCCTCTAAAGACTCGTGAAGGTATGTAGTTTGCAATAAAAAAACGTTTCAGTTTAGGATGTCTGTCTTTTTTTAATGCTTATATAATGATAGGATGTTAATGTTAATTTTTGCTGACGTCAGCATTTTTGCCCGACCTCCCTTTAACACTTTGGCGTCCGCTAGGATTCAGGGATTTTTGAGAAAAAAAGCCTAAAAGCACGTGGCTTTGCATGGGAATTTCTCCTGTCCGGTATGCTCTACAAACCCAGTAAAAGTCTCAAAAGACGCAGAAAGTCTTCTAGACCGCACTCGAAAAAAATTTTTTTGCTTGGGGGTGCGGGTTTTTTTGTGAGTGACGTCATAAGTGGAGGACTTTTAGGCCACTTTGCCTGGCCCTGGGCGCCA
>JGI24021J15306_10009619_pt1 | contig 11958 bp, 7 predicted proteins | sample Ectturendosymbi1_FD_15306 | JGI IMG/M metagenome (IMG submission 15306)
CTCGGATGTTGCGGCAAACTGAGTCTGCATCTGAAGAAAAATGCCCCAGTTATTAAAGTATTTGCAAAGGACCCCTGCCCCACATCTCGTGCACACCCTGCCCCACATCTCGTGCACCCCACATCTCGTGCACCCCACATCTCGTGCACAATAGCATTTTTTTCCCTACTTCTGCGAGTTTGGAGCAGAGAAAGGTTGAAACTATTTTTTAATGACCGCAGGAATTAGTGAAACTCGGTCTTAGTGAACCTTCTCGCAGCACGTTGCTTCACATTCGTTCATCAAAAAGCAAGAACAAAAGAAACTCTACACACAATCTGAATGGTGAAAGTTTAAGCCATCTGCTCTTTGTTTGGTTGCTAGTTTGTATGAATCTGCACAATTTATGGCATGTTTGGTACCAAAAGCAATGGGAAGAACACAGAAATACGCAGCGAACTTAGATGAGTGTGTTGGGCGGAAATACAACGAAGCGTATTTCTCTGTTAGTTTGTTACTTTGCGAGAGGAATAAGTCAGGAGGGAAAACAACATTATTACAGTTTTTTGGTCCGAAATATAGTTTCCTTGATTTGCTGACAAGCCCTATCAGCAATGGTTTCCAATGCAATTTTTTTCTTCATATGGTTCAAGCACCTTTGAAAAAGCTTGAGGAGCTGTCACATACAATATGATAATGCGTTTTATGTCCTGCATCGATTTTCAACAAACTGCAATGTACAGTAAGTCAGTACATTATTTATTTATTTGTTTTTTCATGTGACTCACCTAATCAACAGAAACAGTACAAAAAGCCACCATGCAAAAAAGTAAGCAATTGTCAGTGTAAATTAGAACAAATGAAAACAAAATGGCAAGAGAATTGACCAATCCAAACAGAGATTGTCACTATGTCAGATAGGATTGGTGGAAGACCATGGCGGTCATCTATTCAACCAACACCGTTTATTACTACCTGACGACAAGTGTCAGGAAAACAGCACCTGGAAATAAAATAAGCACAGTTAGAAAACAAACAAACACAGAACATACTGAGGAGTGGGGACAAATTACAGATGAAGAGAGAACATGCCTATGCACACAAAGGAGTGGATCCCGTTTACTTGAGGAAATTTGGTGTGGTCAAAAAAATGTTGAAGAGAGTATGAAAGGTAGAAAAAAAGAATTGATGAAATACAAACTCTAACTGAAGAGGTGAACTCATTTAAGTTCCAAATCAGTTTTGTATATGTAGAGTAAATATAATTCCTTCAGATCTTCCGCTGAGGTTTGCGTTTGTCTTAATTTCCTCAACGGTAGTTGCAGTCACAAACCATTCAGTCATGAACAAGCGTTGCTTACCACACGACTTTCAGCAGCAATTTTTCATTTTTATCGCACTGCCGCAGAAAACGTTAAAAAAAACTTGACAAGCACTTTCTCCCTGCACAGCTTTTACCGGTTGCTGTAGAACAGCCAAATCACTTCACTGCTGCAAAACAAACACGGGGGGCCTGAACGGGGATTAGTGGGTGCGGGAGCTCGAACAAATATTTTTCACCCTAATCTGCCTAAACCGTCGCTAACGCGGCGATGAAGCGAGTCGCCGGCATGCGTCACAAGTGCACCCATCCGCGAACGTTCGAGAGCAGAGCGCGCGCGTGCTTGATTTTTCGCGGTGGAGAATCTTTTGCTAGCGACAGTGACCCTGCGAAGCGACGACAGATCAAACTGCCGCCGACCTTGTTAATTCCTTTTATGGGCGGCTTCGTGCGGGATGACTCGAATTCTTGGATCTTTTGAGTCAAAACAGGCCGGACAGAGGCACGACTCACTCCCGACGTTTACTTAGACCCGTCAGCATTAATCTTGCGCCATCGCCAAAGCTGATTTATTCTCGCAAAATTGTCGAAACAAATGTCAGGCGCGAGGACAGGACGCATTAACCGACAGGCAAGCAGGCTGGTCGGTTTCAAAGTTGCATCCTGCTTTTGCCACTAACTGGAAACTTCGAAATTCCTGGTATGCCAAAAAGAGCTTGACGCTGAGATGTGCGTCTGGCATTGGGTCGTCCGGATGTTGTTGACCGGACGTTGCGTGAAGGACAGTAGAAAGCGTTGCAAAAGCGACCACTGTCATTGGCTCGCCTTCTTTTTGGTTGAAATAGCTGCACATGTTTGAATAAAAGCACGAACAGCTCCCAATATTTTTCCATAAATTTATAGAAAAACAGAGAACACGATAAAATTCTGAAAAAATCTTGTGTTTGCTTTGAAAGTGCGATCGTAATTTCATATTTATTTGTTAATCAAAACATCTTTTATTTTGTGAAGATCCACTTCGTTTTCTAGGGCATACGCATTATTGCAAGCAGTGCGCTATAACACAAAATATCAGGCAGAAAACAGTCTTCAGAACGCATGTGATGACACAAAGGATGATTTTTGTATCAGAATAAAGTTAAATCGGAATCCTGATGATTCACGAGTTTCGACATTCTAAACCTCTTTGAGAATCGCCGGCTAAAAACAAGGAAAACAAGACGTATTAGTGGTTGGCGGCGTTACGGCGGTCTGTCGTGTTTTTTGTGCTTTTTTGTTTCCTTTGCCCGACACTTGTAATGAAAATGTCGCTTATCTCCCGACGGCTTACGGTGGGTAGAAATATTGCTACGTGTTAGCTTACATGGGTGGCATAAATTTAGCTTGATCCTACTGCAGTTGTCGTACGGAAACAACGTCCTCTCTAGACCGCACTTTCCACACTAAACCTTACTGCGACGCTGTCGTCAGCTGCCCTCTGAACGTTATCACTGTGGCCTCCTCAGAAACCTAATTATGCACCAAAAAAGGGAGCTCGATGTGTGTGTATGCCGCGTAACGAGCAAGAATTCGCACGTTAACTGGAAGCCGTGAAAGCTTTTTATCAGCGCAAGGAGAGCGACATTCCGCCATCTCAGCCTCTCAACTCCCGCGGTGACATCGGCGAAGTTGACTCGGCGCAGGGTTGCAGATCTATTTGACAGCACATTGCGGTTGAAAGCTTTTCGCGTTCGCGTTCGCGAAGCCTCCGATACGTTTTGCTCGTTCGAGAGACCGGAACTAATGCGCGAAAACAGCGACTTTCCATTCGGAAGGAACAAGGTGAGCGTGGTGCGCCTGGCGAGCGTTGGCCTTTGTGAAGTGGAACTGCATGCGATAAGTTTGTTCTGATGTTTTTCGCTGTGACAGTTTGGAATTCTAGGCTGTTCATTATGTGTCACGCGTGACAGATGTGCGGAAACTGATAAATTGCTGGAATTCGAGAAGAGATACGTCCAAGTTGGTAATTTTGGCTTTGAGTTCGCTCGTGTTGTGTTGTGCAACAAGGGCAGCTTGTGATGTAAATTTTTTGTTAAATTAACACGCTTAAAAATTTGTAAAGTTTACTCTCAACGAGTGCTAAGTAACAATCCGTTCATAGGTGCAACGTCTTGAGTAGAGAGTATTTGTGGATATTAACCACCTGTGTTGTGTGTAGTGTCTCAGATCCTGGCTGACTCTCGGATTTCTGTACCTCCTACCTACGGACTGTTGCATTTTTGTCTAAATTTAACGTTTGGTAACTTTGAAACGTCTCTTTTGGTCATGTGACAGTGGTTGCATAGGTTTGTTAATAGCACTGTTTATGAGACCAACTCCTCTAGTTACATACGGGGCTTAAACCATTGACTTTTCACTCCGTAATGATTGAAATCGTAAATGAATTTCATAGACGGGTACCGATTGTGAGAACACGGTTACTGCTTGAAAACAATCAATAGTTGAACGATTACACACGAAGTCTTGTGCTAGTGTTTTCATTAAGTATTTCGTTTTGCAGTTATTGCACAAAACGATTTAAAAACTGTCTGTTAACTGCACAGATTAGCGTGGATTTAGAGTTGGTAACGTTATGAAAGGTGAATTTATTAGATTAGATTACCAGCATTGGAAGTTCGCTTACGACGCACAAAATTACCACGTCAAGACATTTNTCCGCAAAATTTGCAAATCACNCGATTTGCGTTGATTTGGCATTCCGCCATTTTGCGTCAANGGCCCGAGTGCATCATCATTCCACGAAAGTTTTGAGTGAGCGCAGCTCTGCGTCAAACAATCTCGGTGATCCAGTTATGTTTCGGTTGTTATTGAATACATCTGATTAACGGGAGGTCGCTTCACCTCTGCGCTTACAAGATCCCTCAGGACCGGCTGCGGAACTGCTGACTTGCTGTTCTGCTGTCAGCCCAGGGGGATTCTGTTTCTCTTGACAGGGTTTGCGGCGTAATGTGACATGTTATGCCCAACAATAACCTACCTTTTAACTACGTTTTTTAAACAAATCGTTTTATCGTTTAGCTGTTGTTTATAAAGTCGCTGAAAAGGTTTTTGGAGCACTAAGCGAGTTTTTTTTACGCACGGACCTGACATCCGTTTACTTGTCAGGGTGTGCATTCGTTCCGAAATGTATCTGGCGATCAACCGATTAACTGCGGTTGCACTAGTAACGCGTGTTAGAGTCTGTTTGTAAGGTCGAAAATATTAGCCATGGCTGAAAGTAAATTTTCCAATGTTGTATTTCTCAACGTTAATTCTGCACCGTTGTAATTATCCTGCAAATAACTAAAGACAAAATGTTTGGTAATGTTGGCTCCCAACTTAGTTCGCGGCATAACAACAGATACTGCAACTCTTCGTCGGTGGGTCGCGTTTTTCAGATTATCTGTGTTCCGCTTAAAACTGCGCAATACCCACGGAGTGATTTGACGTTTTTATGGGATTACGTTATATCATCGGTTCAATGCGTGTCTGCTCAGTTGTGACGCGAAGTGGAAAAAGCAAACCTTTCAGTTGCATTTCTGATTCATTCCGCTACCACGTGCAAATGAATCCATCTGCCATTCTGACAGATGCAACGAGCTTATGCCTGTGTCGCCGCGTGTGTGGGTGATGCTACCTGCGAGTTACATGTCAGTTGACGGCAGTAAATTTTGCGTGAAAATTTTAGAACTGTTGTTCCTTTCGTAAATCTTGTCCATTCGTGGGGCACTTTTGTTCAACAGCTTTGCTCCTGCATTGAAAACAGGGAACGTGCATTTTAAATATATATTTTACAGAGGATACTTGTGTGTATTGCGCCACACCACATCGAATGCAACGACAGGATTAAGCTGAAACAATAATGAAAATTAAATATCATTTTATTAATAATTTAGAGCAAACCGCCCAAGTGACTACGTTTCAAATAACATTTGATGTTTATCGAGGAAAAGGTAAGATATGGTTGTTTTGAGTGCTGCTAATTGGAGATATGCAGAGATGTTGCATTGCTGATTTATGCTTAGAACAGGCAAAACAAAATCTGTGGAGACATTGTTTTACAGACGTGTGTTAAGGTGGGGTAGGTGGCACTTCTTAAGCATATTTTTATATGAATCAACATTGCTATTAATAAGAAATTCAGAATTTCCTGTTCTGGAGTTCGTAAACATGATTGAAATCAACACTTTATTATTGATTGCGTTTTTGTTTACTTCAAGCAAACGGGGAAAAAAAGAATGCGACTCCTGAGGTGTGATGGAAACGTCGTTGCATTCCAGTCCAAAATTTGATCGTAAATGTTCCCCGGTGTTTACATGTCATCAGTAATCACCTGCTTTCCTGAGGGCCGCACACTAATAAGCATTTGTTTTGCTTGCGGAGAAAACTGGAGCGAAACAAAAAGTGTTAGAACGTCTGGGTTTGCTGCTGAGCCTTCGAGGAAGCAGCCTGCCACGCTCTGCTTTCATAACTTTGCGAGGATTCTGACTGCACATATCCACATTTCAGCAACAAGACGCCACCAGGGCGCCGCAGCTGTTTGCGATCAGATTCAGCTGCAGCGCCCTTGTGGCGTCTTGCTGCTGAAGTGTTAGAACGTATTTTTAAAATGCTTATGTGGGAGCTCTACCCATAGGCATAGACGTCGGTGCAACCCTAAGTATTCTTTTTTCGGTCAAAAATTGTTTCAAACATGAAAAACAATTTTTTGTATAAAAACATCGAAGTAACTTATTTTTGAAAGGAAAAAACTTGTCATGTTTTCCATGATCCCCCTTCATTTGTTATTTTCAATTTTGGATACATTTTTTTTCTGTTATATGCAGTGTTGCTAGTTTGGCTTTTTTGTGGCCAAATTAATTGTGGCTTTTTATGGCCAATTAGGTTTTTTATGTTCATTTGGCAGATTTAAAGGTTATTTTGGTAGATTTCTGGGCACTAGCAGATTTCTAGATACTGTTTCTGGACACAGAAAAAATCTTCATTGGAAAATTCACGAGAATTTATACTTTTGTTTTGCTGTTTAATGCTTTTAGGTTTGCAGTTTTAGGTTATTCTTCAGCAAGACCAAAAGTGTCGAGAAGTTTATTAATGGAGTGGGCTTTATTCTTTTTAGGTATAAGATATGTTTGTATTGCCTTTTAAAAGCGCATTTGTGTGCTTTAAAGTTGCTGTGCATTTATCTTTTATTTGGCTTTTTTTGTGTTTTTGGCCTTTTTAAGGATTGATCTGGCCTTTTTTGCTCATGACTAACTGGCAACCCTGGTCACATGCCCAATTTTTGCCTGCCATGCTTGCTTGCACTACCAAAAACTGCAATATTATACAATATTTAAGGTTATTTCTCACAGACTGAGGTGATTCTTGCAAGTTGACTAAAATGTTTCAATTTCGGGCTAAAGTGCATAGGAAAGATACTCTAAGCAATAACATTTGGGTGATTAATGCAAATATTCGAGCATGCTTAGAGTCAATAAAATCAAGGCAATGTCTGACTGCTTTAGGGCATTTGCTTTAGACTTTGAATGTGGGAATCAGAGTACAGGCATACACCTAAGCGCGAAGGAGAATGTATTCCTTTTGCTACACTGGTTTTGTCAACTGTCATAACTTGTTTCCCTGAACTTCGTACTGCGTGAATTAGGGGATCTTTCTGGAATGTTTAGCTTTTTAAGGATGACTAGGAATTCTTCCAATGTTACCCCTACAAAATTGTGAACGTTTGCTGCACTATAATAAATCCTTGGTTTTGTAAATGTTAAGTTGCTGAAATTGTATTGTTAAGAAAATTTTCAATTTAACTATTTTCTGGTACTAAGGGGGTGAACATTGCATTAGATGTGTGTTTAAATTACTTACAGAAGTTGAATTGTAAAATTTTTTGAAATATGTACTTTTGGTGCATGAACATATTTTTTCGGGCAAAATGCTGTAGCTCCAAAGATTTTTTGCCCCCCTACGCGTATGACTAGAGCTATTACTTACTGCTTATCTGTGTTAATTAGACAAATTCACTTAGTTTCAGAAAATTTGATGAATTCTAATTTTCTTCGTTATTGAAGTTCCTGGTCAGCAGAAATATGAGCTGATTACGTGAAGGAAAACTTGGTATGCGGTCTTGTACAGAGCAATATCACGTCAAGTGCTTCGCATTGCGATGAAATGTGTTTATTAAATATACTCCTGTCGAGAATGTGTAGGAGTTACATGGTGCCACTTTAACATGATGAACAAGTTGCTGCTAATTCCATGAGAGTAAAACTTTTGCGTTCGGAACAGTCGGAGAAATTGTGAATGCTTAAGTGAGAAACGTATCATTTAAAAGCATACTTCTCCCTATGTGTGTGGGACGTTGCAGAGTAGTTTGAAGCTTTTCCGTATCACCAATTACAGGCGCTCAAAGTTTCTATTGGGATTCTTCCAACTTTCTGCTGGTTAATCAAAAAACCACCAGCTAACTGTAACTATCGATGAGCTGCTCATCACAAGAAATTATGAGATGTGACTGTATTGACTTAATTTTCCTCACTTTTTTGACGGCAAGAAAGTTGATTAGCTGATGCGCTGTAAAAGAAACCCCAATTAAAAATATTCCCTGCATTATTTTTCTTGAAAGCATGACAATTTATGAAGTTACTGAGAAATTAGTGCATTGAATGTTGCAAAAATGTCCTTCTTACGACTGGTGGTATGAAAATCTGGAAAAAAACTGTTGATGTCTATGCCTAGTACTATTGACCTATGCCTAATACTAGATGCGAAGAGCTTCCATGTAGACTTGGCAAACACAACTTGTCAAATACGGAACCAACGGTGGAGCAATTCGGTTGCTTTGGAGTATTTCGTCTTCAAAGGTAATTTTCAAAACTTTTGTTGCCTGAAAGTCACTGAACGACATCCACTTTTCATGGTATTTGACAACTGGATTCCAACTGATGTGATATATGGGTACAGAACCGTGCTTTGAAGCACTGAACAAAAATGAGCCAGTTCTACGGTTCATTTCGGATTTGCTTTGCCAGGAGCAGTGGTGTCGTGTGTGAAACAAAGTTTTTTGCACGTTACTCCACACAGTTTAAGGATTTTATTGCCATTTTTTACAGTACATGCTTTTTTAATAATTTAAACGCAGTACGTTTGACTTGGGTAAACCTTGGTTGTCTATCATACTATCAAAAAAATTGGCAGTTGACAATAAGCGTTCAATTGTTTTTATGTCACCGAATGGAAGTAGCGCTGCTGTAGTATTTAAAAGGTGAAACATAAAATTGTTTTCGAGGTGTTGTTTAAGTGTAAATGTTTCTTCGAAAGATCATCATGAAAATTAGACACAAAAAGTGAAGGAAACACGACAAAGATCTTTAGCGCAAAATGCTGTTTCCAACACACACAGGTCAAGAAACAGCTGATAGCTTTATAGACAAGCTATGTAGACAAGCCTTCTCGTCTCGGAATGCAGGAAGCAACAAAGTCTTTCGTTCGAGTGTTCGCAAAAATTATATGGCATGGAAGGCGGGTTTTCCAAAAGTACTTTACCGCATTTTGATATTGTTAAACTTATGCTAACAATGCATTTTGAAATCTTTTCTTCAACTGTTGTAAAATTAAAAAATGACAACGATGTTTCAGGCAACTAACAGTAGGCTTTCACCAGGGCGAATAGCAACGAGAACGAGAGCAGTGGAATTTATCGAACGCGCGTGATTGCATGACATATTGATAACAGTGATAACGACAATGAAAAGGCTGCGGAGATAATGGAGAATAGAGTTTGAAATAAAAGAAGACAAGAGTGATAAAAAACTAAACTTTAAGCTGAGCTATAAACAAAATAAAAGTATACCTCCACTTTTAAATCAAGTTTGACTAAACGCTGCTTTGTACACTTGTGGAAATTAATAACGTTGGGTGTCGAATTGATAAAAACGATTCGGTAAATCGAAAAAACTCATCCAACTTTATTAATGGAAAATCGTCAGATCTTTTTCCAAAGTATCAAAAATGACATTTGGGTGTGCTTGATTTGATTGTGGATTGCATACTTTTGCTTCGCTTTTTAACTCATTTTTGTAATCACTCTTGCCTTCTTTTACTTCAAACTCTTGTTTCCGTTATCTGAATCTCCCTTGCTTTGTCTAATTCTTATCACTGTCATCACTACATCACGTAATCACGCGTGTTCGGTGATTTCTATTGCTTTCCTGTTCTCGTTACCATTCGCCATGATGACAGCTTATTGCTAGTTGCCTGAAACCTCGGTGTCGTTTTTAAATTTACAGCAGTTGAGCAAAAGAGTTCATGATGATTATCCTATTGGCTGGTTCTGCAATACAACCTTACCCGAAGTATATCAATAAAACTACAGTACTTCATTTCTTATATGTAATTTATATTACTTTACAATTTACAGAAACAATTAATCCATCTGTTTCCCATTTTTCCTCTGTGCATTTTAGAATCCAGTTCGGTCAGCAAGTCAAAACGTTGCATGTGCCTGGTCTATATTATCAATCTTGTATTTCTAGAAATGGACTAAAATGTATTACAATATTTTTGACAAACTAAATGGTTTATAATTTTTATTATTTGTACTGCAACGAAGCCTAAATTATTGTCGCAGATAAAAACACGTTAATGTAATAACACCTTCCACACTTAAAATTTTTGTATTTACGTAAATTGCTTTTGTTCCATCCTTACAGTGTTTAAATAGTCAGCCTGGTTGTGAAAGCTTTCATGGTTCTGTGTGCTTATTAAGATCGGAGCGTGCCTATTTTATGTTAATAAAAGCTGATTTTGATTCCCCAAAGCAAACGCTGATAAGCTTGGTCCACCTAAAATCATTAGATAATTTAAAATTTGCATGAGGAGAAAGTTCTAATTAGAATCTCTCTGCATGATTGCTGTGTAGGCTATAGCATAACGTGTGATCATGATTTTGCTTTCATGGGTATTTTTTGCACAAAAAATCATTTTTAAGTGATGTGCTTTTAGAACATTGAGAGTTTCAGCCCTTGATAACATTTTCTGAACACGTTCTCATTGCAAATATGGTATGTCGTAATGTTCCCTGAACTTAGCATCTCGTTTGAAACAAATTTAAAGGATATTTTTGACTTTTTGACTAGTCTCAAAAACAGAAAAAAGTCTGAATTAGTCACACGTGAAGCAGCTTTACGCAACTGATTTGGTAGTGTGTAAAGGTAACAAAAACCAAGAACTGCATTTTCTTGAGTTATGCATTCCAGATGAAACAGGTATGAGCACAGAGTTTGGGTAGCTCGCTTCGTGTCTTTCAGCTGTGAGCATAGGTGTACGGGAGTGCATATGCTTGGGGAAGCAAAATTTTATTGCCCAAATTTGATCTCGTTTTTCCGAAATAGCCTGCAAACAGCAAGTTTTAATGTTACAGTAAGACTAAAACCAGGGTTGATAAAAACCCGTTTTTTAAAAAAAAGCTAACTCACTTGGGTTTTCTGTTTTTAAAAAAAAACACCCGTTTTTTGTTTTTTTAAAAAGAAACTGGTTTTTGTTCTTTATTAAGAAGAACACAAAACCCCATTTTAAATTGTTTTATTGCATCATGCAATATCACCATTTTCAGGATTGCACAATAACTTGTTATAGCCTACTTATTATGGCATTCAAAATCGAGGGTAAAGAAATGTTCTCCATCTTCGTTTTCGCAAATTATTGTTGGTCAGTTCACACCGAAGTGGTAAGGCTTGGCAAGCACACGCTCAGCAAACAGAAAAGCAACTCACACACAACCTCTGCAGTTCCACGTCAACTATATGTGCATGCCCTGCTAGTTCAGCATCTATAGAATGTGTTTTTTTCAACATCTGGTCTGGTATGGTCCAACATCAGAAACAGTTTGGATGTAGAGAAGGCAGAAAAAGTAGTAAAAATATACTGATTTTGCAGAGCTGAAAAAAAGAACCAGTGGAATTTACTCAAACTGTTCCAATTATTCTTCTCTTTTTTCAAGTCCATTAAATTTCATTGCTGTTTGTTTTGTTTGATAAAAAAATTACAGTTACCTGTACATGTGTATTTCTTATTTTACTTTTTGCTTCATAATTCATAGTAGATTTTTAAAGGAAAAGTAAAGAGTGTTTTTTTGGTGGGTTTTATAGTTTCTTTTTGGGTTAGGTCCAATTACATCAACCCTGACTAAAACGCACCATTATAAACAAATAAAGGTGTCTGCATGCCTAATAATTACCAATCGCCAAATATCAGTAAAAAATCGATTTATGCGTGAGTCGCGCTCCTGCAATTCTTCATGTGCAAATTAAATTCAAGGCAGCAACGTATTGTCATAAAAGTTCGTTGAGGTGGATCTCCATCTCGTTGATGAATTGTAAACTGACAGATTTCTCAGCCCAGACTTTGAAATTACTATTGTTTGTACACCTCTTCATTACCAAATCATGTAAATGACGAGGTGAATAAACGCAATCCTGAAAAGTGTGTGTCACTGTGGGGATCAAAGCCTTATGTCCTCAGCTAGGAATCAATATTATGCATAGCGTTATGCGAATAATGGTAATACAGTAGAACTCCGATTATCCGAACGCCTATTATCCGAAACGCTTATTATCCGAACACGACTTTAACAAAAGAAATTAGAACCT
>JGI24021J15306_10009621_pt1 | contig 11956 bp, 13 predicted proteins | sample Ectturendosymbi1_FD_15306 | JGI IMG/M metagenome (IMG submission 15306)
TTTCATGTTTAGAAGCTCTAGACTGGTAGGCTAGCCTAAAAGAACACGACGTGTGGCTTTGGAGTGAGTGAATTGACAAAATGTTTGGGGGGCGAAGAATTTTCTGAGAGGGGCCCAAATTTTTTAAACTATGTCCAATAGTTTCAAACTACGTCCAAAACATTTTTCCAAGGGGGGGCGAAAAATTTTCCTGCGCCCCCTATTAACGGGCATGCTTACTTGGGAGCCAATTGTGCTCCAGTCCCTACACCTTCCGCGCCAGACAAAGCCATTTCAGCCATCTCAGTCAAAAGTCCTTTGCACAAAGGAAAGAGATGACATTCGACCGCAGACTAAAGACGTTTAGGGCTCCAGTTGTTTTCGGTTTATACTGCCCCTCCTCTCAAAATGTGATGAAAAATTTTTGCATGAAATCACGGTAAATAGTCAAGGCTAGCTTAATCCTTTTTCTCGTATCTTTGGTTCCTCAGTAACGCTCCAACTGCGCATCATAACATCTCCTAAAACCTAGGCATTGGCGACGAAGAATTCGCTGCGGTGGCGATAGCTCAGTGGTAGAGTGCTGTGACGGTCAGAAGATGGCGCCACATGTAAATAAATGGTCACCGCTAGATGGTGACCATGAGTAACAAGTCACTGTGATAGTCACCACAAGCAAATTATCGTAGTTCACTTATGCCTATATAATGATAGTGCAACCTAGTAGCAGTAGAGTGAAGTCGCTGGGTGATCTGCTGTTGCTATGGTTGAAATTGATATAGTTGAAAGTGGTGACTAGAAAAAGCAAAGAGTGAAGTCAGTGATGGATCTCTATTGCTGCTGGTTGCTTTCCTGTGAAACTCCGTCACAAACTGCTACGTTCGAAGACTCAAATACCTACAATAGAAATGTTGCAACAACAAGAGAATCAACACCTATATTTTATACTCCACAGGTACGTAAACATGGATATACCAGCTGATCATAAATATTATAAAGAGCTAGATGAATTTAAACAAATATGTCTTAATGTACTGAGTAAAAGTAAATATGATCCTGAAAAAAATAATGTTATCAATACGTTACTATCGGAATATCTCGACGGGAAATCTGATGCCATTCACATGATAAGATCTGCAAAAAAACTAATGTGGTTGCCTCCGCAACAATTTCTAATAACACTGATCAATCAAATGGAAACGAATAGGGCTATCTGGTATGCTGCACATTGGCTTAAAAAACAAACTGCTTAATTGCAGGTGGGACGTTTTCGTCCATGGACCAACAGTTAGTGCGTGAAATAATAAGACAATTATCAATTTTGATTGTGTCACAAGAAATTCATCGTTATCTATTCTCTGATGAATTGAACACATTTATCGACTGGTTACACGAAGATCAGAGAATATTTGAAAATCCTGACGATAGTCCGTGGTCTCGTGGCTTCTTATACGTTGTACAGGATAATATCGCTGCATTACTAGGGAAAACTCCACAAAAAGAAAAACAACCAAAAGAAGACAAATTACCAACAATCAAACCTAGGACAAAAATGAATACCAGACAAGGAGGCAAAAACATCGCAGCACAGCGAAAAATATTAAAAGATATTGAAGAACGTCGACGACAAGGAACATATGGTTTAGAAGAACAAGCTGAGGATAACGCAGATGATTATCATGCGGCAAATGCTGGACAAGATGCAAACGTCGAACAGCTACAACAAGTTGATGAAGAAATTGATCCAATGCGTGCACCAAACGGACCCGGCGTACAAGGAGCAACTGCATCAAGAGACTATCCAATGATGCAAAGAGCTGTTCAAAAAGGATGCCAAACAACATGTCGATATGAAAGAGTCTTTGAACATGTTGTCCCAATCGCGTTAGTTAATGCCCCGAATTGCCATCTTTCTCTTGTGCTTGCCTCAGTAGTTCAAGGCGATGCAGTCAACTGCAACAGTGCCCGCCTCTCAGTTGGAAGGTTGTGTGTCCAATCCACAGACACTGAGTGACTCGCTGTGGTGCTGCTTGGGCAAGATCGTTAGCCTAAACTGCCCCGGTAAGAAGCATATTTCAGGTGTTGGCATGCCGCTAATTACCGTCGCCAAAATTATTAAAAAAACATTTCTTGGCACATCTCATGCTATATTTTATTGTTCAGTGGAGTATTTTCAATAACTGCCATAAGCTGTAGCCCAGTCATTAGGTGGGCCTATCAACATTACGCTTTGGTGGTTGAAGTGAAGAGCTTTGCACTTCGGTTGAAGTGAAGAGCTTTGATAACTTTTCTCAGTTTCAATGCAATTGCTGTTTTTCTGCATGACGTAATGGTGCCGNAAAATGACGTTCTTGAAGCGGGTAGCGCATTTGATGTGTTTGCGTGGGTAACCTTGAGCTCAGATGGTCGGTTTCAACTGCAAGTAGAGTGAATAAGCGCCAACCGATAGGCAACGTGGTTTTCGTTAAGTCGTCTTTGTTCAACGGTACACTTTAAACATTGGCAGTCATAGAAAAATTTATTTCAACAAGAAAAGTTTAAAAAGGTGTTGCTCTCATTTTGATGAATTTGAGGCAAGAACCTTAAACCTAACGCAAGGGTAAACGATATGTTTAGATATGATTGTGGTTAATGCTTTTAGTAAAAAGCATTAATCGCAATCGTTGTACAGCTTGGCAATGGCTGCACTGAATAAAAGAGTTCATCGCAATAACCGTCGAACGTAAGATGTTGCAATCACTGCTGAGCATCCAAAAGGCCTATGTCCATGTTGGCATGGTTTGGTAATACAGTTTTCGAAATAGACGTCTGTTGGTAACTAGTCCCGTCACCACGGGGGCTTTGGCGGGCTTAGCCCCCCAACAAGCTCCAAGTCCCCCAAAATTGAAATATGAAACACTATAAACCAGTGGATTTTTTGTCAAATTTGAGAATGTCAATCCCACTGCACAAACGTAGTCTCCCAATTGAAGACCTTCTGGTGATGGTTCTGTTGTTAACGAACAAAGGCAAGGAATAACACTATGCACGTTCACTTGTAAGAGGTCCAACACAAGAGCTAGACCAAGTGCGCAGGTCACGATGAAGACTGCAAGCAAGCGCTTCTCAACCATAGCCAGCCTGCTTTAAACCTGTTTTTTTTCAATATTTTTTCAAATTGGGTCCCTGCAACTACAGAGGGCTCCGCGCAAGTGCCCACAGAGTTAACATTTGAAGTCTTCTATATATTCTAAGAGGATTAAACCTCTACTGAAACGTGAAATGAACAATGAAGCGTTCTTTACATCACTGAGATCACATCATCAGATTGATTACCGGTATATAGCCTACTATACGCAGTATATATTGTATTTTTAGTTAAAGACGGGGATACTACGCGAAATTTTAACATACATAAATGTTTACATTTGTAAGGTAGGTATGCCGCCATCACATACCTTAATATTTTCGTTTGATCCCCTGGAATGGTTAACTATTGAAATGTCATGCGGTGACCATGGGTGTCCGCACTAATTTTTCCAGGGGGGGGCAACATCGAAATTGTGCTTATCCTTTTCAGGCTGCTGACGATGCAATGCAAATGGACATTCACAAAACGCTTCACCCTTTCTACCCCATTAGTCTGTACTGGTTGAACCTCAATTCTCAATCTTTTGTCTGAAACGCTTTCTACACTTCGGCTATCAGAAATGCTTTTTCCTTTCATAAACTGCCTTGTATCCATTTTTCGAGCACTTTCTACAAATAAGTCATAAGAATAATCAACGGCCAGAACAATATGAGCGGTGAAAAAACAAGAAAGTTAGACAATCTCGCAAAACTGTTTCAAGCAGTGAGAAGTAGAACTGTATATGGGCAAGACTATCTTACTAAAGTTAGAACACCACGCAGGATTTAAAAATCTGAGCAGGNAAATTACGAAAACTCGCCACAATAAATATAGCTTTGCACTTAGTGCTAACTAAGAAGTCACAACTAAACATTAATGATGAAGACGTATTCCAATAAGCCACGTATTTTTATACTTTGTGAAAAGAATCCTGCATAAGAGTCGCTATTCAATCGGTCACGTTGATCACAGTCTCACACTAACAATGGATTTTTCAAACTTGTGGAAGCACTGCTACAGATTTACTCAGGCTTCTTTTCACACAGTGTAATGCTACACGTGCTTACCACTATCAGCAGTGTCACTGTCTCGCTGCAATACCTGCCAAGATGTCTGTGTTCAACAGTCACATGCAGGACTCCCATTCAGTGCTTTCAAATAGACCCAGATTGCACACCAAAAAAAACATATTCGTACAATAAAAACCCAAAAAGCTTGTGTTACAAACAAAAACATATGAGTGTGCTTATTTGAATTGAAATGACAATCGAATACTGATTTAATCAGATAGTTCCTCTTCCATATTTTTTCTACAGCGTAAACATTAACGTTTAGACCCAATTGGACGACTTTTCTGTTGCTAAGAAGTTTTCATAACTCTAGCAACATACCCCGATGATGATGTCTCTCACTAATTGCAGGAGTAGATTTGTAATTAAACTAGGAAACTTTGTGCGATCTTGGACTGTAGCTGGATCTAAAATCCCACAAAGTATAATCACAATGCCTTCCTCTGATTGAAATTTGTTTATTAATTTGTATGTATATGGAAACATCGAAATTTAAATAATCAGTCCTAACCCTTTTTTTCAGTTTCCTCAATTGGCATTAGAGACAATAACATTAGGCCTAAAAAAACAGCCCGGACAATNATCTTGTATTAGGATATGAAACCGATTTAACACGTTCTGCTNCATCCGATATGCGTAGGCTACTTTCTCACCTGATGTGCGCATGATGTGNNTGCGTTATCTTTATATTATTGAAAACATTGAAGTTGCTGATGAATTTATCACTTCAAAAAACACAGATTTAACACGTTTTTTATATTTCAACCTAGACACCCAGGTAGACTGAAAAAAGCAGATCTGGAAGAAACCCGCAGTGGGATCCCTGGTCACATGCGAAAAAACGCCTGCTACCGTAACTTGAAGTGAACGTTTGAAATAAAGACCAACAGTAGAACAATTCGCTAGCAAGTTTCGCAACTTGCCTCTGTAGGCAAAGGAGCGGACATGAGGGAACTGCAATCTCATTATTGCATGACATCAGAACAGTGAACCTGGTTCTTGTGCAATGTCAGTGTCATATCGGCAAGTAAACTGTCACTGCAACAATTAAATGAATTTGTCGGAACTTAGCTGCTAAATTCAGGTTTTCTAAAATTTTTGGTTTTTAGTCTCACTTTCCGGGGAGGGGGAAATGCCCGTTTTGCCCCCTCCCCTGCGGACGCCCATGGCGGTGACCTTACCGGAGATTTAAAAACCAACAGAGATGAAAGTTTGACTGAACATGTGGGGTTCGTATATCCCTATGCAAACAAAGCAAAAACTAGAAAAATTAACGATGAGAAAGGTTGCGACAAGCAGAAAAAGCAAGAATCATAATCGACAATCAAAAACAAGACACATTTCAGTTTGTTAGTGTTTGATTGCGATTTTGAAGATGCTTTATTAATTCTTATATCTTTAAATTAGCACGAAACATGAACTTCCATTTAAAATTTTTGTAAGCAAATTCGAGGGTTGGAAAGGGCGGCACTTAGCCTTGCTACGCAACTCATCCTAACTACCCGAAGTGATTTGTACTTCTGTTATGTCTTCGCAGTCCCCAAAAGTTTCCAATACTGTTGCAGACATATGCTCTTTGAACGAAAAAGGATTCGCTCAACGAAGGTCAAGTCGCAAACGTACTTACAAACCATCGCAGTTTTACGAACAGACGGTATCCAGAATTAAAATCACAGCAAAGAAAAACATGAGCTGTAATGAGGGTAAAGTTCCATGCCTGTTTTCGGGAAAATGAGGTAATGGCCGATAGCTTGCACTCAGTTGGCTTTGTGATTCTTGTTTTTGTCGGGCCGATTGTTTTTCTACGATAAAGTTACCAGCAATTGTTCATTGACATATACTCTTTTTGACGTTATAACCGCAACAGGCAAAGCGTATGCGCCAACGCGGTCCACGCAGAATATTGCAACGGCACCTTCGAGGATAAAGTAAGCTGACACACTCGCTGCTCAAGGACTACGACACCGGGTAAAAGAACATCGATTTTGATCGAGCAAGTGAACTTTCACACCTCGGCCGCAGTTCTTGGCGAAGTTCATAACAACTGCGCAAGTAATCGCAACGATCAATATATCAGCTGGAATTCCACAGGTACTGGAAACCTTTGATTTTCGGATATTTTCGGAAATGCGCATCTGCACTGAATGAAAACNGGAGTGGTGCAATTGTTTTGACAGACTTTCATATACTTCGGGAAAGGTGCATTTGTTTATTGTGCACATTTATCCATTGTCCATCATTGGCTGTTCAACGTTTCCAAGCTACGTATACGTCGGTCCATCAAAGACTTTTTTTGTACTGTAACGGCCAGGGTTGCGGAGCCGCAGGTTTTTGGGTGAAATCGGATTCCTAACAACACTGGGAGTCGGACTTTTTGTCCGACTCCGGATGCGCAGTTGGATCATTTTTTACATCACACTCCTAAATTGCGAATTCCTGTTGAAATGGTAGAATTTCTTTTGAAACTTTTGTTGAATCAGAGATTTCTTGCCGTGTGCCACGATTTCCATTAATTTTAACAGCCAGATTTCATTTATGTTAAGGAGTCGGAAATTTTGGAAACTCAGGGTCGGATATTTTATCTCCGACCCCGCAACGCTGGTAACGGCCTATTCTGTCTTGCTAAACTACCAACCGCATCAAAACTGCTGAAGCTAATTACATTTGACGTTTTTGCATCCTACTGTATATAATAGAAACAACAAACCTGTGAATTTTTCTTCAAGAGCATACGTCGCTTATGTGGTTCAACTATCAATCACCACGAGCAAACGCGTTAGCCTATGCCTTGGAAGAGACTAGAAAGGGTGTATGACGACTATGACGTAGCCAAGTTATGACGCTGCGCATGTCTGAGAATGACTGGCACATCTGCACTTCGACATAGCAAATACTCCAAAAGTCATTCGAATACTAGTTCGGCAAACATCATTATCACATTTCGTCAAAAAAGAAAATCTGAAATATAGAGTTACGATTGCCGTAAACAGTTCTTATTTCAATAAAACTGAAGCGAGTGTTTGTTGGCAAACACCAAGCAGATGCAAAAATCAACGAAGGATTGCCTTCTGCAGGCAATCGCAAACACATGCTTCCCTTTTTGGATTTCAACGACATATTCAGGAACGCGTCGTGTAGAGGTCCTTATCTTCTGCTGAGCTTTGCCCCAAGTCCTGCGGCAGAACTTCAGAGTCTTCCCGCGTGTCAACAGCGTTAAGATCCAGTGACTTTGGCAGAAGTTGCAAGATAGTGGAGCTCATCGGAAGCGTTTCTTGCGTGCCCGCTTGCTCGTTCGATGACGAGACGTCTTCTTGCGGTCTATGTTTCAGCTCTGCTCCTTGTACTTCTGTGATTCCACCGTCTCCCACAAAATACACCTTTCATAAAAATATTTTGATATTTTTGTCAATATAAGTCGTTATACAGTTAAGTACTTTAGACGCATAATTTGGTATATTTGAGATTTGGCCAGCCGAGGACCATGTTTTCTGTTGTGCATTCGGAAACATTCCACACTCCGCGAAAACACTCCTGAAGAATGAAGCTGTACGAAAACACTGATGAACTATGCTGGTTAGCTCTCGCAATGTCCAGCTATGAACTTTATCCACTAAATTTCCATTTTGATCGTTACGCAGTCTATTCATTTCCCCATGTTTTTCCACCAAGGCAAAGATATTGTCTTCCCAGGCCACCACTTTTTTACGTACTGATTCAGACATTAATGCTTCAAAAAAGCTAGTTCAATGGAGTTCTTAGAAAAACCTGTTTTTAATATTAATAACCATCAGGAAAAACGGCAGTACAAAGTCCGAACAAAAGTCTTGAATTTTGAAAATGTGTAACAACTTACACCTAAAACGAGGCCTGTAACTAGGGGGGCGCAGGAGGGCTTCACCCCCTTGAAAAATTTTCTGACCCCTGGAAAAATGTTCTGGACATACAGTAGTTAAAACTATTGGACATAGTTTAAAAAATTTGGGCCCCTCTCAGAAAACTCTTCGCCCCTCCTAGTGTCCCAAGGAGGTTACGCGCCTGCTTAAAATGTAATTGGGAGTGTTACTTGATATTCCATATCTATGAATGAAATGTGGATTGTTTTTGGAGGATGTGGTACAAAGCAAGTCTTACAAGCATTGAGAAACAAGTGTTTTAGATGTACAACATAAAGAATGTAAAACCAAAACATTCAATCTTTACACTTGCTTAAATATTGTTCTGACTTCTTGGGAACATATTTTCAAGCAATAAATTCAAAGCGCTTTTTGATGATTACGCTGACCACTTTTACTGTTCATGGGCAGCTAGAACTAGTGGATTTACTTGGTTTGCATAGTGAAGTACAAAACTTCATTTTTGACTCCAGACGCCTTCAATTAGCAATAGGGTGTTTTGTTGATATCTTTTGTCTCCTGAGAGTGTTACTAACTTGTTACAATATCTCATCTCACGTGCATTATTTAATGTATATCGTGCATTTCAGTGCCTTCTACTTTTTCGATTGCCATCTGTACATTGTTTATGTAGTGGCTTTTATGCAAATTGCTGTTCAATTTATCTTTTTTGTTTATTAGCCCATTGTTTGCTTTATCACACAGTATTGCAAACTCGAATTAACTTGTTCTGCCTTCTACTGGCAGACAAGAGTGGGGAATTCAGATCATAGGTCTACCACCAATTGCTGTTAAGAAATACTCCATTGATATAGAAAGTAGCATGCAGAACTGTGTCCAAATTTTTTTTTCCTACAAACAAAAACGCATTGTGTTTGAATTCTATCTTATATATTCGTTTGAATTCATTCTTCTGAAAATTAAATACAAGTAACTGTTGGGTTTTGGTGTACATATCAGCTGTCATGCATTTGGAGCACGTAGGATTTTCAAAGTTGCAGTGTGACCACAAAACCACAAATTCCTTTCTTATTGTCTCTCAGAAAATTTTTTCTATTGTGCAGATTTACTCCTTGACGATTGAAGACAGAATTAGTAGCACCTACAATTATAATCATAGCACTGCACCTAGCTGATATTAAAGAAATTCAGGATTAAACACAATGCTAAACTTGTGCAATATGGAGCAATTACACATACTTCACAACAAGACAAATTTACACTCTTGTACATACACCACAATGCAAAGAGCAGCTATGTTCATGGTCAACTGGAATGGGTCTTTGTTTATTTCAGGAATGCAAATTGCAGATGAAAGCCAACTACTAGCCTTCTATTTTATAGATGTCCACTATGTTTGCAAAATTCATTCACATATTACATACCACCATCAAGCTAGTCATTCCATGGCATTTTCAGGTTTTCAGATGCCCTACGACCAACAAAATCTGCTAAAAACACTTAAGTGTTAAAACCAATGTTGCCAATGAATCAGGGTTCCCACACATTTTCAAAAACCATTTTCCATACTTTTTCAATACTAAATTTAAAAACTTGAATAGTGTCACTTCTCTTCATTTTTCAAAAATTTTATTCATGGAACACAATGCAAAAAATATCTGCAGAAATGTCATCAACGGCAAAGAAGAAAATTTTAATAAAAAATGGCTGAATTTGAAATTTCCATACTTTTTGAATACTTCATGTACATTTTGGCCAAATTCAATACTTTTTCGATACTTTCAATAATGCATGAGAACCATGAATGAATGCATATGTTATAAAGTAAATTTCAATATTTATTACCCCACATTTCAGAAACTGATCTATTTAAAAATTTTACCAAGTTGCATGTTTCTCAAATGAGTCATTCAAAAACTTATGTTTGTTTGCTTGTTTTCATAATAAAGGTAACTATAATAAAGGATTTGAATGCAATTTCTCTGTTTGTATGAATCTACTGAACAAAGAATATATTTTTTGATGTTTACAATTAGAATGATAGCAGTTATGTATCAACCACCAAGAAAAAAATTCAACATTTTGTGCAAAGAACTTATTGCAATGAACATTTTGTAAACTTTTTATTATTTCATGGATTGCTTATTTCTATTTTTACAAAGAACCTACAAAAAAGCAGTGTTACACATTGAACTTGCTTAACACTTTGGAACGTGGGCACTTTTGGGTATTTTCGAAAAAAAACACCAAAATGCACGTGGCTTTGCGCGAGAATTTCTCCTGATCGATAAGTGCTATGGACCTGGTCGAAGCGTAAAAGACACAGCAAGTCTTCTAGCCTACACTCGAAAAAAAAATTTTTGGTTGGGGGGTGCAGGTTGTCTGTGAGTGACATCATAAGTGGAGGGCTTTTCGACCACCTTGGCCCACTTTGCCTGGCCCTGGGCACCAACCATTAGGTGGCAGAATTTCGCTGAAGTTTTTATTGGAAACTACGCTACAATCCGAGTCTTTTGATACTTTGGATGACCTGCTGGAGTTCCAGGTTCAAAAGTTATGATCCAAACTAGTAAAAATATTTGATTAATTAGCTAGTTAGATAACTAATCAATTTGTTTATTTTAGATCATAACTTTTGAACCAGAAACGTTAGAAAGTCGATCAAAGGCTCAAAAAACTTGGACTCGAGCCTAGTTTCCAATGAAAACTTCAGCGAAACACTTTGGCATAGCAGTTGGGCCCTAGGCCAGGCAACATGAGCCAAAATGACACAAAAACTACTTCACTTATGATGTCAGTCACAAAAGTCCGCACCCCCAACCAAAAAATGTTTTTCGAGTGCAATCTACTAGACTGGCCGATCCGTTTGAGCCCTTGAACAGCTCTCTAGCGCAATCGGCAAAGGAGCTAGGGCGTTGGTAAGGCAACCAAAAACTAATGTTTTTCAGGCTGAAATCGAAGTACGAATATATTGTACGCCGGCTCTCAAAGTGTTAAAGAGACAATTCAGACATCTGCCATTGTTTAAATTGTTGATTTTGCTTAGAAATATACACATTAGTAAGTTAGTTGCATAAAGTGTTGAAAAATATTATATGGCTCTCACGGAAACGCAATTAAAAATATGTAGGTTCCAAGGCTCCATAAGGAAAAAAGGTTCCCAACCCTTGCCATAAAGCAGTATGCACACGGCATGCATCCTGCACATTTTTTGGGCGCGTGAATCTGATTTCGTGATGTCACGTTCTTTTCTGATGCGTCTAGTATGGTCTGTGTTCAAGTAGAACCTATTTCTATATTGACACATCAGACTCACTGCTCTGGGTTCGGGAAAGAGCAGTGATGGGATGTGCCTAAAGACACTGTTTTGTATTGAGGTAAAAAAAGGATGCAGAACGGCCACAGAACAATTGCTAATAATAGTTCGTGGATAGCTGAAACACACTGTATTTGCAAAAGATAAATTTATTATCTTGTCTTCAATAGGCCCAGTGTGGTAGGCTACTAAACTACTGTACTGCAACACTGTTTAGGCCTACATGGCACAACCTACCTGATCGGCTATGTTGGTTGAAGTTTTTGTCGTAAGCAAGTCATGGTTTGCGCGACATATTCTGTCAGTTACTGGCCTATTGTAGGCCATTCTAGCTGTTGGGCAAGGTCATGCTAAATGAATGTATTTTTTGCAGTCGGCTAGCCTATTTATAATGTCCAAGGACTGTTGAAACCTCCCCGGTGGCGTTGTGTTGAATGCATGATTCACCACAAACAGGATGTGTGCAAAGAACAACAATATACATGTGGCGCGAACAAGCAATAATAGAGTGATTGCGGCGTGGAAGTTTTGCGGATATTAACTTGTGAACGATTGAACTTGATGACTAGCGTACGCATAGAGTGATTGCAGCACATGATCTCTATTGTTGCTTGCTGCCACGGTGCGA
>JGI24021J15306_10009622_pt1 | contig 11956 bp, 3 predicted proteins | sample Ectturendosymbi1_FD_15306 | JGI IMG/M metagenome (IMG submission 15306)
TCAGCACACAACTCTTTATGCGACAGAAAAATCTCTGCACGTTTGATGAGAAACAAGGGGAAAGAAATGCTCGCAATACAGTAGTTAAATGCAGAAATTCTCTAAATCCCTCTCTTAAGTGGAACATTTATTTTTCTCTTTTTGATCTTATATTTTTCAGGCTTGTCTTTATCCCAAGCTCTAACACCGTGGAGATGCACGATCCTTTTCAAATAAGCAGAAAAGCTGTTTTAAGCAGTCTGACTTCGCACTCGGCCCTTACTGCAAAAAAACTTATACCTGTGCTAACACATTTCTTAAACTCACCATCAGCGACGAGACTTCCCCAAGTATTCCAAGGCGTCGCAAAAGACATTGCAGTTCTTCGTGCGATTCGTACCCAGTAACGACGTGGAACAGCAAACGAAATTGGAAGCAATACTGAGCAAGCATACGCTGTGCAACTCTTCGGTTCTTCCAAGTTTGCGATGGACCCTGAGTACTGCTCTGACAACGATTACCTAACCTGTGGCTGCGTGAACTACCGCACAGCCATGAATGCGTTCGGCCGGATGTCACGGGAGTGAGCTGGCAAAGTTGAATGACTGAGCTAGACCAACAGTAGCGCTCGGCTGGAAATCAAGCGAGCACGCTCGCGGAACGACATGACTGCAAGAGTCACGCGTTTAGGACGTCATCAATTTCATTCCAACTGCCAATGTTGTAGGAACATATCGCCTTTGCGAAATATTTCGAAAACTTAGCGTTTACCGACAAACCCTGCACACCCACAGTTTGCAATACTATGACCAGTGTTCGGTGCGCTTTTTCATCACCTCTCCCTCGTGAAAGCGCACACCAACCTACATGTACGCTATTGAATTACTTAAGATTTCGCATTAAAAAAGCAACTTTACTTAGCACTGTTCATGAACTGAAACTATAACAAGCTGCCGGCAATCAGATTGGAAATGCGCGGTTGTCTCTCATTGATCCGACTGTCAATATTATCGCGCCGATTTGAAAGACAAAATTTTCAGTTTGAAAAAAATATAGTCCGCTGTTTAAACCCCTTCTTCCCAAGATACAACTCGCACGCTTGTGAAAATCTTGACAAGTATGAATTGCCCATGCCGAAGTAATCGCTGAAATGTACATACGGACTTTACCTAACACTGCATAAATGCCTATCGACTCCTCAACCACTCCGACATTCGCCATTGAACTCGGCTTAGAAATCAACAGTCACCGCTATGGTTATCGAACAGCATCAGACTTGAAATGCGTTTTGCTTCTTGCCGGAAATAAGCCAATCAACTGCAACAGCGCGTCACTGTGATGACAAAAATAGCTTCACAAAACCGGAAAAATTTGATGCCGGTCGCTCAGCTATACGTCTAGACGACGACGAAAGGTCTGAAGCAACTTAAACAAAACACTCGAGACAGTTGAGTAATTTATCAAATGCACCATCGTACAAATCGAATGTAGAAAGAAGGCAGAAAATGCAACCGCGTTGATTGGACGAATGTAACTAAAGCAAAACAAATCGCGCCTCAGTAATTCAATACAGGGAAAGCTTAGCTGAACCTTAAATCGTATCACAAAGGTATGCAACGTGAAGGCAGAAGAGAAACGGGCCGAGGATCACGGAAAAAAATTAGGATCCTTAACTGTTGCCAATCCTATGCGCACTGATGGTAGAGGTAAAGAATACAACGCACTAACAAGTCACAACTAGTCGTAACTTCTCAAAGGAATATCACAAACTCACGGAGCCTGGTGACCTTTCGAATGCGCAGCAAAGGCAGAAACGCGCCGTGTAACGACAACAAAAGGGCAGTGGAAGAAAACATGCACAAAGGCGATAAATCACGACTGAGAAAAACAATGTATAACGCAGGCACATTGCCAGATTGAACGATAACGATATTCCAAAGATAGGCTGTACCACAAAAAAGCAAGAACACCTGCAAAAGATTCATAAAAAATAGTAAAAACACAATGTCTGAACTTAGGTGATCCGATACACTTGGGGCAAATAGTCAAGAGCGCCTAATCCGCATTTTCAAAACTGATGCCTAAAATAGCTATTTGGAAAAATGCGCATGCAAAAAATACCGTACTTCGAGCCAATAACAACGCGGACAAGCGAGCGTCATTTAATTAATACTTAACAATCACGAAAGTCAGGAACAGTGCCGTCCTCATCGGGGATCCGTGGTGCCGTCCCCCAATGCCTGTTCGAAATGGGAGCTAGCGTAATTTGTTTTGTAACCTTTTGCAGGCATAGTCCACCGTTTTGTTGGACTCCGTCTGAAAAACCTGACGACGCGCCTGGCGAGCAGCAAAAAGGGAAACTGAAACACCAGAAAAAAGCTTGTCGAACGCGTTGCAGTTTGATACAGTTTTATGAGGAAGTGGCGTACAGCAACGGCAGTGGCCGGTGCAAGGCAGTTACTGTGCCATCCACGAATCCAGCATAAAATCCCTACAAGCGCGTGTACTGAGCGATCAAACAATTCCAATAAATATTGAACAAAATGCTACTAAATGAAGACCAAGCTGGCATTCCAATACTATTCGTTGTCTTGTAAGGTGCAGAGCACAAGTTGTCTTGTAAGGTGCCGAGCACAAGTTTTTGCGTAAGCGCTCTTGCCTGGTTGCATGCGTGAAAAACGCTACGTCTCCGACGTGAGCGTCACGTTAAGGTCAGACAAATTTATACGCATATACAGCAACTGAAAACAGGACATTTGGAGGACTTATTACGCACCTTGCAAAATGGTAGGTTTGTTATCTTCCAAAAATCTATCTTGAACTGAAATTCGTCTTTGCAAAAAACAGATTTGACTTTTTTTTTACATAAATATGAACAAAGTGTAGGTAAACATTTTAAACATTTAAGTTCAGAAGTTATGTGGAACCGCAATAGGATGTCAAAAAATTTTCAATCATCATCTAAACCCTAACAACTTCAGATTTTGGCCTCTGGCTTAATAGATTCGTTCGATTTCCTTTTTGACTTCCACGCAGCCTGTAAACCAGCTCTGAAAAGTTAAGTATGCTTATATAAATGTTTGGAAAGGCTGCTTTGAAACAGAAAACCTATCAAAGCAGGCTTGCTTCGGCGATTCAGCGTCGTGTTTGGCGCAAGCCTATAAGATAAAAAAATTGAAAACGAAAGTCCGGTATTGCCACGAGTCAAAGACCTTTAAATTTTTTAGCAGGCAGCGCGCCTTCTGTCGGCTTTGTCTCTTCCGTGGCAGCCATTTCCAACGTGCGTTTTTCGATCTCTTTACTGCCAAATTCGCCGCTCCCTTTATTTTCACCTGCGAGTAGGTGCTGGTATTCGTTTGAGTCAACTGACGTCAGCCTGCTGCCAGGTGCAGCGGGACTGTCGTCATTGTCAGTCGATATCTTGCGCGTTTCCGTTGAGCCCGAACTGACTTTTCTCTCGTCCATTTCACTTACTTGACGATCCGGATCTCTTTCCGGATACATTATTTCGCTCGCCTTACGCAGCATCGTTCGATCGTCAAGCCAGGTGTGGGCCATGGCCTGCGACGACGTCAAGCGCCTGCTCGGGTCTACCTGCATTAAGCTTTTCACGAGGCTTACGGCTTGCTTAGAAACTTTGAGCCAGTTGCCCGTGCGGAAGTTATAATTGCCTTTAACAATTTGCTCCTCAACGTCTTCAGTCGTGTCCGGTCTTTGTCGACTGAACGGGGGATAGGCGACCAAGCAAACATAAAGAACAACGCCAAGACTCCACAGGTCAACCAACTTCGTGTACCCAGCGGACTGGCNCCGGCTGTGCTGAATTATCTCAGGGGCCAAATAAGACGGGGTGCCGGCTATCGTCTGCATGAAGCTCTGCTCGCCAACGAGTCGCGACATTCCGAAGTCCGTAATTTTGATTCGACATTGATCAGCGGTTGACATCAAAAGAATGTTCTCAGGCTTCAAATCACGGTGAGTGATGTCATGTTCATGCAGATACATCACCGCGCATAGCATCTGATAAAAAAACAATTTAGCTGTCGCTTCCGCCAAAGCACCATTGTTCTGTAGCCTCAGAAACAGTTCACCGCCACCGGCATATTCGAGCACAATATATAGCTCTCTCGCAGTGTCAATTACATCATGGACAGCAATCACGCACGGATGACCAAGCTTGGTAAGGATCTCAGCTTCGGTCCGAATGTCACGATGCACCGATGACGGTTGCAAGGAATATGCTGTTAAGCGAGCCTTATTGATCACTTTGGCAGCAAACCTACCAGCGCTAAGCTTCCCCCACACTTCATGAACTTTTCCAGTTGCTCCAGTGCCAAGGAGTCTATGAACAACGTATTTCTTTCTAAAATCTTCGTGAAACTCCGCATCTTGATTTTCGCTGTCAATGAACAGAAAGACGTCGTTTGATGGATTGGACATAGCAATCTTATCACGCACTTTGATAGGCCATTTGCTTTTGGCAGGTATTTTTTCTCCATTTATGTAAGTGCCATTAATTCCACCGAAGTCCTCAACAAAAATTTGGTCCGTTGATCCATCGGTTTTCTTTGTGCGATAAAGGCAAAAGTGTTCCTTGCTGTAGTTTTTGAAAAACTTGGTTTTTCGTATCGAAGGTACATCCAGACTGTAATCACACATACGGCCTCTCCCAAAAACATATTTGTCTTCAGTGAGGTTCAAATTATAGAATGCGGGCTGCAAGGCATGCATTACACCCCACACAGTCTCCTGAAACTGAACAGCATCATCCGAGTTTTCCTGCGTTCCCTGAGTAGCTGCAGTTTCAGGCACAGTGTCTCCACTTGATGGAGTGGTGCCCGTAAAAGCTGAAGACGATGTGTTGTTGGAACTTTTATTTCCACTGCTTCCAAATACTTCACTGGAGGACTGCACATGCAAGTTTTCCTGCTTGGTTGATCCGTCAGGAGATGGAATGGAGCCATTTTGTTCACTCATCATTAAACAGCATTTACAGCCTGAACAAAAATAGATATCACCTTTATGTAAAATTCATATTGGCTATTTATACTTGTCAATATATGCACAGTGTAAAACGCCCTGAAACTTCAAGTGCTACACTGCTTTTGCATGTCGGAAGTCTTTGTCAAAATATGGCAAAAGGAGTTATTCACACACAGCTCAGCCAACAACATCACCAAACATATTGATTTCCTTAGAAGCATAGTTTTTGATGTTTGAGCTAACCCAGGTAAGAAGTATGTTTGACATTTTTCCATAAGCAAAAAACAGTATTTAGTAATGAACAAAAATTATTTGCCTTCGGCACATCATATTTGGCTAGCTAATACTTTCCACAAAATTGACAAACACAATTATTAGCTTTGGTCACAAACTTCTGAAACAAGATTCACCAGGTGATGTTCAAACACATATAGTGTATAAGCATCAAACATGCACTGAAAAAATAACCAATGCCCACAAGAGACCATCTTTGTACAATATATTTCAATTATCAGCCTGAAACAGTCTTGAATCGCACTGACTTCTGATGACAATTAATGTGATGTTCACAAATTACACACTAGATTAGTTACTAATGTATGAAAAGTAACTGGTTCTTAATGTGTGATTAGTGTCTGGTGCATGAGAACCATCCAAGTGATATATTCATTACTGATATCCATGCTGTTCAAAGTTAATTATTTACGAAAACTTTAGTTTAACTATATATATGGGCAATCATCCCTATGACTACGGTAACAAAAATCATGTTGATATTGAAAAGATCACACTAAAGTGGGCTGCATTTATATATTATGTATTTCCAAGACAACCTCGTAAAAATGTTTGCTAAAAGACTCAGTTGGTGTAATAAGAACATAAAATGTTCAAACAAGTTAGGAAAACACTGATTCATGCTTAGTGGTCTGTTTCTGGCCTAGACTAGATCAAGATGTGCAAGCTTTGGTCCTTATCAATGGCATATGGTGTTAATTGTTACTGGGTGTGTGCTGTTTGTGACATCAGAATATGATGTCATATTCACGTTTCCAAACCAACGTTTCATTTCAGTTAGTTGACGCTATATGCATATTATTCTGCATACACTTTCCTTATTTGTTGTTACATAATTGCATTGATTATAACTTATCAGTGCTCAAAGTTAGAATGCCAGAGCAAAACACATCCAACGTTACCACAGAGTAGTTCATACCAGCAAAAATATGAAGTTTTGTGTTAAAACAGGGGAGTAAAATGAACTCAGCATTGCATCAGCGCAGTTCTCAACTGCAAAAGCAGGCTGGGCATCTGTCTTGCTGATTACCAGCTGTCAAGTACAGAAGGTATGGCTCGAATGGTGTACACCACAGGTTTGCTAGATTGAAACTTTGTTAACTACACAAAAATTGACAATGTGTATAAAGTGTGATAGAAATATTTCATTTTTTTGTTGTGTGGCTTTTAAATGTACAACTACTGGTTGACAGAACAGATACAGTCTTGTTGAGCTGTTATGCTCAATCCAGCTAATCTGCCAATTAATGACAATGCTCAAATCTGACTGGGTACAAGCACAGGTGTGTGGCTGTATTAGCACACACCCAGGGTTGCCACATCAAAAAACTAAATGGGAAACTAGTGATGCATAAAAATTTCAGCTAAATTAAGCAAGTTGAAATGGGTCAGTTGTGAAATTAGGCTCAGAAAATCAATAAGACATCATAATTGTCTATGAAGCCTTTTTTCTCATTTTTCCTTGATCGCACCATCTGGAAAAGTCATGCCACGATCAGTTGGATTGAGTGTGCACTGCACATGCAGCTGGAGTATACACCCCAGGTTATTATGGGCTATTTTTATGGCCAGCAAATTCTTTGTTAAGTCAGTGTTTATACCATAATCTTATTGNACTTGCTTTTAACCACATGAACTTTATTTTATAGCTTTGCATGACACCTCAGCAAACTTATACAGGNCCCAAACAGCTAGTGGGCTATGACTGCCTGCCTAATTATGCATTACATACGCAGAAATGTAAGTGTTTGCCCATACCAGGTTAACCATTATGTCAGGATTTTTGATGATCCCTTGTCTAAGAACATTTTGTATGTTAAACAATTTTACATTTTTATCTAATTTTTTATCCGATCATTTCAAAAGTTGATGCTTTTTACAAATCTTCATTTTTCCTCCATCATTCAATGCTCCTGTATGACAGTGCCCAAATGTAGTAGCTGCTGGTGTGTTGTTTCAGTGTTTGTTTGTTTTCAATATTGCCTGTGCATAGCAATCAAAACCTTCCATTTGCTTTGTGGCATCTCACGATTTCTGTCGATGATGTGTGCAAGCCAAATATGTAAAAAGTTAATTAGTAAAATGAGAGCCACCAAATATTGCTTTAATTTTAGCAACAATAAGTGTTTGCCAGCCTCAAGCTAAATATCTCACAAAAACATTTGTAACCTTGATAAAAACAATTTACATGCTTTTGTGTGCTGCTGAGCAACTCCATCTGGCTTTTTTAGCAATTTACGTCATAACTTGATGTTAGAATGTCTCCCATTCTTACCCACTGCTGGATTCCTGTATGATGATGAGTGAATGTAGGAACGGCTGTTGCAGTGTTTCACTACTTTACTCCTCCCTCAATGTTGGCAATGTTTTTCAACTAAAACCTGCACTGTGTTAACTAACTATTTAGCATGCTTGTGATATTCAATGACCTTTGTGATGTGGACCATGAGTCTGAAACAAATAAGATAAATTAAAAAATGCTAAATATTAGAACCAGTGTTTGAAAGTGATGACCTTTTTCAGTCTATGTTTTTTTTACACACAAAGAGGGTTCCAAAAATGTTTTGCACATTGTATTGTGTAACGTCTTCATTCCCACACACAAAATGCTAGACTTTAAACATTCATCGCAGTAAAGAGAAAAACACAAATACACGAAAGAAGAGGATATATACATTGTGATAATATAGAGTATACGCTTGATGGTGCTAATGCATTTCCTTTACTTTGATGAAATACAAGCTTTTAAGACACACGCATGAATGTCGCCATCATAATTATTATAATAAAGAACTGCAATGACTTCCAAGTACATCGATGTATAGAATGCATGAGGGAGTTGGAGGCTGCGAAGGACCAAGGGTCATCTAGGCTGCAGACATCCCATGGGCCTCCAAATAGTTAACAATCACCACTGTGAGTAACATACACATGGTAATTAGATTTCTTAAGTTTTCTACTGTATCGCTGGTTGGTCACTTTCAGGCAAATTACTGTAGGGCAGCGCTTCTCAACCGGTGGGCCACGAAATGTTCCGAGATAACGCAATAAATACGCCTAGTCATGAGTTCTGAAACAAATTTTTCGTAAAGTGGGCCCAAAATCAAAGTCTCGGCGAAAAGTGGGCCGCGACATCAAAAAGGTTGAGAAGCACTGCTGTAGGGCCTAGCTAAAACAAAATTATGATTTAATTGAAACAACTGCACTAAGGCTTTCTAGTTATTAGCTAATATAAACTGATTGTCTATCATCTACCAATGCTGCTGAGATGAAAAGAGAAATTACTGTACACACATTCATGTTGCCCATACTTCTGTATACCAGGGTTGCCAGGTCCAGCACCAGGTGGACCAAAAATGCCAAACTGCACACCAAAATTCGCAAATAGTTTCAAAAATGATAAACAAGCTGAAACAGGCCAATTGTCAGTTTTGAATTACCTGGATGAGTAATGTCAAAAATACATTGTTGCTATGGAACCAAGCCTATAATTAGTGCAAATAAATGAACAAAAAATGTTACTCTCCAAAAGTTCCATCTCTCATAGAAAATGCTCAATAGTGTAAAATGCAGGTTATGAAATTACAAATATGCACCATATATACATATTAATAATTATGAATCTAGCAGTAGGGGTTGATGGTGTCAGTACTACCAGTGTGGGGATGTACCACAAGCATGGGGATTGAGTAGAAAAGTGTCTGTTTGTACTATGAGCGTGGGGATTGAGTACAAAAGCCTATTTGTACCACCAGAAGTGTCTGTTTGTATCACCAGTATGGGGATTAATTAGAAAACCTCTGTTTGATAGTAGCCTAGTGAAGCTAGGTCAAGATGTTGACTGTGGTACAAACTAGAGATAAACCGATATATCGGCCTGGCCGATATTTGGGTTTCACCAACACATCGGTATCGGTCAAAACAGCTAAGTTTTATAGGTCTCAGTAGATGTTGACGAAACGCTGTTATATTCCTCATGCATCCAAACAACTTGCACAAGAAAGCACAACAAGCCAAGTCAAGACACTTAGACAGTTACCTTACAGCAAGACTAGCAGGTGCGTTTTCATAAACAAGCAGACAAGATGAGCCATGAAGCACGCGTCGGCCGTCGTAGGCAAAACAAACCATCATCATTAATTAAAAATCATAGCAAAATATTGAAATTGCTGCAATTTAAAAAATTTCAGCTCATAAACCCCGATTTTTAAAGTTTTTGACAAAAACGTAAGACATAGAATATATTATATTTTTGCTAATGAAGCAGAAATCATGATTTAAAAATTTTGGAAATATCAGTTATCAGTATCGGCCAATGAATGCCCGGTATATCGGTATCGGCTCAAAAAAAGCCATATCGGTCAATCTCTATTACAAACAGACACTTTTATATTGAATACCCATGCTGGTGGTACAAACCACTCCTATTAAATACCCACTTCACAGCAGGAACTTGCACTTTTTAACCAATTCCAACACTGATGGGATATCCCCACACCCGTAGTACTGATGACGCTGGCCAGTCCTCGAATCTGGTGCACAAGCAAAGCATCTGACATGTTAGATCTGTCACAATTTCACAAAAGGCAAGCAGTAATAGTACTGGTTTAGTGGTTAGTACACTGAAAATAGCTTTCACAAAATATAGCTTTCAAAATTTCACAAAATATCTATGACAAAATTTATCACAATTCCACAAACTTTTATCATGAAATGCAGCTACAGAGAACCCACAGAGAAACTAATCACTTCCCAGGTTGAGATGGACCAAATGCAGTACGCCATACCCCTACTACAATACTCAAAACATGCAAAATACATCAATAAAATAAATGCCAACAGCCTGGCATTATTTAAAAAAATAAAAGCTGAAACAAAAGGACACAGGTTCTTAAAAAGAGATTCATAAGAGTGAAACAATACTGCACAAGCCGGCGGAGGGGGACTACAGTAACTTCACCTTGGTACTTACAGTTACACTGCAGTCACAGCAAAAGCGCAAAAAATATGGAAGCAAGATGCAAACAGTCGGAAAGCAATGGCTATTCATTAAACTATTAAGAGAGGCAAGTGGTGGTAACTGGGCAGCAGCACTGGTTAATACACTGACTTACCTTAGTTTGGCTAAAATCATATAAAACTTGCACACGACGATTACACTTCTTCAGGTCTAAAAATGCTGGCAGTTTTCCCCTGACCACAGCCAGGGAAATGCCAAACAACATTTTTTACGGCCAAGGGCCAACACAACTATAAATTAAATGGCCCAAAACATGCAAGCTATGACGTGAATGTCAAACAGCATTTTTCATGTCAAAACACATCAAAGGCCAGATTTCTGAAATTTGGAGCAACCTGGCAACACTGCATACGATCCGCTAAAAACACGTGCAGAGCAGTGTTTCTCACAAACTGATGTTGTTGGGTCAATGACAGAGGTGGCCGTCGGCCGGAGTCAGTTTTTCAGACTCCGACTCCACTCTACCAAAATTTTGAATCCGGATCCGGGTTCAGAAATTTTTCAAATTTGAGAGTTCGAATCCTGTTCAGACTCAGACTAGTATCATCGATCCAACCGAATTTACCGATGTTTTTACATAAGAAATGGCTACACAGACTCCTGCTACTGCCGAAATTGAAAAGTGACTCCAGGAACGGGGCCGTTTTTTTTTATAAATTTTTGACTCCGCATCCGGGTCTGAAAGAAAAACACAGAATCCTGCATGATCTGACCAAAATCGGCTTCAGTCTTGATCCAATCAGATCCAGTCCTGTCCGTGCTCATTTCTGGCAGATACAGCAGAGGTGAGCATGGACAGGATCAGGATTGGATATCCTGCAGGATATTTGCGATTTTTTTGGATCAGGATTGGATTTGGATATTTATTTTTGAAAAAAATTGGATCAGGACAGGATCAGGATATATGTTTGATTTCTATAACGAAATTTTCCTGAGAGTGATTCAAGATGTCACAAATGATGTTGGTGTTGTTTTCTTTGCTATGATTTTTATATTCATAAAAAATGAAAATGATTTTGTCAGTATGTGCTGCACTCATCACAATCGATGATAATTCGTGTTACTTCATCGTAAATATTTTCCGGAGTCTAGCGAAATTTCTGATGTTGCAGACACGTGGGGGTGTCTGCATTTTAAGTCAATCCTCCAAGAGCGCTGGTTAATAAACGAGGATTGGCCAAGGTGCACCCGAAATTACAATGAAGAAAATCAGACCCGCCTGTTACTGTTGAGGTGTCTCTCGCTCTGTAACACACAAGCACCAGTGGTGAATCTGATTCACGCTGTCCTATGCGATGTTGCAGGCGTTACTCAGGCTCGCGGCTGTTAGAGACACGAAACAGGCAGGAGAGTTGAGAGGTGACACTGTACACCAGGGGCGGCTCGTCTAGAGGGGCTGCCGGGCTGCAGCCCTCCCTGAAAATTGTAAGGCAAAAGATTCCGCCAAACGGCCAAACTCGCCTAAGTCTGGATTTAGTTGCGAAATTTCACAACACAATCATTTGCGGTACTTCCGACACCATTTTGGCTTAACGTGTCCTAGGAATCCAACAAAACCAATGTTTCACTCTTTTCCAACGACGCCGCTTATTCGGTGACGTTTTCAGCACACTTGCCGATGAATTTGGCGGTTTCGGGGCTGTCTTCGGCACAGCCCTAAAGGAAATAAACCAAACAATT
>JGI24021J15306_10009624_pt1 | contig 11956 bp, 6 predicted proteins | sample Ectturendosymbi1_FD_15306 | JGI IMG/M metagenome (IMG submission 15306)
CCCCCCAGCGTACTGCGGGTCCAGCGCTGGTTAACCCGCTCGTCGAAGGTGTTTCCGAAACAAGCACGTAGCAAAAATACCAACCTGCCAATCAGCGGGTGTTGCCACTTGGTGGTTGGCGGTCAGTTGCAACGAGTCGACCACTCTCAGGATTTCGCTGGAAACAAAACCGTTTGTTGGGGTATGAACGTTACATTGATCAGACCGAGGTGAAAAGCAGGGTTGCCAATTTGGCTTTTGAAGCCAGACAAAATCTGTTTTTTTCTGGCTTTTTTTCAGTCGGAAAGGCTTGGCTATGGCAAAAAAATTTCTGAGCTGCATCTTCATTTCAAATCTCTTCTGAAGATGAGTCTATGATCATGCAGGGTGCACAGTATACTGCAAAGACTTTACTGTTGCCCTGAAATGATCGATGCTATTGATAAGAAACAAATGTACGTCAGTGTAATCACGGGGAAAGAAAATACTTCTAAAAATTGGAATTGTACTATATCATTGTTTCTGGCGAGTTTTAACGTCCATTTTGTGTTTGGTTATCCATGTTTTATGTGTATATGCCTTAAAACTGCTATCTGGCTTTGTTTTGGGACAAAGTCTGGCTTTTTTTGGTGAAGACAGGCTGGCAACCCTAGCGGTGAGAAGACGTCCACCATCAGAAATAGCTGCTAGTAGGTTTGACATAGAGCGAGTAATTTTTTTGCTTGCTCAAACAAACGCTCCAGGGTATAGGCACGACGTTCATAGAAGCTTCGAAATGTCGCTGCTTTGTCTTTGTAGACAAGCTTTAAATTACCTATTTCATGCGCTACGCACGTGCATTTTCATCTAAAGCAGGGGTCTCCTAACTACGGCCCGCGGGCCCAATCCGGTCCGCTAAGCCATTTCAACCGGCCCGCGAAGTCGTTTTATCAATAACGAAAAAATAATGATTTACAAAAAGCTTGTTGATTTAGCATATGTAACATATCCCCAAGCAGTCACGTGACGTAAGATGTCCGGCCCTCGAACTGTTGTGTAAGGACTTGTGTGGCTCTCGGACAAAAAAGTTGGAGACCCCTGATCTAAAGAGACAAGAGCAAATTGAAGCAGAACTAACGCACAATAGATTATTGTAAAGGAACAACACTATGCAGCAACACAAAGCTTTGCGACGCAGGTCATCTTACTGAAAGTTTCTTCCTGTAGTCGATGGGTAAAGTGTAAGCAGTTTCAACTTCTTGTCAGGACCGAGTATGAACACCTGCGAAAACAATCCAGCTGTTCGTTGTGAACTAAAAAAGAGACGGTTTTCGTTCAAAGAAATTCAATGTTGTATGACACAACAGCATATGATCTGCAGTGATTAACCATCAGATGCTTTACTCGTGATGGTTAACACTCAGTTGTGCAACTAAATGTGGCACTCTGACGTCAACGTTGTTTAGCAATTGTTTCTGTTGTCTTCGGCGATTCTCTTACGCAGAGCTTGCGCCATTATATTACACTGCGTGTTAATCCCTGCTGGGGTAAAGATGACATCCGTAGAGCAAAACCAGCTTGCGACAGTTGAAATGCAGGCTGAGTTGGCAGATGCAGCAAAATTTGATGTTCGGGTTGTAACAGCAAAACTTACGGATCGAGCGGTCAGCGGCAATCCGTCTTTGTCGACTTCCGCCGGATCCAACATGCCGAGTTCCACAGCCAGCTCACGCTTGGCTGAAATGATCGGAAACGGAAAGCAACTGGACTTGTCCGAAGAGCCGTACGCTTTCACGTCCTGCAATAACAAGATGTGATTACTGTAATGCAATTCACGAAAGACGTGTGTTGATGAAAAGCTTACGTTTGCCAGAACGAGTCAGTGTAGTGACTTCTGAACTTCTGTGAAAACCGAATGACTTCATTGTTTCGGAGTTTGACCAGGATCTGAGATATACTTTGCAGATCCTGGTCAAATTCTTTTGAGGTTTGCATTAAAGTATCTGGATCGTAAAATATGACAGTCCGCTCATCTGTGCTGTCTTGCGATATTATGGCCACATAGGTAAACCATTGCAGCTGTGGTCTCTCTATGCGGAGAAGTTGCTCGACCTTCATGGTTTCACGAATTTCGCTACATAGCTGGAGAAAGTGTGTTCCCGCAGGTGTTTTGCAGTCGCCTGAACACCTGCNTTTGATTNGATGATGCAAGAGTGAAATGGTACAATGTGCTTGCTTTATCTAAGTTTTTGCAATCCAGTCGCAACAACGTCAAAGCGCTGTGTGGGCTGTAGTTCAGTAAACCCATGGGCCGGTTCAGGGACGACTCCAGATCCACAGCGTTGCTCGGATTTATCACGCGGTATGTACTGACTGAATGCAACCACTTGAGGCTTGCATCAGAGATGAGCAGACTGTCATATTTTGCGATCCAGGTCCAGTCCTGATTTGTTAAAACTCAGTCCAAGTCCAAAAAATTTTTCAAACGTTAAGTCCAAATCCAAATGACGTCCAAAAAAATTGAAAAATGCAGCCTTTTCACAACAAAAATGCCGCATTTCTTTTCCATTAAGTCAGTCCAATTCCGGTCCGGATCCTAAATTATGAAGTGATTTACAGTGCGGATCCAATCCAAATTAAACAAAATTTGCTATAGTCGGACACAGTCCAGTGCTCATCTCTGCGCTTGCATTAATGAAATTTCCATTTGTTCTTATTTCGGCTGATATTATCGTTGCTCTGTGACGTTAGTTACGTAAAAATGAACGAGAAATTCTCATAAGAGCTCGTCCATTGTTGCGTAACGTACGTCACAGAGCAATGATAACGCCGATTAGTCCTCTTCGCACTAGGCTCATTCATATTAGCCCGAGTTACTAGACAATTCATCGTTCGTTTGAAATTATCCTCGAATGGGAACAGGGGCGCTGGAGCAATGGTAGGGCAGTGAAAACGTTGCAGGCAATGGAAACTTACAAAAACCAAAAAATCGTCACCAATATGCCTTTTTCTGTTCAGCAGCAGCGCTCACCTCAGAAATAATAACAGAAATTATAGAAAACCAGTCTGAATTTTCTGGGTGCGCGAATGGCTGCAATAAATTTATTTCAGTTCGGTCTTGATAAAACATGAAATCACCCATGATAATGCTATGAAAAAGGCACCCCGCCACCGTTGCCCCCCTTTTGAAAGGACAGGGGGGAAATGCTCCTGTCATTTCCCCGCTCTCCGGCGTCCCTGAATGAGAACTGTCCATTGGATTGGAATTCAAATCTTATGTTCTATGCAAGTCCACTGCATCAAAAAAAAATTCAATTTGATATGAATTATATTTTAAAAAACAAATGCAGAGGACAGCTCGGGCGAATGAGCCTGAGAAAATCTGTGTGCTAGGCTCATTTATTTTAGCCCGAGTTACAGGACAATTTATCGTTCGTTTGAAATTATTCTCGTATGGGAACTATCCACTGGAATGGAATTCAAATCCAATGCCCTATGGAAATCCATTGATTAAAAAAACATTCTGATGTGGATCGTATTATAAAAAATACTTGATTGCAAAGGGCAGCTAGGACTCTTAACGGATGAGCCCGAGTAAAGCGCGAGGGAACGAAGACGAGAGAACGCCTCGCCTACTACGAACGATATTTTTTGATTCAGGTCACCTGCAACATGAACGCGAAAGGCCAGACATGGAACGCAAATATATGAACAGTGACAAGGCCAATGAAAAGAGCCCGAGTTAACAGCCTTAATCAGTGAAGTGGTAAGCAAACAAACTCACGTTTTACAATGTAAACCGCAATCGAAGACCGTAGCCCGAGTCGCCACTGGTTCGCTTGTATACCGTTGAATTACTGCTTCACTGCAGTGCGTATTTAGTTTTCTGAATAATTTACATTAGTGTTATCGCAGACAATTGCTCTTAATTTCTCATACGAAACTAAAAAGCTTACAGCATGATAACGACCAAAAGAAGTAGGTTCCTTTTCCAACTTGCGCTGTTGGTCTACTACAGATCGTAACTCACAAACCCAGTCGTCCGAAAACTTCGTGTATACATGCAGCTTCAACTTGCTCGGGGTTGATCGCTGAGCTGCGCCCTCCTGACGTCACAGCTCACTTCAAACGCGTTTCTTGTCACAACCAGGGCCCCGACGAGGGGGTGGGCAATGCCCCGGGCCGGCACTTTTNGTGAAAAGAAGGAATAGCAAATGGTCTTTCANGGTCTTTAACACCACCTCGTGGTGGTAATGGTAGGGGGGCGGCACTTTTCTACTCTCCCCGGGGCGGTACTTCCCCGTGCCGGGGCCCTGGTCACGACCATGTGAATGGCTACTGTAAGCCAATACTGATGTTCTCGCAGTGCGAAATATATTTCTAATCAGTGTTAAATCACGAGACCTCCTTTTGTGAGTCTTGATGTCAAAAGATGCAGGTCTTGTGTTAGAGACTTGCAAAGCTTTATTTAGATCTGACATAACATCACATAGGAACGTGGTTCAGAAACAGGTTGTTTAAGTAAGCCACCACAAACCCATCCTGTTTGTAAAACTCGGTCACGTGTTGCAGAAAGATAGCGAACTCCATTATTTTGAGTCCTGTCAACACAAAACCAACTCAAAAATTTTCGGAAGCCCTAGTAACTGTTGCTGGAACCAGGGTCTACTGCGGAACACTGCGCTTGAGGAAGTTGAATGTGTTTCAGTTCGGTAACAAAACACAGATTTGTTTACTCAGTAGGTTTGTTTCCCTGCGCGTTATGCGTTTCTCGAAGTGCGTAAAACTGTACAGCAAGGTTCGTGAACGGAGAGGTCGAGTTCGCGCTGTGCGCAATCGGTTCAGATTGTGCCATGACGGGTTTTCTGACGACTTACTTTAGCACAAGTCACTGCTGGTGAAAGAAGGTTCGAAAACCCCAAACATAAATACTACTTGCCGCAAAAATTGTATTCTTTTAATCGCTTTCCTTGTTCGTGGAAAGAAACATGTTGCAATATGAAGGCTTTCACGCAATATGACCGGCAGCTATGTGGAATGTATGGCCAAAATTATTTGCTAGCATCTCATTCATGTTTAAACCTAATACACGTCATCGCTTTAATGACCCTCCTTACAAACACGCAAAAAGTTTTGACTAACAATCGTTTAGGCTTGCAAATGCCGTCAAGTAAACAGGAAAAATGTCGTAAACCGCGAACATCCGAGGGCACAATCCGACAATTGTGCAAAGAATGTTTTCCATTAGAAATTTTGGTAATTTTTTTTCACACCTTGCGTGAGCAACAATCACGTGGTATTGCAAATGCAGCCAAAATTGCCACAAACGACTGGTGTTGCGCAAAAGCGACAGCGCGAAACCGCAATCAGGCGATTGTGTTGAAGCAGCTGTTACGGTCGATCACCACTCAAACCACGGCGCTTAATATGTTAATCAAGCGCATTCCCTGGAATGCCCGGAGCGGAGCATCGTCGCCCTGTTCGTTTGCTCGCAACGCCATGATCAGTTCTTTGTTCGCCGTGTTAAGAGTTGGGTGATGTGCTACTTCGTTAAGTTGAGGTAACAGTGATCATTGCAGTGAGGGCAGTGAACTCGATTGTCAGAGTATCAGCTTAGCTTGTGTTAAACTGTCTTGTTTGTTGCATTTGCTGCGGCACCTACGTGGTTGCCAGGGATAACTATTGTTGTTACACCTGCACAGGTGTATTAGCGTTGAACTCCCTGGTGCACAATCAAGCAGTTCTGCGTGCAACAAAAGTTAACGAGTTACTTGACCATATCAGATACACTTTAGCAGTAGAGTTAATTTCGCCATGACTTATGAGCAAACTTNGTTGCTTGCCCACTCAAGGTTGAGANTTGAAACGTTAAAAGCTTTATTAGCTTTCTGGACATTTNTCCAAGTTTTGCTTTGGTCTATTTTATAATTTCACCTGTAAGCTTTTGCTTTCAATTTACTGGACTGAGGATGCGTCACTGACGCGAAATCGATTTCCTAGTAAAACACTTTGCGATCAGATTCGGCCGTGTCGCCCTTGCATTGTCTTGATGCAGTTGGATGACATCACATTTTACCAGTTTACTTTATCACGCATCACTTACACGGTAGTTATGACAAAGCTCAAGGAGCTGTTGGGGTGAAAGTGACAGACCAGCGGATAAAGCATCGATGTTTCTACCAAAAATTTAAAGACGAAATCCGCCTGAAAGCTCTCGCATGTAAAATTCACTGTGCGCTGTTACTCCTCACACGGAGTCCAAGTGAAGTGCCAACTGCACAAAAATACGGAAAATCTGTGCTGCTGCTTTCCTACAGCGTTTTTAACGTTGCTCTTCCGACAAACATCTCGTGTGGCCTTGGGTTAATGTGGATGTGTTTACGTGAAAGGATTGTAACCGATGCATGATATTTATCTGTGGCTCAAAATACTTATTCCGAAGAATCTCAAAGACAAACATTTTCATTAACTGAAAACGTTAAGTTTGATTGTCCAATATTCAAACTTATAATTTACATTTTTCGCCAACCACAGAAGAGTCACAGAAACGTTGCATGGTTGTAGAGAATGATTGCTGATTTTCGGTATAAACTCTTGATCTGCGCTCGATATAGGGTTAACGACGCGCCACACGCTCTGGATGACGCGCTTTCAGGTTTGACGAGCTTGAGGCAAGATGCGTACACAAGGAAGGTTACGTCGATGGCTTCCGACCAGACATAGTACGCAACTTGCACCTGCCACGATAAGCCCGACCACGAAGTTCGCTATGCAGGATAACTGACACGAAACAAAATGTTCGCAAAGTGTTAAGCTGCATATTCTGAAAGGTACAAACTGAATGCATGGCGATTGATGGCTGAGATTGTTTAGCGCGCAGTGTCCTCTTTTCAGTCAACATGAGGTTTCCAAGAGGCGGTATTTCGTTAAAATTCCGTGTTGCTCATTGCTGCAGTACGTGGAAGTAACAGCCCTCGCGGTGTCAATGGCAATGAGTAACGTCTCTGCCGCGCAAGTAGAAGTATGCGGACTTTCGCAAAAAAAACGGGTGCGCGAAAAGAATCGTCAATGTTTGGTTCCTGCGCGATGATGCGCCAAGTTTGTTCGCGGCAGATACGTGACTCATTGCCATTGTGTGAGCCAGTTATAATTTTTCTATACGTTGTAGACGTGTGTCTGTTGACCGGGATCTATCTTTAGCAATTCATCAGGAAAATAAGGCCTCTGAGACGATAATATGTCAAAGTCTGTGTAATATTTTGCGTCATCTTTTCAGCGAAGCATAAGCGCACCTGCTTATGCTTGATCAGAAGTAAGTTGCTCTACGGCAATATCTGATTTGGGTCGAATCGCTGAAAGGGCAAAAAATATACGTCGTCTTGCTCAACTGATTTCGAACAGTTTCTGCTATTCTACAGTAGTATGTTTTTGGCACCAGCTACCAAGCAGGCTACACGGCAGTAGTACCAGTGGGACGTAAATTCAAGTCGTGCTTTGCATTGCAACGCGGGTTTGCCCAGCAGTAAGATTCCTTGAACAATACCCGTTTTGTCTTTTCAATTTTCACCTTCAATTGCAATTGAACAAACGGAATGCGGGATGGATTGCTGAGAAGCAGAGAAGCACTTCTGCATACATGCTTGCTGCGACAATTTTAAGTTGTGGTTATTTCAAGAAAAGCAATTGCATTTCAAAAAAAGCAAATGAATTGACCCGAGCAATGATTGTGTAACCTTTTCATGTTTTCATGGTCATTGATCCGAGTAAACCATCTTTGCCAAAAGAAGTAATCTTGACCTAACTGACAAACACCGCCAGCAAGTTCCAGCAAGAAATACGTTTATCAGTAGAAATTGTGGGATTTGCCGCTATCTATTACAGGGATTATATGCCAGTGCATGCGAAGACATAATAAACATCATTAGGGCTCGAAGCGTCGCATGTCACTGTTGATTACGACAAAACCCTGTTGCGTGAACCGCACGGTTGTCTCAATAGGTTTTCGAAATTCAATTGAGAGAGGATTCGGTTACGAGAGAGCGCAGATGACAGCAATCATAAAGGCTACGAGCAACGGCTGACATCGATTTCCACTTTACCCTAACATGCAGCGATGCATTAGCAACATCGTTGCAGCATTTGAGCGAGCTGGGCCTAATTTTGTTATTGAGATCAGCAGGATATACGGATAGGCCGACAGGCCGGTTGAGTTTCAGGCTTCAAGCACGTTTGCAATAACGTTACCCTGGCCGACCTCATTTTCAGTAAGTGTGGTGATCCTTGACCCTTGCCGTTGTGTAGGAAAGGAACCTGATCGATCGATCGAGTCTATTTTAGTTCAACGATCGATTGCGAAGTGCAACGTGCACTGCCAAAATCACGCGGCCTTCGACCTGCGTCTCACAAGATGTTTGTTGCTTCATTTTTCTTTCACAGATCACCTCTTGTCACGAGAAGATACAGCTCTTTGAGAGAGACTCTCCATTCCGCCACCTTTTCATGGTTTGCCGGTTTTTCGATTTTCTGCTGTAAACACACCAGCACTGATTGAAGGGAGGGTCTAGACAGGCGCCCGACGAGAATCTCTGTCGCAGCAGAGCCTCAGAAACAAATGCTGCATGTCGGAAGAAATTTAATTCAAATAATAGGAATGCTTTCCTGAGTTATGGCGATGAATGCAACCATGACGAGACCTACGTGTAATCAACGCTTTTTAACAATGCGTGGAAGAACTCAAGAATCAGCTACAAAAATCTAAAACTGCAAGCTTAGATCGACCTATTCTTCACTTACGAGAACCGACGTTAAAAATGCTTTGCGTAACAACGAGAAACGTATGCGTGCGAAGATATGGCCACACTTGACAGAAAACACAAAAAGCTGTGAATATTTTTTAAAATGCGTTTCCAGTGGCAACACATAACACCTTTTTTTGCAGGAACAGTATACGAATATGGAAATGACCTGCAGTGCTGTGTTTGAGAGTTGATTTATCAGCGGGCGCTCACAGTGAGGCATCATATTTCCATACCAAGCGACTGATCCTTGCACGACGGCAAGGAAAATAAATTCCTTCTGTTGCGTCAAGCGATCAAGGGAATTGAAGCTCTATCGATTTTCATTTTCGAGCTGATTATTGAGCGCAGACTTTCTCGGATTTTACGACAGGAAGCACAATTGTCAAGGGCAAAGATCCAGACTGGGCAATGACTCAATCCCAGAAGATCTTAGCTCGTAAATTACTAGTTCCAGTCTTTTGTCGCAACTACGCCTCGTTTTATAAACCAAACATTCCATAAACAAAAGTTATCTGCAGTCGACTAAACGTTTGTGCGTGTATTGCCGAGCTTATGCATGCAACCGCCTTCCTTTGCAATGAAAATCAACGGCGCTTGTGAAAGCAAACATATCGTTGATCAAATCTTCCAAATTCATCTCACCAGTCACATGCAGTTTTACATTTGCTGAAATAGTACCGATTTGACCTACAGTATGACACCAACCACAAGCCTGATGCGTCAAGCAAGGTTTGATGTTTGCCACGTACGCAGCGTTTTTATTATGTGTTTTGAGAGTCCGAAACTCTCAAAAATTTCCCAACGGTCTCTCAAAATACAGTAGAAACTCGCTTTTCTACCACAATCAGAATACACTAAAATCTCGGTTTACGACCAACGCGGTATTCAGATTAGAATAGCTGCGGTCTCTCAAAACGTCTTTGCGGTCACAAAGGTCAAACCTTAAAAAAACCTGCACGAACGCAACGTGGCTAGGTGCATTCGTGTTGAATTCTGCTTGTGCCTTGCATAACGATTCAATGATGTACTGCAATTATATTATTATCAATCTCTTCAGCAAAGATGCTTGTCAGCGCAGAACAGCATGCTGTTGACCTTAAGTTAGGGGCAATTGGGTTCTGGTTGCTTAGACATTAACTGATCAACAACGTACTGGCATTGCAATATCTGTACACAGGTGTGTTTGATTTTTAAATCTAAATCAGTGGTTCTTAACCTTTTTTACGTATCCTATCCTTTTATCAAACAAGATTACCAGATTTACCCGCAATACACTCAGTGGTGCTCATTTATTGAAAATACGAAATTAACAAACTATTACAGTTTAGAATGATTTATAAAAATTTACACTGGTTGCAATTTGTGGTTCAGTAAATTTACCCCCGGGATAAATTTAACTTAGGTTAAGAACCGGTGATCTAAATCGTGTGCCTATATATGTCATAGTGCACAACTGGCTTCGTTATTAGAGAGTTCTACTGGAAAGAGCAGCATTTTCAAACTGGAGCGAGGTCAAACACACCCAAGCTAGATGTTTCATTAACGCTATGAGCAGCATGTGCAGGCAATCAACAATACTAATGGTGGTGTTAATAGCCGTTGTCGCCCTGAAAAAAAAAAGCTTGATCCCTTTTTCACCATTCAAATTAAAGCTACCTTGTCCAGATCATTATACATATGGTAGCTTTACTCGAACAAAATTGTTTTAACTCAGTACCAGCTAGAAAGTTACTTGTTGGTCAACTCAATCAAGCCCTTTCGACATCTTGCGCATTTCGGATTTAGAAGCGAGTTGTTACAAATTGGTTAGGTATCTGTCATGCAAACACGGACGCAGAACCATTAAAAGTTCATGTCATCGTAATCACTTAAACAAGACCGTTACGGCAATTTAATTTTTGAAATTAAATCTATTGTTTTTCCTACGTTCGTTCAGTAAAATTACAAGCTGATCAAATTGTTTGGAATTTAGCTGTTACGTCACAAAGGACCAAACGCGAGATGACGAACGCAAACGTCAAAGATGCGTGACGTAGAACTTTATAGAGTTGGCGAAAGTATTTCGCTTGTATCGTGCTTTTCTTACCTTATGTTGTTTACAGCTGGCGAGAGCTGCGGCGTTTGGGACATTTTATGACGCAGGCTGTGGCCCCCCTCATTTCGTCTCCTGACACCTGTGCCAGCGGCAACTGGGGGGTGTCGCCTTTTAATTGTGCATCTTTTCCATCCGTTTTAAAAACAGAAGCATTACCGCAGCACGGAGTATGATTATCATCGCGGATTTCTTTTTCACGCGCACTAGAAGAAAAAGCATATCTCCAAACGCTTTAAAACCACAGCGCTAACAAATCTCCTTTTAACGGTTTCGCACTAAATATCATCTTATCACCTTCACAGTCCCCACTTACCTCTTGTAAGCCGTACAACCACGGAATCCAGAACCTGGATTTTAGTGAAATCGTGCTATGAGGATTTGTGACATTGAAGTTGGGCCAGATTGAAGTCAATGTGAGCAACATAGTGCAAAGATGTCTATCCAGTAAAATCTAGGTCAATCAGGACTTATAATTAACGCAACAAGTCAGACAGGATAAAAGACCTGGGTACTTTTTTATAACCTCAGACTGAAAACGCTACAATACGTGAAGGCAGAACACGTTTTCCTAAAACGAAAAGCTGCACAATTTTTATCTGACAAAAACGTCATTTCCACGTGTTTTCAACAAAAACTTCATTTCCACGCTTCATGGCGAAACCTTGCAACATATTCCACGAGCAAGGATTACACGGACACTCTGCGGCCCCTTTGTGCTTTTCGCCAATTGCATGCTGTTCGTAACAAGTGTCTTCAACTGATTTACTGTAGGATTTGCGAGACAATCTCGCACTCAACACGTACAATGGCGAAATCGATTGCGAAGCACCCGTATAGGTGAGAACAAGAAACTCTCTTTGCAAAGTCCATCAATAAAATCACGGTTTATATTAATATTTATTTGCGAGACCGTTTTTTTTCAAAAACTCCGAACAGTTGCAGAAGACTATTTTCCTGTGCTCGAAGAACAACACCGATGCGGGGCTAGCTTGTATTGCATTGTATGGTATTGTTTATTGTTTACTGCAAAAACCGGGTGCGATGCAATAAAAAACAAACGCCATTTGTAAACACTTGAAAGCATTCCCAAGCTTGCAGTTGGGAG
>JGI24021J15306_10009628_pt1 | contig 11952 bp, 10 predicted proteins | sample Ectturendosymbi1_FD_15306 | JGI IMG/M metagenome (IMG submission 15306)
GCAATCTACTAGACTGGCCGATCCGTTTGAGCCGTTGAACAGCTCTCTAGTGCAATCGGCGGAGGAGCTAGGGCGTTGGTAAGGCAACCGAAAACTGTTGTTTTTTAGGCCGAAATCGAAGTACGAATATATCGTAGGCTGGCTCTCAAAGTGTTAAATGGCTCCTGCGGGTCTCAAAGGGAGGTCAGGCAAAAATGCTGACGTTAGCAAAAAATAACATAAATATCCTATCATTATATAAGCATTAAAAAAACCAGACATCCTTAACATTAAAGCTTTCCTTTTTTGTTGCAAACTACATACCTTCACGAGTCTTTGGAGGGTTTGAACAGCTCTCTAGCTCAATATGACAGCGAGTTATTGCCTGCGGTGGAATGCCCCCAAGAGTGACTTTTGAGGGAGCAAAATGTTGGTCAATTTTTGGTTTATGAGCCATAATTTTCGCTCCTGATATACTAGAAAATCAATCAAAGTCTCTGTAGACGCGGATTTTGACCTAGTTTTCAACTAAACTTTGAGTCCACAAAATGACCCATTGAGATGGCGCCTTGGGCCAGGCAAAGATGGCCAAAATAACCCAAAAACACCCCTACTTGTGACGTTCCCCCCCAGAAAAGCTCAAACCCAAAACGAAAACTTTTTTATTTTATTTTGACTACGAGATTTTCTGAATCTGAAGAGGTTTGAACAGCTCTCTAGCTCAATCGCCTGGTGCGTTACAGGATTGCAAAGCTCTGCAAGAAAAGTGGCGCACTCAGGACTTAAAGGGTTAAAATAATTGGTGAAAAGTATAAAAACATTCTTGGAATGTATGTTATTGCCAAAATTGCTTTGTTGAAGTTGTGATTGGAGTGCTCAATAGAAAATGCGCAAAGTTTCATACTTTGGCAGCAGCAACAACATAGATCCACGCCTTGCTCACTCTATTACTGAGCTTGCTTACGCCACATACTGTACGTAATACAAGAAAAACAATATCAACAGAAAATCATATTCAGTGCAAAGGTCTAGGTCAGGGTTTCTCAAATGGGGCCCTCGTCTCCCCTTGGGAGCCATGAGCAGAGGCTAAAACTAGGTATTTTTTTGATGAGCAGGGGGCCATAAGTGTTGAGAGTCTTTTGATGGGGGCCACGGCTCATGAAAGTTTGAGAACCACTGGTCTAGCTGATAAGTCAGTGTGATACATGTGAAAGCTATGTGAACTGTTTATGCACAGCAGGACAACTCAATGAGCAATCTGTCATAAATGCATTGATTCCATTCAATACATACTTGTCCATGTATAGCTATCCCACTGACTGCAACACAGTGAAAGCAAACCGATATTACAAATTTAGAGTATTCTTGAAATGCTGCTGCACCCGCACTATTGACTCACCTCAGAAATTGAGGTGTTTATCATATTCAATATTTGTGCCATGTTTTTTCTTAGTTTGGTGAAATAGTAAGTTGGAGACATATAATTTCATTGGGATATGCCATGCTGTTTTGCAATGTTATGTTCATTATCAATGTGTTTGAAATATAAGCAAATGTGTGAAAGCAATCGCGCTATCTAAATATTGTGAATGCATAGCAGTAATCAATTTTTCTTTGAAAGTGATAAGGTGTGATTATAGCTGGGAGTGCAGCTGGCAGCAAACATGATTGGTTCATTGTGGTTTGACAGAGCTGCTCATGAAGGCAAGCGATAGTCGTGAAATCCTGATATTCTGTTAAGGTTTACATACAAGACACAGGTATCTTTTTTCTTTTAAAACTTTGTTTCAGCAACAAGTCTCCAGGGGCTGCGCAGCTTAATATGCTTACAAAGTGTTTTGCTAGGAATACGCATGTTCAGACCTATAAATGCAAGCAAAAGCTTACAGGTGAAATGGTGAAATTAACTGAAGCAATACTTCGACAAGTCACACAAACTATTTTCAAACACATGCAATAACATTAATGCCGTTGGCCAAAAAGCAAAACTAAAGCAATTGTGGGTTGGCTACCTTCAACCAACTACAGCTATGAGTTACACAAACAGTGTTTAGCACTTGTGGCCTGCTCAGCTGGGAACTGCTGACCAGTGCTATTGGACTGTAAAACATGTCGTCTCTCTTTCATTGTTTAAAAAACATTTTTCTTGCTCAACCAGTTCAAAATTTTTTAAATTTTTAGTGTGATTTTGGTGATGGCAATTGCCTGAAATTTGCTTCTTACCAAGGTGATGGCTCGTGCTCAAAGAGTGCTGCAGCGAGTCGCACAGTGGCTGTGGATTGAACACCCAACCTTCCCATTGAGAAGCAGACATTTTACCATTGAGCTAATGCCGCCCTATTTTTCTTTTGCTTCAGCACATTTCCAACATTTCTTGAAAGCTCAGCAGAAATTTCTTCTGCATGTCATCGAGCTTCAAACCTTGTGTGATTTTCAAACTTTGCGTGGTGTTTTTCCTTGCTTGTGATTTTACTGTGAACTTTCTGTTTGTGTCTGGAGGTGGTGCGAATCGATGGCATAATCATTGTGATTTATGAAACCTTCTCTGTAAAAGGTTGTTTTTATTCAATACTGTGTGAGTTTCACAAACAACATTTAAAGCAACAAACAACTGTCTATATTTGATGGCAGCATTTGTTTCTTGCCTGATTTGTTTATATATAAAATATCTATGAAACTATACTAAATTGTTCTTCTAGTGTGGCTTGCTCTATTGTGAAACACAATCAGGTCAATGACATAGGGCTGTTGCAAATTTTTTTGGCTATTTTCCATGATTTGTTATCATTAGAATAGCATGGTATGTGTAGTAAAACCATAACTGTCTTTGCCAAAATTATTTCAGTGATCAGTAATTGTGGCTAAATAGTACTATTAATTAAATGGCTTTGACAGAAACTTGTTTGAAACAGAAGTTTCTCCCTACTCGCTGGCAAGTGCCAGTTTGTAAGCTTTTTTTTTTGGAAAACTGACCTGACGTGTCACAGTCTTCCTTGTCATGCAAATTGACACTGCAGAAGGTTAAAGTCCCTTTTTTTTCAGTATTTTTCGACCAAAGATGATGCCCTTCAGGCCATTGCAGAGTTTGAACTGTCAACTTCAACAAAGTTCAACAAATTGTTTCATCACAAATACAGTATGTTGTTCTCAGCTTGCTTTGTTCATCAGAGTTCATAATGACGTGTTTTCAAACAGCAAAGGTGACAAACTCTTGTTCTTCTGTGTGTGGAGTACATTTCATAGTCAGTTTCGCAGTAAAGAAGAATCTGCTTGCTAATGGTTACCTTCATAAATTTCCAACCAATTAGATATGCCCTTTGCGTAATTTTAAAAGTTGTTTACTGCAGAATTGTTAACTGAAACCAGTCAGCACATTTTTGTGAAAGATGAGTTTCATGATATGAGTGTATCATCAGCTAATAATTCTGTTGCGAGTATTCCATCCTTGTTATAAAAAAAAACTTATGAATTCTAGGAATCAGTGTTTTTCATCATTGTTTACAAATTGTCTGCTTTTGATTCTACCAATCCTTGGAAAAGCTAGAGTTGAAGAAACCAATTTGTTATTCTTTTACATGTTTAATTCTGTGTAAATCATAACATTTGTGTGAAAGTCTTCTCCGAACTAAGTCGTTGTTTTTTGCAAAATCCTGCCAAATTGTTGGTTCCCCATTGCTGTTGGCCTATAGACATTCAAATGCTCCTATCCAGTGGTATTGCTGTGTCAGCTGTTGGCTTGGCTGTGATAAGCTTGTGAAGTAGCAATTGTCTTTGAAACAGGAATTGTGCTTTTATTGATTTACGTACAAATCACGTTCATAGAAAGTGGATTTGGGGACTAGGTGATGGAACTGAGCAGACAGTGTTTTAAGTTCCAAAAAACAAGAAAACTGAGAAATGGTCTTGTTAACCCTTTTCTGGCCTATCGTCTTATTCTCTCGTTTCCATGAATTGCTGTGAAGCGTTTGTTTTCTTTATTCGTTGTGAAAATCGCTGCTTGTGCCAGACTATCCCTTTTCATTCAAACAACGTTTCAACAGATCCATACAAAAGTCGAATCCGCTGGGATCCAAATTCAGGAATTCCATTCACCGTCTGTGAAAGTTCCAAATTGGAATGTCAACATGGGAAAGACCGAGACTTTGAGAGGAAGGAGAAGCGAAAATCAAACAAAAACGGGGTAATGATATTATTTTTTTTCTTAGCAGTCACCAGTAACTAGCGCACAGACACATGTTATGAATTCTCTTAGGTACGACGTATCCAAAACTACGCTTTTAAGATTCTGGGGCTCTTAAACTAGTCTGTTTTTAGATGAGATTCGCCTTTAACCTGTGTTTTGTTTCCACCGTTAGTATTAAAAGTGATCCGTGTTTGCAATCTAATGTAACGGAGCTATTGTGTATTTTCGGAAAGTTATGAAAATGTTTGTGTTGTGTCTGTTTCTGAGACGTTAATTTACGGCTAATGTTTTGTAAAGTTGTTTAGGTGGATAACGAACTCCCTGTCTGGTTTTATTTCGATCATTCACCGAATTTTTTTGAATTGACTGAAAAAATGTAGGTCAATTCGGTCATAACACTTTTTTCAGTAAACGAAAAAATGCCAGCTGCTTTTAAGGTATTTCGGAACAATTACCAAAATGTCTCAGCGGAAGTAAAAACCCAGCCCCCCTGCTTTGTTCCGGCGAGCTGATGTTTTCTATCGAAGTTAATTTTACAGGTCAATAAAAGAACCAGAAAGAAGTATCTGCGTGTTGAAGCTTCAAAGAAAAAAAACTGCCAGGCGTGTATTGCTCTGCTCGAAATATGGAAGTACCCGCAATTCCAAGTAAATACATTGTTATATGATTGCGTAGATCTTGCAGGCAGGGCGTAGCGAGGGGGCAAATGACCCGGGCGCCGAATCACCGGAAAGGCGTCGAAAAGTCCCAACAATGTCACAAGTACTTTCTTCAGTACGGTAAATTTACTTCGAAAAGACCTTAGGCTGGAACATTGGGACGTCAAACTTATTTCTTGCCCCGAGAGCCAGCTAACCTCGGTACGCCCCTGCCTGCAGGCGCGTTTTCACACCCATCGAAGCGACGTGTTATACATCCCGTCCAACTGTTTGCAGCTTGATGATCTGTCGAAAAGTCAACAAACGACCGCAAGTAAGACGCTGCGCGAGCTCTTGAGTTGGAATTGTCCCGGCGTGGAAAGAGAATACGGCATCTGGGTGACCTTTCCATTAAGTAGTGTACATTCCGGCCACGTGGTTGGCGAGGTAAGATCGTTGCAAATGTTTACTTTACACAAAGCTTGCTTTCTTCCTTTGGCATGCATGCATTGCGGCGACTTCGCGAGATTTACCGTTTTTAGATATCTTTGTCGTTTGCACGTTGTCAGGCAGTGAAGGAGAAGCGCGCAAATAAAAGCTATATTGCACCACAACAATGCGATGCCCCCCCTCTGTTTCAAAAAGATGTGCGTAATCTGTTGTGAAATACGTCGATAACCTTTGGAATTTAAGGAACGTTTGTCAATACCATCACGAGGGGGCGCAGAAGAAGACGCGTCTCAGTTGCAGCATTTTAGGGTACACCAAAATGCGTCTGGGGGGGGGCACCAAAATGCGTCTGGGGGGGAACCAAAATGCGAAAATAAAACAAGCAGTATTTTTGGCTGCGGAGTTTGGAGACGTTCTTGGCGGATTGTCGAGAAAACAAAAACATGTAGGGGATGATTGGAAGAAATGCCATGAATTTCATTTCTATAAAAATCACGAAAACGCGGCCAGGTGTTGTTTCAAGGAAATTTTGTTTGTTGTTACCGTAGCAACATTCTCTACTACACCTTAAATAGAATCACGTACCCCTGGGGCATCATTCAAAGGGCGTCGAATTCAACTTGGTCTCCCTGTGCCACACGCCCCCACCCTCTTGACACCGTTAGTTTCGCTTCCAGTGTTTGTCGGCAAGTAAAAGTTCCTTCGTGTGCTTTGGAAAAGAAGGCAGCTTCGCAACTGTCGCTATGTTTGAATGTCAGCATCCAGCAGCGGTCACGATTTTGTCATGGCGGGCAGCTAAACCGCGTTCTTTTGCCAATTGCTTCAGCAATGCGCGGAAGTAGTTCATCACTATATTCACCGAAAATTGTTCTGTGTCTCAAACATAAGCGTAGCCAGGGGGCCATGCTCCCAAAGCTTTAGAATATTTAGTCATCTTGTGCTTTGGAAATCGGCGTCCCAAACAAAAATACTGTTGCTCACCTAAAATCAAACATTTTGGCCTCCCCAAAAATTTTGGGCTGGCTTCGGCACTGGCCTAAGAGATTTTTTGGCGAATTAGTGGTGTTGACAAACAAAAACTTTGCTCTTCTCGGTTTCTGGCAGACCGGCAGCATCCGACATCCAGTCGACGAACACCTCGTGGAAAAAATCTATCAGTTTGTTGACGAGGGCGTTGTGTCTCCTGTCGAAATAAAACGTCGACTCGAGGAGTACGTTGTCAACGAGCTGTTCCGTAACAAGAAGCCTCCGCCGTCATCGAACAAAAAGTTCTACCCCTCCTTGAAGGTGATCCGCAGTCATTATTACCACGCCTACATCGACAGGAAATTGGACAAGGGCGACGCGGGCATCCGCATGAAAGTGTTGCTGACTTTGGATCCGAAGGTTGTGGAGAGAATCGCGATGCAGAAGATATCGATGTCTGCCAGGGTGGTGCCAACGAGCGCGCTCTCGCAGATCACGAGCATCATCGACCGAATCAAGGAAAATACTCGCGAGATGAAGTCAGAAAAGGAGCTCAGGCGCGCGCGCGACAGCTTGGCCGCCATTGTGAAGCGCTTGCGAACGTCCGACGAACGTCTGACCGCGTCGGACCTGATCGCAAGCGAAGAAAGTGCTGCTCCCAACACCGGTACAATCCCTGGTACTTTGCAGGTCCAGTCGGTGGAACTCATTGGCAACGAAATAGTCATAGACCCGTTGTACGGTGTCTCTTCAGCAGTAGAGGAGTCGCGGACCTTCGAAGAGTTGAGCAGCAAAAGTTTCCAGCTCGTCGAGGTTGTCCCGGCAACCGCCAGTTCCCTGGCAACCGCGCCATCTTTCACGCCCAGCCTGAAGCTCGTCAAGCAGCAAGCCCTCGACCAAGTGCTGCTAAAGAACGGACCGCACCTGCTGTCCATGACGCAACTGAAGTGCCTGGAACAGCGACTTGATCCCGAAGAGAAGCAGCTCGTACTGTCCGTGGACAAGTCCTTCAAGGAAGGGCACTTGAGCGACGGTGTAGTGAACAGCTACCTGTGGTCTCTGTGTCAGAATCACAAAAACGCCGCGTACCTCGCATCCAACGTCGCCGCCCTCCTCCAGCGCGGCGCGTCTGTAAAAGTTCAAAGCGCCGACGAAGTGATAGGGGGTAAGCGCTTCCTGTTCGTCCCGTGGAACGCGACGGGGGGACACTGGCTCCTTCTGGCCGTCGACTTGCCCAACAGGGCCCTGTTCTACCTCGACCCGGTTGTCCTGGTAACGAAAAGCGATGACGTTTTCCTCCAGACCGCCAATGATTTCATGTCGCGTTTCATGGCCGAGCGGTTCGGTTTGCGAATCGACACCGTGGAATCGATCAACAGGACAGTGTGGGAGGACCGGGTCGGGTCCGGCGTGCTGACGTGCATGTATGCGAGGTGCCTCGCCGCCGATCAAAGCTTGTTGCTGCACGAAAGCGAATACGCGTATCGGAAACACATATTTGATTCGGTGTCGGGCAATTTCTTTTCATAGGTTTCGCGTTGTTTCTTACTTTTCTTAGCACTTTACGAGTACGCGTACCTGACCGTCAGTTCAAGGTAATTGCTACCGGATGAATATGCACTGGTTGGTACGTCGGATTTAGCGCTGTTGCTGGCTGTCAAAATGATCTTACATTTTCTACGCTCATCAAGTTTTCCGTCATGCTGAGAGTGATTGCATAGATTGTGTCGTCAGTTTATGTCTGAAAGCAAAAAAATCCTTTACGTCAGTGAACGTGGTCCAGGTGCACCACCCGTGACCCACCTGGAATTTCTAGTGGTCCGCACAGAGTTTCTCAAGAGAGATAGGCCGATATATCGGAGAGTTTCTCAAGAGAGATAGGCCGATATATCGGCCCAGGCATATCGGACCGACAGGGCCTCGGAGAGAAATTTTATCAGGAGGTATAAAGACCGACACCGGGCCTCCTTATTTTGTTGGACCCTCGTCGAAACTTGTAGCTTGTTTGTACATTAATCAGAACCAGTTGTCATGCTACGATTTACAAATAGATTAATTGTTATATTGGCAGCTGGCTTAAACTGGTAATTTTAGGCTCGATTGCAGAAAAGTGATGCCACGTATTTTTAACTTTCCTGGGCCCCCTGTACCTACCGGGCCCGGGTACAATGTACCTCTCGTAGCCCTGCCGACCGATATTTGGGCTTTACCGATATATCGGTATCGGCCAAAACGGCTGATATTATCGGCCACAGTAGGTGTTGACAAAACGCTTTTGTATTCCTCACGCATGCAGACAACTTGCGCAAGAAAGCACAACGAAGCAAGTCTAGACAGTTATCTTGCAGCAACGCTAGCAGGTCTGGTTTCGTAAAAAGCATACAAGCTGAACCATGGAGCAGGCGTCTGCCGTTGCAGCCGAAACAAAAGCATCATCAACAGGTTGACTGGTTAACCCGTTGATGATGTTAACCCGTTGATCATCATCAACGGGTTAAAAAAAACGGAAGCATCATTAACGGGTTAATCAGATTAATTAAAAATCATAGCAAAATGTTGAAATAGCTGCAATTTGAAAAATTTTAACTCATAAATACTGATTTTTGAAGTTTTTGAAAAAACAGTCTATCTATGCTTGAAACCTTTCACTGAAATGCCCTTATTCACTGATCAATGTGGAATACAGTTCCGATTAGTTGCTCATTAGATGTCGGCATAGCAAAGTGGCCCATTGGATATTTTCTTTGAAGTATGGTTCATGGGCCAAAAAGGTTTGAGAACCACTGTTTCGCGTCGCGGTTGTTTCCGGAAAATGAGTTTTCAACCGCGGTCTTTCAGTTCTTGACATTGCACTGCGCGTTCCGGCAGAGAATTGAAATGGAATCTGATAACGATGGTAGTCAATCATCAGACAATGGGTATTTTGCCCCACGCTTCCTCTGTCGTAAAACAGGATGTCTGTTCAATGTAGGGGGATTGCTTCTGTCGTGTGTAGAATTTACCGTTATTAGCAACGGGCAGGACCGCAGCCGTGGGGAGTATTCGGGGGCAGTTCCTCCCAAATTTTGTAGTGCCCAGAAAATTATTTATTATATTGACTTCATTAAGTTTGTTTCAAACATATAATAAGAGCAGAAATCGTGCCCCCCAAAATGTATTTTGCAATCCCCCAAACCTTGAAACCTGCCTGCGGGCCTGGTAACAGATCTACACAATATTTAATCAGTTTTGTTTGCATCGAATGCATTTTTGTTCTTCACCAGATCTGCTATATTCATTCATAGTCGTAGCCAGGGAGTGCCCAGGGGCCATCCCCCCAAATATTTAGCTTATCTAGTCATTTTGTGCTTTTTGAGAAGCGGGGTCCAAAAAATACTGTTGCTCGCCTAAAGTCAAGCATTTCGGCCCCCAAAAGAAGTTATGCGGTGGCTACGCCACTGTGTTCATTACAATCTACGACGACCTCACCGAAAAAACGTAAATTCAGTTTAGGTTAAGACAACTACCGCACACAGATTACACTTGGCATTTAAAATAACTTCTGAGTTTTTCAACAACGCCGGAAGACTACGCTGACGGTGTGCGAACTTGATGCGTTACAAAATTCGTTTCGCAAGACGAAGCAATTTCAATCAACAAAAACTGAGTGATGGATTTCAGCCTTAAAAAAGTAATTTTAACTTGCATCCACTGGGACTTGGACAAAAACAAACACGTTTTTTTATGCTTTTAAATGACAAAAAGAATGAATTTTGAAGAATGTGACAGGTTTAACTAAAAAAAACAAAAATTCACTTAAGCCGTGGTGGGTGTTTGCTGGCACGTGTACGCATCACAGCGATGTCCGAAACCAAACTTTCTGCATGTTTGCGGGTGATGCGGTTCTAACCAGAGATGATCACGGATCAGGATTGAAGGCAATTTTGGCTGGATCGGACAGCAATTTTTTTGAAGATTGGCGGATCAGGACTGGATCGCACTGAGGAAAATTTTGTTGCATAACTTCGGTTATTCTGACAGTGTCATACGTTTTATTATTTACAGATTTGATAAATTGAGGAAATGCCACATAGGCACTGCCTTAAAAATACATGGCTTTATATTGGCGGATCAGGACTAGATGGGACCGATGATTATCAAAAATTTGCGGATTAGGGTTGGGTCGGATTCCATTGTTTCGGATCAGAACTGGACTCGGACTGAAAAATTTTACAGTCCGCTCATTTCTGGATCGACCCCGTCTGTCAACGTTGTGGTCTCGAACTCTTGCTTGGCCGCGACACAAATTGCAGCTCAGTTTTCTTCACGCGACACCACAGCTGCTAATGACTGGAACGTAATTCACGGAAACATGGCCGTATACAGTAGGTCGCAGTAGATAACTGGTAGAAACGCACTCGTTCATTATTGGCGTTTCATAAAAGTCGTTGCTGTAATTTCAAGCAACCGTTCTTAGTTTTGAACTCGCAATGTCTTGTGGATTACGAGTTTTCCAGCCCTGCAGGTGTTCGTATGGAATGTCGCACACCCAGGGTTGAAGGAAAGAAACAAACAGGGGAGTAAAATTTAGTCCTGGAACAGCGCAGCTCACAAATGCAAAAGCAGTTTGCGCAAATCTCTTCGAATACGAGAGCAGTCGAGTACACAAGGTGTGCGCCTGGAATAGCGCACACCTTCGGGCTGGAAAGTACATAATTGTCTTTCTAGCTTTTTTGTGATTTTCGCTTGATCGCACGATCTGGAAAATGTCACGTCATGTTCTGTTTCACAGGGTGTGTGCCGCACACCTAGCACACCCGAAGTATACGCCTCTGCAGAAGGCCGACGGAAGTGGCTTTGCAAGGTTTTGTGTATGTCAGTGACCATGGGTGGCGGAACCTTTTTCAAAGTGGGGAGGCACAAGTGATCGTCAAAAATCTATAGAAAATTTTTGTGGTTTGAATTGGCAGCTGTGACGTCAGAAGCATTGAAATATGACGTCATTAACTTTTGTCAGCATGTTTTATGCAATGTTTCGTAAGCCTTCATCGACCCCTATCTATACTACACACTATCTATCTACGCTACACTGACTTGAGCATATGAATGTATAGCTAGTTGTTCTTAGTCTTAGACAAAATTCATTCACAAGTAAGTAGCCTACACAAATGCACAAAGCTAAGGGAGCGTTTATGGATGAGATGGACTTTCAAAATGATGATACGGTAATGGAAAGTTATGAACAGTGACAAGGCCACATTAAAAAGAGCCCGAGTTAACAACTTAGTGAAGTGGGACCGTGGGTGGCGGCAAAAATATATAAAGCAAGCTCGCGTTTTCCAATATAAATCATAAACGAAGATTGGGGGTATATGGGGCGCCGTTCGTAAAAGTATTATATCTGACAGATTTAGCACAAAAACTGCTATCTCTGCGCATATTTAGCTATCTCTGCGCAGAGATAGCTATCACTTCACGCATTTAGCTATCTCTGGGCAGAGATAGCTATCTCTGCGTGCATTTAGCTATCTCTGCGCAGAGATAGCTATCTCTTCGCACATTTAGCTATCTCTTCGCACATTTAGCTATCTCTGGGCAGAGATAGCTATCTCTGCGTGCATTTAGCTATCTCTGCGCGTATTTAGCTATCTCTGCTCGCATTTAGCTATCTCTGCACATGTATAGCTAAATCTGCATGCATATATAGCGCTGAAGCGTGTCGGAGGAAAACATGGTATCCTGTCTGAAGAAAAACTT
>JGI24021J15306_10009630_pt1 | contig 11951 bp, 11 predicted proteins | sample Ectturendosymbi1_FD_15306 | JGI IMG/M metagenome (IMG submission 15306)
CCCGGATCCGGAGTCAAAAATTTGTGAAAAACCGGACCCGGATCCGGAGTCACTTTTCAATTTCGGCATTGGCAGGAGTCTGTGTGGTCATTTCTCAGGTAAGAACATGGATAAATTACGGTTGGAATGATGATTGTAGCCGGAGTCTGAACTGAAGTCGGATTCTCAAATTTTAAGAATAACCGGACCCGGATTCAAAAATTTTGAAACAGGAGCGGAATCGGTGTCTGAAAAAGTGACTCCGACCACCTCTAGCTTGAACTATTTTTTCCACCTTCTGCTCTCTGGCACCACTGCTGTTTGGTACCTCTGTTATTTGGCGGCGGTGACGACGAACCCCTGTCCAGTAACGTGACTAAATAATTCACAATTAAATCATTTTTTATTGAAGATTTAAAAAACTCGATTGCTTAAACAGTAACTGTTAGCAAAAGTGTCCCTCAATGCGAAAATTTTGTGTGCAGGCCCAACACATTTTGACCAACTTAGTCTGAACCCGGCCCGACCCAAAAAGCCTAGCCCGACTAAGTCTAACAACTCTGAGCTGTGGTTACTAAGGTGAAGATGGCAGGTGATGCGATTGTGACGTTTAAATGTTTATGGCGCATTTATAGCGACGTTGTTGTTTGATGCTACAATACTCGAAAGTTTCTGGTGTTCAGCCATGCAAAGTTACCAAAAAATTGAGTACAAAAGTCCTGTCTACTCGAGCAGGGCCGGCCTTGAGCGGATGCAACCCATGCAGCTGCATTGGGCCCCGCGCCATGGTGTTTAGGAAGATTGTTTATTTTTTTCCAGATACCACTTGACACGTGATCAGCCAAACCATCCGGTGTTCTAAGTTCCCTAATTCGCTCCCAAACCTTTCCCAATCAGCTTTCAGCTCAGATTTAGCAGCAGCATCAGAGAGCTTATTGATGCATAATTCTGCAGAAGCTTTCATCAATGCAAAGTTAAAACATCCCGCTTGAAAAACTTTGCTCAGTTTTGTCAGGTTAGGTGGCAACATTGGCAAAAGGAAAACACCATATGAAATGTTTTGTTTTCACAAGTCGCAGTAAAACATCATTTTTTAGTTTCTCACAACTGTTTCAGTGCAGCCCTAATACTATAGCCAAAATCTCACTCCTAGCTCTCACAGTTGCGTCACTCGGCAACTACCTTGTTTTGAATGCACGCAGCAACTGCCCACCTTGTGTCTTTTAAATTATTGTAGTGTGATGCATCGCCAGGCAAGCTGATCGCAACGGTGAAACAGTAGCTAAAACATTTCCATAATGCATTGAAGTGCTTTCACATTTTCGTACACTGTACAAATCTGCGGCAGCATAGCAACATCCGACGCGAGGTGGTGCGCATGACAATGCGCTGATACCATTCTTGTAATTTCCGCTTTCAACTTCTGTGCTGGAGAATTGTGTTGGCCTATCATTCATTGCATCCCATGCTGCAATAACCACATACAGCAAAACATAGTTTCCTCAAATCGTTTTATTTTAGTACAAACCAAAACCATTTCTTCTTGTCTTTCAGAATTTTGGGTAGCATTACAAAATTTTAGGGTGTCATTTTGACACCCAAAAATGGCTTAAAAAAAAACACTGGGTGAAAACACAATGATAAAGGAGTTGATCAATTTATTTTGCCTTTTGCCGAACACGATTGATAGAAATTTTGATTTAAACTGGATTTGGATTTTGAAACTGTCAGTTTATCAGATTTGGATTAGATTTTGAAATGAAACTGTCAGATAGGACTTGGATTTGAATAAATCTTAATCCGTTCATCTCTGGTAGATGCTAAAATTGTATCTGAATTTGCAACTCAAGGACCACATGAAAAGCATACCACAAACTCCAGCGTAATCCAGATGTCACTGCCAAGACTACCACTCTACCATTGTGTGTTTACCATAATATGATGCAGTACCAAGAAAGTCTGAACCTGTTTTCTGTTTGGTGACTAAACCTAACCATTCCATGGGCTGAATTAGGTGGGTGTGGCTACCTAGCAGTTGACCTTGCGTAACAGCTGCTGGCTACGTAGATATTTCCTTTCAGTGGCATAGTCAGCCCAAAGCTTGGGGGGTGGCAAAATGTTTGGTTTAAAGCGAGCAACAGTATTTTGTTTAAGATATCGCCTCTCAAAGCACAATGACTAGATACCCTGAAAAGGCAATGCCAATGGCTACAAAACTGCCTGTGGACCTTGGTGTTGAAACCTTACTCGTCTGCCACATGTAATGTGACAGAAATGCACAACGAGAGAGCAGTAGGTTTGGTAGAAATGTACTAAACGTAAAACCTAAACCCTAACGCTAACCCTAAACGTAAACTTTGAAACCTTAACCCTAAAGCCCAAATGTAAACCTAAACTGTAAATGTGAAGAGAAAAGTTTAGCAACTGTTGAAAAAAGTAAAGAAAAACTGGTCCCATGAATTGAAATAAATGAAAGTCGCCAAGGTGGGAGCTGAACCAAAAACCATTGGCATAGCAGACGTAAATGCTTCTGTTACGCTACCACAGCAGTGCCACTTGAGTAACAAACTCAGTGTTTTATGCGAACTTTGTCATGCGAGGCAGTTCTGTAGCTACTTCCTTCAAAAAATCTGGTGGGGCAATGGCCCCCCTGGTTATGCCTGTGCTTCCTTCAGAGTTTAGGTTTAGGGCAGTCGTAACTGGGGAGCATGCCTTTCCAGGAGGTAAATCAATTTCCAGGGAAGTGCAAGCCTTTGCATGCTTTAGTACAGAGGCAAGCAACCTTTTTCGCACTGCAGTCCAGTTTCAGCCTGGCATCATGATGGAGACCGGCCCTGAATAAAATAATGAATGTCCACTGTGTGGCACATGCAAATTTAATTTATTACAAATCAAAAGTCATTGCACTGATCACTGATAGATCTAACCTTGTTTTGCTGCAGTAAGACGCTTCGACCTATACTAGGGATTGTGGTACCTGCAACGTGTTCCGTATGTCAGTCATTCCAGTCAATTTTAAACAAATTTGGCCCTGGTTCTGTATAAGCAGGCAACAGCTTCTTCTTGGGCCAGCAGTGTTTGCTGGCCCCTGCTTTACAGCATCGAAAGTCTGATCAATGAAGTTGTCAATAAATGCATTCGTTTAAAAGCAAGTTTTAAAAATTAAATCTTTAAGTAAGTTTTAAAAGTAATAAGTAAGTCAAGAGGGCTTGAAACAAAGGACAAATACTTATGGGAGGTGTAGCAGAAAAAAGGTTAAGAACCACTGGTTTAGCTTTATAGTTTAGGGTTGTGGTTCTCAATGTTCCATGGTTTGTAACCCCCTTTCAAAGACTCAACACTTTGGCTTCCGGTCGCTTCTGGGGATTTTCACAAAAAAAGCACCGAAACGCATGTGGTTTTGCGCAGCGATTTTTCCGATCCGGTAAGTGCTACCGACCTGGTCAAAAGCTCAAAAGATGCAGTAAGTCTTATAGCTTGCACTTGAAAAAAATTTTTTTGGTTAGGGTTGTGGATTTTTTCTGAGTGACATCATAAGTAGAGCCACCTTGGCCAACTTCACTTGGCCCTGGGCTCAAACCGTTAGTTGGTAGTATTTCGCTGAAGTTTTTTATTGGAAACTAGGCTACAATCCGAGTCTTTTGACACTTTGGATGGCCTGCTGGGGTTTCAGGTTCAAAAGTTATGATCTAAAGTAGTAAAAAGATTTGACTAATTGGCTAATTTGATTATTTTAGATCATAACTTTTGAACCAGAAACGCTAGAAAGTCAATCAAAGGTTCAATAGACTTGGACTCGAGCCTAGTTTCCAATGAAAACTTCAGCGAAATACTTTGGCCTAGCGGTTGGGCCCTAGGCCAGGTAACATAAGCTAAAATGGTCCCAAAATTACTTCACTTATGACGTCACTCACAAAAAATCCGCAACCCTCATCCAAAAATTTTTTTTCAAGTGCAGACGAGAAGACTGGCTGATCTGTTTTAGCCCTTGAACAGCTCACTAGCGCAATCGGTGGAGGAGCTATGGCGTTAGTAAGGCAACCGAAAACTGCTGGTTTTAGGCTAAAATCTAGGTACGAATATATCGTACGCTGGCTCTCAAAGTGTTAACAGTGAAGACTTGTGGCCCCAGGGTTGTCAGGTTGGTCCTTTTGGGGCTAAATTTGAGTGAAACTTGCTGGCCCCAAATTTTTGTTTAGGGATCGATTTGGCCCCTTGCAAGAATTAGGTCTGACCACTCTTGCTTCTTTCTAAGAAACCATATTTTTCACACTTTTGACTAACTGATTGCAGATTTTCACCAAACTTCTATATTTTGAAGAGTTTCGATTACAAAATTTTGTTAGTATCCTTAGATTTTCTGATTTAATGTGAAAGTAAGTTCACCAGAATACTTGTTACTTGCTGCAGTTGTTATGGTAGTACTAAGCAGTGAGAACCGTTACATTACCTAAGCTTGTTTTGGTAGTGCAAGAACCTGTGCTTGTTGGTTTTGTTCAGATTGTTTATCGCTTTAGCACTTATGGAGGATGGTAAATTTATCTTAGTTTATAGCTGCACATGGAAGTTAACTTATTCTTTTATGATCTTTCATCATGTACTTGTTTTGCTGCAGATCTGCAATTGTGATTGAGGAATATTGCCAATTAGTAAATTGCTAAGTATGGGTTCGTATGACTTTGTAACTGCTGATAAATTTGGAAAAATGGATGGCCCTTCTTTTGGCCTCTTGTCTTAGAATTTTGTTTTTTTTTTGAACTAGCTTTCACCCATTGGCAAAAAGTAGATCTGGCAACCCTGTGTGGCCCCCTGCTCATCAGTAGGGTTTTGCAATATCATGGCAAAACTATTTAGTAAATGCCTCTGCAGGGTGTACAGATTTTACAATTACTGTTGCCCTAAAATTGTTCGATATATTTCATAAGAAACAAATGTACTACAGTGTATTTATGGCGCAAGAAAATGCTTCAAAAAGTTGAAATTGCATTATATCGATATATCTGATGAGTTTTAATATCTATTTTTGTTTGGTTGTGCATCTTTTATGTGTAGCCTATATGTCTTAGGGCTGCTATCTGGTTTGTTTTGCCTTTTTTGGAGACAAGGTTTGGATTTTTTGGTAAAGACAGGTTGGCAACGCTGGTTGCATGTCGTAGACTCGTATTGGTGGCAGAAAGCTGTTAGTTTTAATATTGTTGATATGATGACACATGTAGTCAGAGGGCACTGAGGCCAACACATCCAGAACAGTGTTTCTCAAACTTTGTTGTTCAATTGCTCACTTTTCACTCTCGACACATTGTTTTTGGCCTTCAAGCCTGATGCAGCAAACGCAAGGTAGTGTTTTTAAAGACTTTTATTAAAGAAATCAACACATATTATGATCCCCAGTTCAGTGTGATGGATGTGCTTGGCGGCTTTCCCAAGCTGCAAAATATTGGAAGAAATTTTAGTGAGGTACAGCCTTAGATCACCTTGCTTCCGAATCAACAAGTGGTTTCTTGAGAGCATATGTGTTGTTTTGCCCCTATTGTCTCCTTTGTTTTTTCACCCCCTTGCCCCTTGAAACTCACCTACATGGAGGCGATTCCGCCCACTTTGAGAACCACTGTTCTAAAACTACATGCATGCATGTGAGCGAACTTCATTGCATTAGAAAACAGAATGGATGGTGGCACTACCATCAGCTGTAAGCTTTTGAATACATTCAGATTGTTGATGCTTGTCTGTATGACTGCTTTGGTTAGTGGTTGCTGGGTTATCAGACGGAGTGGTAATTGCATTCTGATTGCCATTCAAAAATGCTCAACTCGTGCCCAAACTAGCCTCCACTGACAAGCACACTCTAGTAACTGTGCCTTAAAAAATGCATGCATTGAATGCTTAATCAACAAACTTTTAATAACGTCTGAATATCGTTCTACAGGTCAGATGGGTGAAAAACGATTTCGCCACCACCGAACTGGCTGCAACAATCAACGTTTGAAACTCGACGCCATTCTTGAATGGCATTACACTTATAGCCAGAGCACAATTTTTTTGAATGAGCATAAAATTGCTACAGCTTACATTACAGGATGCTGATACCAAAAACCAGCATTTTTTGAATTGGATTTTTTTGTGTTTGTTCCTGAAAATTGATTAGTAATTTATTACAACCATAGAGTAGTCACAGACAGTCGATGCTTATTCTTGAAGCTGACTTTTGCACTTTTGGCTTTGTATATGATGAAACAATAAGTATAATTCAGTGTAGGCAGCATAAAAATCTCAGTAATTGAGGCTACAGTATTTGCTGAAGAATGTGTTGCAGACCTTCTGTTGCAGAAAGTAACACAATATGCAAAAAAGGTTTAACATGATCAAGTTTATAGCAAAAATGCTCAACTCGTGCCCAAACCAACATGCACTCACAACAAGCTCACTCTGATAACTGTGCACTCTTGCCCAAAAAATGCATGCAAAGAACACTCACTCAACAGAAACTATCAACACTGTCTGAATACCGTTCTATAGGTCGGATCAGTTAAACACTGATTTTGCCACCACTGAAATTGGCTGCAACAATCAACGTTTGAAACATCATGCCATAATCACTTAAATACTGCACCACTAGCAAATTCCACATTGTTTATACCACTTTTCAGAGAGCCACATGCAGCTCCCAAGCACCTTTTGTGTGGCTCTCAGCAGTCTTTCAATAAAACCAATAGTGTAGCCAGCATAAAAATTAGGGGGACAAGAAGGGCCACCAGGATGCATGAAGTCCAGACTGTTGCAGGTGTTCACTTCTTTTAACAAGACTGTACCACATTTCATCACAGGCGACACACAAAAATTCATTGACTTTAAGATAATAGCAGAAAATCCTTTAAAACTGGAAGCATATCCAAATTTGCTTTAGAAGAAAATTCATCACCTTGACTGATATGCTTCATAGCAAGTCCAGTTGATGACATAGCCATGAAGAAATGAAATCCTCGTGTATCCTTCCTGGTGGAGGCATAAGTCGTCATTGTATCTTATTTTCTGCATCAATTATGTGTTTTTTCAGGAGTTTGACAAATTTTATACTTAAAATATTTTGATTGCATTAAGTTATCAACTGAAGGCCGTTGGAGACTTTCCATTGCAGTAGCTCGTTTTACGTACCACCAATCCCTTAGCATGGAGATTTTAAATGAATAGGGGCAAGGATAGACCATGTGGCTTGCACACTGTGGTCTTGATTTTACTTGCACAGGTTGTAAAATGACTTATTTTTGTATTGCGAAGCACAACTATCACTGAAATGTTCAACATTATTGAAGCTGGGAATGATATCTTTAATGATTTGCATTGTTTTCTCTTGCATAAGGTAAACCTTAGTTAGACCATCCGAAGAACTTTGCAACTTTGTTGAGTCAAATGAGAACCTTGCGCCTTATCCTGCATATGAAATGAGTAATTTCCACCAAAGTCCAACACTAAAGCTGCTAAGTGTTAATGGTGGTGGTGGTGCAAGCCTGGGGCATTGACTGTTGCATTTTATTAATTTGAAGCTATTAGGCAATTTTTACTTTTTACCTCAACATTTCTTTCTTGACACAATTGGATATGAACACTTAACAGTTTTGGTGTTGATAGACTTTTATTAGCTTCGGTGTTGATAGACATTGGTGAAAATTACTCATTTTCATATGCAGGATGAGGCACAAGGTTATCATTTGACTCAACAAAGTTGCAAAGTCCTTTGGGTAGTCTGTTATTACAAGTCCAGTTAAAATGAGCTCAATCATGTAAATCTTTGCTTTTTGTCAAAAGAGCACGGAATGATACAACTATTGTTTACTTTACGCAAGAGAAAACAATGCAAATCACTAAGGATATTGTTCCCAACTTATGTTGAATATTTCAGTGATGGTTGTGAGTCGCAATACAAAAATAAGAAGTCATTTTACAACCTGTGCATGCATAATCAAGACTACAGTATGCAAGCCTCGTGGTCATTTCTTCACACTAATCATGGAAAACCACTATGTGATAGAATTGGTGGCACTGTAAAGCCAGCAACTGCAATAGAAAGTCTCCAAAGGCCTTTAGATAACCAAATTTTGACTGCTGAAGCAATGATAACTTACTGCAATCAGAATCTTTCAAACATAAAATTTGTCAACCTCTTGAAACAAGACTTAATTGATGCATAAAGAAAGCTATAATTAAGACTTCAACATGCCTCCACCAGGAAGGATACATGAGGATTTCACTATTTCATGGCAGTGCCATCAACTAGACTTTATGAAGCATATCAGCCAAGATGATGAATTCTCTCCTAAAGTAAATTTGGAGATGCCCCAGTTTTGAATGATTTTCTGCTATTATCTTGAAGTCAGTGGATTTTTGTGTGTTGTCTATGATGAAATGTGGTACATATGCATGATAAAAAAAGTGAACACCTGCAACAGTCTTGACTTCATGCATCCTGGTGGACCTGGTGGCCCTTCTCGCTCATCATATTTGCCAAAAAAAAGATGTATGCCAGGTAGCTTTTCCACATGTACAATGTAAAATTGATGTACCTTCACTTGCAACTGCTCGTCAACAGGGCCTATGTGAGGGGGGTATAAAAAGTACATCATACCTGGGCTCATTAGGGACAGGGGTCTGGGAAAGTTAAATTGTGCATGATCAGTTCTTCTAAAATCAAGCCTAAAATCATTAGTGTAAGCCAGCTGCCAGTATAACAATTAATCTATTTGTAAATCTTACCATGACAGCTTATTCTGATACCTATACAAACAAGCTATACATTTCAATACGGGTTAAAAAAATAAGGAGGCCTGGTGTCAGTCTTCATAACCCCTGAGGGATAAGGCACAGGCTCTGTGTCAGTCTTCATAACCCCTGAGGGGTGAGCCAGATGCATCTAAGGATAAAATTGTAGTAGCCTGGGAGAAATATAAAGCTTAACATTATTGTAGTTTGTCTATCACTATCTACCACTGCATGACAACATGTTTGATCTCTAAATCCTTGTTTATTTGGAGCATAGCTCATGACTTAAATGAGCACTGCAGATTTGCGCCCTTTTTCCTAAGCAAATTGTCACAACATAGGCAAAATGCTATTTTCTTGTATTATCATTATTTTTTTGTTTTTGGCACGTTGAAGATCCATAATGTTTTAAGTCAAGTTTTTGGTTGTAGATGTGATCTGTGAGCTTTTTAGCCATCTTGCTGGAGTTCTGGAATGGATCTCATTAGTCAAATGACAACGCAATGTTGCTTTACAGCTTTTTCATCAATTAAACATTGAACCTAAATATTTAAATCAACCATGTAGAGACACATTTGACATTGCAGGATGTCTATCCTTTTTAGGAAAGAAAAGCATGTTGACAGTTTTGTTAAAATTAAAAACAGTATTATGTTCAACATCAAGTTATAATAGGTGAATGCATGGGAACTTGTTTAGTACCTTGAATAAGGTGAGGGACCACTGACCTAGGCTGTCAGGTCACCTGGGCAGTTTGTAGTTTGTTGGCCGTGGTTTGCTTATCACTGCCTGAGAGACTTGGATGACTGCCAAAAAAGTGCCATTTAAGCCAATTAAAGACATTATAGAACTACTTTTCTAGGTCATGTGAAATTGAAAAAAGGTTATGTAAAAATTAAAAATTCTTTAGAACAAATGTTGCATCTAATGTTCACTAGATTTGCTTCTTTCCTGATACATGTTTTTGTTAGCCATAATTTAAAATACTGCCTTTATTTTCAGGTTTATGCTATGTCGTCGGTAAATAATTTAGATATATTTGAAATTACATTAAAAGAAACTGCTTTAGAAGGATTAGATGGTATCACTCTGCCAACATTATGGAAAAGGTTGATGCAAAGAGAACTGAAAATTCCAGCTGCACTATCGGAACCATTAAAGCATGATTTGTGGGATTTTTTAGTGCATCATCCAAACATTCAGTTTTTTTCTTTACCAGAAGACAGGGAAGAACCTGATATTTTTAACAGGTACATGATTCAAACATATGTTAGTGATAATACTGTGTTGCTATTAATTCATATTATCACTCATATAAAGCTGGAATTTTGTTGCCTTGAATTTAGTTTTAAGTAAATGACTTTGGACATCAGAAATTTTTTTGTTTAGAGTATCCATGATTTTTGGCTAGATCTATCCATTACCGCCAGTTATAGGTTGTTATCTGGGTAAATACTAAGTTACTTTGACATTAATCTTGTTCTTTTTTTCACATTTTTTCTAGATTTCATGGATTAGATGTACAATCTGGACATTCCTTTGCAGTTGCTCCAGATGAACTAGATAAGCTACATGATGTTTACCCTGTTAAGCCAGTTCAGGACATAGGAGTAAAAGTAAGCGTTAAATATAATTGATTTCTATTGATCGTTATGACCATACGAACTGTTTGTTATTCTTATACCAAGGCAGTGAATAGATTCATACATAACATCACTCATAATAATAGCACAGTCTTAGAAATTAGTCAGCTAGAAGTGGAAAGCATTCTTTCACTGTGTAGTCATTGACTAAACATTTTGCCTGGACTTCTTACTGCCAATGTTTGAAAGTCTTAACTAGGGGAGCTTAATTTTTTCAGCAGAGCATCATTCCCTAATTGTGTTGAACTTAAATTGGTACTTAATCGCACTGCTTTTTGATTATATGTGCAAGTGTAAAAGCAAACAACTCATTTGATGCATATTCGTACAAGGCTAAAATATAGAAAAAAAGGTCCATATTTGTACTCAATGTTTCAGTAAACGTATTTAAATGCCTGTCCTGATAAGTATGTTTGGAATGAGTTAAAAGTTAATTGTAGCGTGACATACTTTTTTTTTTGTAATAGGGGTATTATGCCGGTTGTCAAACTTTCAAATGATGGTCATGAGATTTCGAGTATGACTGGAGTGAGGAAGTGTGAATTCTGCTGCTCTATAAAATTTTTTGCCTAAGTAAAGTAACCAGCAAAAGAAAGGACATCACTTTTATGCAAAGCAAACAGACATTTTCATGGCTCATCTGCATCAACTGCTTCTGCTTAATTTCTTATTTTTCCAGGATGAATTAGCAACTGATCGTGGCACAATACAACCTAAAAAAGATCTTCATGATCAAAATGGGACGTTTAGCACTCTAATGTTATTACTTTGGTACCAGGTTATATGAGTTTATGCAGAACAGTACAGCACTATGTACCGATGTGTTTCTGACTGACATCTTTTGTTTGGGTATTGGCTATAATCTTTTGACCTTAAATTTGTAAATGTACGTACATAGACTGTCAAGAGAAAAAGTGGATATGTAATTGAAATGCTTGTTTGCACTTCAAATACTGATTTAGGCCAGAGGTCCGCAAATACTTTTTGGCACTACCTAAAAAATAGTTTTAAATTCTCGCAACCCAACTATTTTGTGAGCATATAGTTTTGTGGAAAATGCTCGTAAAATTTTAGGACTACCATTGACAGTAGCAAGTTTCTTGTACAAAACTGTATGAAACTTGACACATAAAACAGTAAATGGTTGCATTTACTCTGTCTATTAACACTTTGAGAGCCGCCTGGTTTCGGCAATTTTTGCAACAAAAAACAGCAGTTTTCGGTTGCCTTACCAACGTCCTAGCTCCTCCACCCATTGCGCTAGAGAGCTGTTCAGCGACTCAAACAGATCGGCCAGCCTAGTAGATTGCACTCGAAAAAAAATTTTTTGCTTGGGGGGTGCGGTTTTTTTTTGAGTGACGTCATAAGTGGAAGACTTTTTGGCCACCTTGGCCCACATTGCCTGGCCCTGGGCACCAACAGTTAGGTGGTAGTATTTCGCTGAAGTTTTTACTGGAAACTAGGCTACAATCCAAGTTTTTTGATACTTTGGATGACCTGCTGGGGTTTCGGGTTCAAAAGCTATGATGTAAGTTAGTAAAAATATTTGACTAATTAGATAATTAATTAATTTGT
>JGI24021J15306_10009631_pt1 | contig 11951 bp, 7 predicted proteins | sample Ectturendosymbi1_FD_15306 | JGI IMG/M metagenome (IMG submission 15306)
AAAAAAAACGGGTGGTGTTCTTTGGGTCATTTTTTAACAACAACCCTGATTACAATACTCATGCTACTTGTTCTGTACTGCATTTTATTTCACATTGTGGATTACTCATTACTGAACATATCACTCACAGATCTTTTGGAATCAGTTTGAGTTTGCAGCTTGCCTTGATATAATTTATATTTGGGCATTTTATTGCATTTTTTAAATTTTACTTTTGCTTCAAAATCATGGCGTAATGCAATGTTTCAGCAATTATATGCTGTTGCATCAGTTGGTGGCTTCTAACCCGAGAATGAATGTGTTTTACAACATTTCAAAGCATTCAAATCTTCAACTATAACTTAAGATTTCTTTCGAATTTTGCCTATATTGTTTTGTATGTAGGACAAGTTATGATCTTTTTATGATGCAGACATCTNAAAATGGAAATATGTGTATTTCAGCCTAAAAATGAACACATCAATAACCAAAGAAGTTTCCTTTGCAAATAGCAATGCTAATGTGAAAATACAAATATTATAGTGTTTTATTTCAAAATGAAATACAAACTGTGTTTGTGCAACTTGAGCTTCAGTTGTTTTTTAAAGATTTTTAAAATAGTTACATCTGCTTATTTGCTTTGTGTCAACTAATTTACACTACTGTTTATTGGAATGCTTTTTATGTTTAGAAATGATTCACCAGTCATTATTGCTCTAAATGTCAAAGATGTGTCTCACGATTTCCCACCTAAACCTGGATTTTTTTGTGTGCTTCACCTTGTTCATTGTCCTGGAAATAGTACATCTTGTCCTGATGAAATGTGCTCCAATCAAGTTCCTGACCTGAGTAAGCTTATATACTGTATGTATAGTTGTGATGTCTATAATATATAATGTCTCTGTGGAAATATTGAAATGTCTAAGATAATATATTCCTTCAGTTAGTGTGTCAATTGTCAAGATGCATTTTATTGTTTAGTACTTACAGCAGCTGAAAATTGGAGTTCTACGTTTCCCCTTAACAACAAAGTATTGATAACACCAAAAAGTGTGAAAAGCATTATTTGCAACATTTGTTTCAAAAAGAACTATCTGAACTATTTTTGCTGAATTTTGCATTTTTTTTTTATTATCAAAACTATTATTGCAGCTACAGTGACCCTCTTTAAATCACCTTTAACTAGAAAGTTGTTGCTAGAAGTTTGTGTCCACTACAAGCAAGTTAAGCAGCAAACAGTTAGTTTTTATGCACTTTATTTCTGAAATGCACTTAATTACATATTCTTCATTTTTTCTTCCATTCTAGATAAATTTAAAACATTATTTTTCCATGGCACTTGGTGCAGTAATGAATGAAGCAGGCAAATAAATAATGAAAAGTAATTAAACCAATCACAGCTAATATTGTTAAAAATATAGGTAATCATGATTTTCTTAATGTAAATTTCAATCTAAAACACTTTTGTAAGAGAGGGTTTATGGCTCATTTAATCTTTAGCATCATAACCAATTTCAACACTAAACTAGAAATGTAATATTTGATGAACATTTTAATCTTTCTGTTTCATACTGTTTATGAAATAATAATACATGCACAATTGCTTGTTTCACTGCACAGGGTGTTCTAAAAATTAGTTATAAATGGAAATGTGTATGATGTTTATGTCTGAGTAATTACAAATTGAGGCAAATTAAAGTTACAAGTTCAGTGTTTGGAAAGCAAGATTTATTCGTAACAAAGGTGTACAGGCATGTGTGGATTTTAGAAATGGTTTCACAAGTTTTGGATAATCTCCAATGCCTGTGACATGAAGCACATCAAGTTGGTATTCTAGCACATCAAATCATTAGCCTATGACCCTGGTTATTGTCTAAATCCTTTGTTTTACACAAAGAACCTTTTTTGTATTTTTTGTGCCATTTTCAAATCCACTGCAACCCTTATGTAATTTACTGCATGTATGCTATTTTTATGTATATACCTGAAAAGATATAAACACACATAGCAGGAAATTTAGAGTTGTTTATAGTTCTATGTATGCTATTGAAAGATGAGCTTATTTAAAATCATCCTGTCAAATTTGTGGATTGCATATTAGTAACAATTTTTTAGAAATACCTTGCTTTGTTAAATTAGATTAAAGGATTACCTGGGAGCACCTGGTAGTTAGGATTGAGTTTCATCAATCACGGTTTCATTGGTCGTGTATTGCAACTTAATGTGAGTTTCAATATTTTGGCTGCATTTTGAGATAAAGGTAACAAAGACTCCTAAAATTCAACTTATGGTATGTTAATGTGGAAAAGAAACGAAACTCAAATCACTTCTTAGGTATTTGCATAGATTAATAAAGTCACATTACTATATGGTTAGATCAGGAGTGTACAACCTGCAGCTATAGCAGCCTTCGATAAAATATATGCAGCTGTGCACATGTGATTTATAATACGTATATGTTATGGCAGCTGTGCATTAACGTAAGCTCTTTGTCTCCTGGGTATGAGGATACTTAGCAGAAAGACAGTCAAACAGAATTGTGGAAGAAGGCCAGGCTGAGCTGAACAGAAGCAACACAAAAAATAAAAATATGATGAACTCACCGGTGGCCATAATTCATAAAAATCAACATAATGCAGTCATAAAGAACAAAAGGTTGTTCACCCTTGGTTGGTTAAAGTGCATCGCCTAAATGCATAATTTAATGCAAGGAATGTTTTTGATTTGCAGGTTTTTACTGCAGTGAAGAGTTTTTGAAGCACTATGGTCAGTTCTTCAGAGAGACTTGTTCATTGCATTTTGCTTGTATTCATGCATTTCCCCTTGAAAGAGTAATATTTGGAGCTATGAATGATGAAGTGTACAACTGGGCAAAGCAACAGAACTTTGAAACAGGTTTTGCGAATTTATACAGAATTCACTCAGTGCATGTGATGTATTGCACTTCAGTAACATTCTTGGGTGTTATTGACGAGTTGTTTTGTTTTGTCTAATTCAGGGTTGACGAACCTATTTGCTATCGCGGGCCACTTTGTCAGTTACCGCAGAGTAAGCGGGCCGCACAACTTTTTAGTCATACTATGAAACCTGTTAGAAACGAAAAAAATTAGACGCGGGTGAAGCAAAGTTCACGACTGCTGGTCTCGTCTTGAATGCTTCGCGGGCCGCATGTTCGTCACCCCCTGTTCGAAGTTTATCAATATTTGTTTTCTGTTCTGCTGCAACGAACAAAAATTATGTATTTGTGCATGTCAAATATAGCACTTTTGCGTTACGTGTTAACAAGCAAAGATTCAGGCCCATTATAACTGTAACTACTCCACTTCCTCCTAACAGGGTCATTTCACGGTTTACGGAGGCAAGCAGAAAAGTACAACGGCGTGTTCAGCCTGGAAATTTGAAACAAATGTAAAATTATTCAACAAATTAAAGCACGCCACGTATTCTAATTTGCATAACTTGTCTACATTTGTTTCAAAAGGTCATCCATATAACTCAACCACAAAACCGTATCAGCCGCCCTCCATACCTCCAATAGGGGACCCACGCTGTCACAGGAGGCCCAAAATTCCCCAAAATATAACTCAACCAGTCCTACCAGGGATCGGTGCTGAACACGCTGTGAATTTCCTGACAACTTCTGCAAAACCAGGGGTTCCCAACCTGGAGTCTACCTTTATAATTCTAAAAATCCAAAAGTTTTATTAAAAATTCAGTGGATTTTATTATTTTACCCAGCATTTTTGTCATAAGAAATTTTCGGGGTATATGCTCATCTGTCGAAATGCTGAAGGGGCACATGGTCAGAGAAAAGTTGGGAAACCCTTTGCTAAAGCATTACGATTAACTATTCCGTAGCTTAAATGAAGAAAAGGGTGGGGTTGAGCAGCTGCCTTAGGCCAAGGATGTTTACAACAACGCAATAACATTTGTAACAGGTGTGTATTGTGGCGCAGTGTTCAGCGATGTAGACTGAATGAAAGTTGGTGCTGCACATCATTTAAGGCAATTGCTTACTTGCAATAATTTCAAAATTCCAATGTATTCACAATGCTGATTTCTTTGTAAAGTCATCACTGCAAATAATTTTTAATTTTGCTTTCTTCTAAAATCGTCTAAACGAAGGATTTCAGAATGCAACAGATTCCACTCAAGAGAGCTGAGACATCTCAGTTTAGTAAACACAATAAAATATCCTTTAAAGTTTTGCGAATGCGTTGCATTCGAAGATGCTTGGGAAAGTGTCCCAGTCTCCAACCGCGCATCCAAAGCCTTACCAGTCGAAAAGGTTGAAAACATCACCTACAATGCGTGAAACGCTTGCGAGCATTCTTCATTCACCCCAACTGCGCGCCACAATGTGAGCAACTTAATGACGAAGCCTGTTAAAAACTTCGCCCATCACTCGAAATTATAGTTGAAATCTGCTGCATGTCAATTGTTGTTTCAGTGTACCGCCCAGGTAACGCTTTCCTCATTTGGTCATGGAGTGGTTGTTATGCACAGCAGTACCTAGCAGTGATGGGTGCTGATCAGAAGCATCTGCTAAAGTGTAAGCTGGAAGACATGAATTTAAGATATTTTTTTGTTCCATGCTTTGAAAAGCAATTACACCGTGTTTCTGCCGGTTTTTCATTCCACTGGTTATCACAGCAATTGAGACATGGTATTAATAAACTAAAACTGTTGAAACAAACGTTTGACCATTGGCAGCATTTCATATTTCCATGAAATCATTTTAAAGAGCGGCAGGAATAGGGTTATAACTTTTTGAAATTCCATAAAGGACAGGAAAAATCAATAAGTGTCAGTGGACAGACTGGATGAATAAAAAGGTCTTTCGCTTGACAAACAGCAAGTTTAAGAGCTCTCGTTGATAAAAGGTAAGCACTTCATGCTGTGGGTAGTTACCTTTACTTTCGAACACAAAATATTTAGATGGACCGCACACTGCGAATGGGCCAGCCAAATATTGAAAATATCAACTGCTGAAGCTTTATTTTTCTCAAAGTCATGTACACTGCACTCTGTACAGATACCTTCAATATTTACATAATATGCAGCGAAAAATACAAATAGACTTTGATACATTGAGAAAATTTTGTTAGATCTTCATCACTTGAAAAAGTCTGATCAATTGTTTGGAACAATTGGTTGGTCTGCTGGTAAACGAGAGCATAAAGCTTTCTAGTATGTATTATTGTCTCAATGCATGATAAAAAAGAAATTAGAGGACGGCCTTCTGAGATAAAGGCGGTTGGCAACCCTAGGCAGGAATCAACAGCGACAATACAGTCACACTTAGTGGTTTTGCGTCATTTTGTGGTTTTGGTATTTGCGCTACAGGCATTTTACTCAAGCTATTCTAAAGAAAAACAGCTGCGCTAAATAATAGCATCGTTCAAAAATGCGCCGACAAATAATTTAGGCCGCACAATGATCCGTGGTGAGAGATTTATCAAACAAACGTAAATGCCGCGCCACGCGTAAAATTAATTGTTGTGAGAATGTTCTTTTGCTGAAACTTCCTTTATCGAAACCTAATGCCATCCAATTAAAACGTCCCCACAAATGTACACCGGCTTTACTTATTCCTCCTATTACAAAAATCAGACTTAATAATAGAATTTGAACGGCGTTCGCGATGAGCACGTCAGAAACACAGGCAAAAGGACGTGGATTATCAAAAATTACGTGAACTTTGGTGTAATTTCACCGAATTGGTTGCAATTTTAACTGCAGCGAATTGAAAATGAAACAACCAATTGCAAAACTGCTTACGAATCTTCAAGCAAAAACCAGAGTCAGGTAAATATACGCGTGCAGCAACGTTTCCATGCAATACCTCGCGCTTTTTTGCACTCTACCAATGTTTGGCAGGAAACAAGTTTTCTTATCCACGAATTTCAACACTTACCTGGGAAATCACAGTTTCGTTCAAAAAATATCCAGAAAGCGAAGAAATATCTATTTGTAGAAACAAATTTTCAAACAATTCCCCTCTTTGGTCTGGTTTATGCTTCACCCACTGAACAATGCCGCCAAAAGCCGCATCTTCAAAACTCTGAAAAAAACACAAATCGGTAATGATTAATTACCAAAGTGAAACATATCCTGTTTTCAACCGCCAGCCATATTTCGCTGCGTTGGCCAGGGTCATGCAAAGATTTACAAAATAACAAGGAAACCAAAAAGTTACACTGTGACTCCCATAAACAGAACTATAAATACAGGTGGCCCTCATAACAACGCAAATATAGAGTACAGTACCTTTGAAATACAGAGTGAAATTAAACAGGACCCATAAACACACGTTGAGTCCAAATAAACCGAAATACAGGGTAACAAAATAAATAAAACCCATAACAATCATGACTTCTGTTTCTTGGTTCAACATGTAATATGTAATTTAGACAGCAGATCTAAAATTTTAAACTTTATTTGTAAAAACATTTCTTTCCAAATTCTAAAGCCACAAGTGTATTCAATCAAAAGTTGCGACAACAGTGGAGACGGCAACTGTGATAAAATCGATCATTAAAAAATGATTACTTTTTTCTTTTTATGTGCAATGATTTGAGATACATCTTCTACTTCCAACTCCAGGAAATCATCGAGTTTCAAAACTTCTAGAAAGTTCTGTTTGATCACATCCCGTGCTGCTTTTGCAACATCTTGAAGATCATATCGCATCGCATAGGAACGGAGTTTTAAACAGTTGCTCACTGTAATGCCATGCAGCAAGTAATCTTTGCATTTCGCTTTCAAACCTAAACACCAACATGTTGTTACTTATCTGATAGCACTACAAGTAAAAACCTAAATTAAAGTTTTTAGGTTAGTTTATCAGCAGGAAATGTTTCTTACTGAAGGAATGAAGTCACACTTTCATGGCTGAAAGAAGTATTGCATCATTAAGTTTTTTCAACCATGTTAAGTTTCAGTGAGTATGAAGCCCTAACCTAAGTACGTGGGAGTTTTAAAAAGCTCCACTGGTTTTCAAGCGTAAAAATGGTAAATAACTGACAATATACAGCACAGCGATGCTTGACAGTTGACAAAGTACAAGTTGCCTTAAAACCGATGGAAAAGTTAGGAGAGTTTTAACTTCTACTGAAGCCCCCATGAGTGTTCTGACAAGGCGTTGTATGCAAGGTCCCATGCCGTGACTGCAACAAACAGTATAAGTATACGGGAGAAGCCAAAGGAAGTATACGGGAGAAGCCAAGGGAAGTATACGGGAGAAGCCAAAGGAAGTATACGGGAGAAACCAAAGGAAGCCAGGAAACTCGCCGAAAAGAACGTAAAGCAGACGTCAGAAACGCAAAACTTTGCAAGACTTTCGCAATTTGAAACAAACTATCACAGAGGTCGGTTTATTGAGTCTTTTTAAATAAACAACGAAGAAAACACAATGAACAAAAAAGGGTCGGATTTGCTTCCCGCCAATTATCGATTTTCATTACAACAACGTATGTTCTTCATCCTTACGCCGTACACCGCTTGGTTTTCGTTGATTTCCAGCGTTTCATCTTTTAAGCAACGTTCGATGTCTCATGATATCTTACCAGCGTGACGTCACATGGAGTGCTTACATCTCTTGACGTTCGTGTTCGAATGCCTTTGACATTCATTCTTTGTCCTTACGACGATAGTTGTGTTTAACTATCAAAACCATGGATAGTTTTTTAATCGTTTTACGTTTAAACGCATGTTGAGTTTTCGAAAAGCAGCGTATCTGAAACCCTGGTATCTCTGAAACAAAAAGATGTTAAACATACATTCTCAACCAAATATGCGCAATATACTGCAATGCGTAAATTGATCCTGATATCTTGTAAATGCAGTTTGCGACAATATGTAGTTTACGCCTGAGTGCAAATCCCAACCTATTGTGCTAATACATTTTTGAGGCCCTCAAAGTAAGAGTTATCGTTCAAATCTATTCATACTTACTTGCTACTTGGACGTAATCAGAACTTTCAAATAGATCGCAAACGTTCTCGTCTGTGACTCTGACACAACCAGTGTAAATAAAATCCAAGATACTGCCAAGTGTTTCCTGCTTCATATACCTGATATCCACCACAGCTTCGTACTTTTCACGCATCTTTTTGTGACAGCAAACAAACACAAAGATATTATTACCAAACGGTGTACGCTACAGTGGAAAGAAGACGGTTAGTTCAATGAAAAAGTTAATATTGTACTTCACTAAAAAACTTGGATGTTCATAAAAAAAACTTTAGTTTCAAGCAAATATATGACGATTCTTTTCATAGTTGATCACACGATCAAGTAAAAATCGCACCCCATTCATTGAATGCACTGGTAGCATAGCAGCGATTCTGCTAAAATGCGCCGTCGTTAACCGTGGATAGACACGGACTCGCAACAACTAATTATGGAAACGCTTGTAATACAAAAATTCTAAGACATTTTATTTCGCTTCATCCAATAGCATAACATGGATAACAAATGAATGGGGACTAAGTTAACTTCAATTTTCATTGACACAACGCATGGCTTTTCTTTGCTATACCTCATACGATTATGCTAGACATGCACGTTGTACCTAACATTCGTTTTGTAACGTTTTCAGTTTCATATGCACAACGCCAAAACTCTGCCAGTTTCAAATCAACAGTATTTCTGAGAAGAGGCTTGAACTCGGCAGAAAAGTTGTGTGTGGCTCAAACTGTTCTGGTGCGCAATAAAATTTATATAAGATTAGCAGAATGTTTCAGACTGATAATAAGGAGCCGATTTTGCACAATAGCAGTTTGACATAAACAATATTTTCACTGCAACGTACACAATTATTTGCTTCAATCAAAAATATTTATTTTTTGTGCGCTTTCTTAGCCAAGTTCTGGGTACGTGTTTTAAACATTCTACTCGACGACGTAACTGCCGTTTTGCATGAAGTTCACTGATGGAATCTGTTCACTGGTGTTACGTTGTTACTTCTTGCCGTAAATAGCTACTCCAATGCTCAAATCAAAAGCTGTGAAACTGGTAGGTTTTAAGGACAAAACAGAGTGAATTTGGTTCCCTTGTGTTGTGCTTGGACTAACTTCACCCAGAGCGAAAATGAAAATGTTCGTAACGCTGTGTACGCTGTAAAACCTGCTACTGCGATTGAAAAAGAGTTTTTAAAATACCGTGCCGGTTTTGTGCTGAAGAAGTGTTTTGCGTAGCTTGCAGCATGCCATGCGATACGTGGCTTAGCACTGAGTTTTGCTTTTGCAGTCGCACAGCATTCTGTCATAGCTTGAACATGGGCAATGCAAAAATTGTAGTATTTGGATTAACATAATGACACAGTTTCCCAGAAGCAAAACCAGATTAAGTTTTAAAATATCAGGAAAACCATCTCCTCGTCTGCCTTTCGAGGGCGTTACAAGAAACATGCATAAAATACCTCAGAAACAAACATTCTTCCGAGGAAATCCGATGCAACTCCAACAACACATTTGTGTACATCGTAGGTTCTACCTTCTACACGTAACTTCCCATCACAAAATGTCTTTTCAGATTGGCGATCCCTGAAACCGTGGCGATGTTTTAATGCTGAAAGGTTTCTACTTGAATTTTACCAATACACACGTAAAGTGCTTTGGACAAAAATCATAATCAACATTAGATATCAAACAGAGATAGAAATATAACTTCATTTATCCCAATTCTTGTATCAAGTTGTCTAATGACTTTAGATTATTCACGATTGATTTCCCACATATTTAACTCTAGCACACATATCTGTAAAACAAGGATAAAAGTTTTACAAGAACCCATGGTTTCGCATAAAATCTAGCTCGTCACATGATAAACACTCAATATCCTTGTGTAGATAAACATGATACATAATCTCTCCTTCTAGCAACATTGCAAGTAAAGCAATCTTACAACCTATTCTGTGATTTAAATGCCCGTAATTACGGGGGGTGCAGGGGGGTTGAGCTCCCCTTGGAAAAATTTTTGCCCACCTGGAAAAATGTGTTGGACGTGGTTTAAAACTATTGGGCACAGTTTAAAAAATTTGGGCCCATCTCAGAATACTCTTCGCCTCCCGTAGTGTCCCAAATTGGTCACAGGCCTGACTGGACATATTGCTTAAACTCATGACTGCACTCACAATTCAAAGCCCGGTTCTACCAGATTTGGGCAAGAACCTTGATTGACAAAATGTTTCATACTCCAGCACAATGTTTCTCTTTGAATTGACCAAATATCATGGTTAGTGGATGATAAGATGTTTAAACATGATTCCAAATGATGAAAAAAGCTGACTGATTTTAGCTTTGAGCACTCCAAGACAGTAACTTTCTGTAGATCAACCAAGATTATTTTGCCCTCCATGCAATGACTACAGATGTTACAATGAGAACATTTCAATAATATGCAAGTTCCTAAAATAGTTCCACTAGTAACTTTTAAAAAGTTTACAAGTTAAACTTTTTACTTCAATCACAATCTTTTAATTTGTCACAAACATATTTTTATCTACAACAGGGGTTCCCAACATTTCTCTGATCATGTACCCCTGTAGTATCTTGACAGATGAGCATGTACCGCTAAAATTTCTTGTGACAAAAAGGCTGAGTAAAATAACAAAAATCCACTGAATTTGTAATAGCACTTTTAGAATTTTAGAGCTATAAAGGTAGATGCTGTTTTTGTCTCAGAGTTAATTTATTGCGGCTGTACAATAAATGCACCCTTTCAGACAGACAAATGTACCCCAGGTTGGGAACCTCTGATCTATGATGTCCAAGGTTAAGCAAATTGTTCAACATTTAAAATTTCACCGAAATAAAAAAATGAAAACCGTAACCCTACACCTACCTGGGTTACATTATTGGCAACAATTGCAGTGCAGTGTCACCATTTATACTTTGAAATAAATGCTCCATAAAAAAATTCATTTCATGTGGTATCTCTTGTTATATGAACAGCACACATTGAAAATGTAAAAATTTTTATAATTACATATGGTGCAGATAAATGTGTTCTATATAAACATCTTTGCCAACCAAACCTTACAGATAAAAACTGAAAATTTATAAACTACCTGTGCACAACAATGCAAGCAGCTTACTTGTTTAGAAGCTTCATAATCGCTACAGCATGCTTCTGATCATACTGGCAAGCATCATCATGTACAGACATATTCATACAATCCTCAATTGCTTGCAACTGTTTCCAAATAGGTTCAAATTCTTAAAACCTGAAAAACATCAGAATTTGTTCCACAATAATCTTTTACGAACTAGTCAGTTTCATTTTAATGACCACCTAGTGATTATACGTCAAAGCAATTTTGAAAATCAGTGCATTATTCCAATTAAATCTCAAGCCACATTTTTGAAGTTAATTTTGGCTTATAGATTTGTTTTTTAGAAACACTTTGTCACATGTTAATTAGTAATTACCATATCAAAATAGGTTAATCACATCAGAATATAAGTTGTTAACATTGCATTCACATATTTAAACTAGGGCATGATGTTAAGTCAGTAGAAGCTCGGTCAGGGAAAAAATTTGCATGTAAGAAAATTGTTGGTTTAACTCTGCATTACAATCAAGAAAAAACATGTAATAGGCCCTTGAATACTTCAGTACAATCAAAATTTCGAACAGCTTTGCAAATATTCAATTTACTGAATGACTAGACCAGGGTTTCTCAACCGGGGTCCTCGGCTCCCCTTGGAGCCACAGAGCAGTTTGTCACAAGCAGAGGCATTTACTGAATAGCTCTGCCGTGATATTGCAAAACCCTATTGATGAGCAAGGGACCACAAGTGTTGACAGTCTCTGGAAGGGGGCCTCCCAAACCATGAAAGGTTGAGAAACACTGGACTAATGTATATACAGGGTGACCCAAAAAGATGCGTACCCATATTTTGTTCGATAAAAACCCCATTTTTTAACGAATGTCTTTTCTGTTGCAGGACGTGATAGGTGAATCT
>JGI24021J15306_10009633_pt1 | contig 11950 bp, 5 predicted proteins | sample Ectturendosymbi1_FD_15306 | JGI IMG/M metagenome (IMG submission 15306)
TGACGTCATAAGTGGAGGACTTTTTGGCCACCTTGGCCCACTTTTCCTGGCCCTGGGCACCAACCGTTAGGTAGTAGTATTTCGCTGAAGTTTTTACTGGAAACTAAGCTACAATCCGAGTCTTTTGATACTTTGGATGACCTGCTGAGGTTTCGGTGTTCAAAAGTTGTGATGTAAGTTAGTAAAAATATTTGACTAATTAGATAATTAATTAATTTGTTTATTTTAAATCATAACTTTTGAACCAAAAACGCTAGAAAGTCGATCGGTCAAAGGCTCAAAAGACTCGAACTCGAGTCTAGTTTCCAATGAAAACTTCAGCGAAACACTTAGGCCTAGTGGTTGGGTCCTAGGCCAGGCAACATGAGCCAAAATGACCCTAAAACTACTTCACTTATGACATCAGTCACAAAAAACCCGCACCCCCCAGGCAAATTTTTTTTTTCGAGTGCAATCTACTAGATTGGCCGATCCCTTTGAGCCGTTGAACAGCTCTCTAGCGCAATCGGTGGAGGAGCTAGGGCATTGGTAAGGCAACCAAAAACTGCTGTTTTTTTTGCAAAAATTGCCAAAACCACCCAGACGCCAAGGTGTTAATGCATGGTTTCAAAGTACGGTATACTTGCATACCGGCTCCAGACGTTTTAATAGAAGGTTAGGTGTTTGCCCAACAGCCACTGAGTAAATTGCCTTGATGTTTTTTGTGCAAAAGCATGTACCTCAACCACCCTGATATGAGGCATCATGCAAGTTTTGGTCTGCCGTCAATTGTCAGTAAATAAACTTGTCGCTTTGCATGCGATCCACCAAAATCACAAAATAAGTTTTCTAGATGCCTTGTTTGAATCTATGGTGATCTCATTCATAAAGTGTGAGTTTAAAAAAGTCTATATCAGGGGTGGCCAAACAGCGGCTTGTGAGCTGCATGCAAAGGTTCGAAGAGCTGCATGTGGCTCTTTATGCTATCTGAAAAATTATATATTTATTTTTTATTTCTATTGAAAAGTGAAGCAATATTGTAAAATGGTACTGACTACTATGGTAGCTAGTGTGCTGTACAGTATTACTTTTGCAAGTTGTTCCAACAAGAATTATGATCGCACAGAAGCGTAGATTGCAAATACATTAGTGTTTTTAGATTCTTGTGTTGTGGCTCTTTGTAACTTTGGTTTTATGATATGCGGCTCATATGTAGAGTAGGTTTGGCCACCCCTGGTCTACATGATCATGATGTTCATGACACTGTAATGATTAAGCGACATCACATGTGTAGTGTTAACAACTTTGTTCAACTCAAACAACCAAAGCATTCAGGCAATCACCACAATATTCAGCCAAAACTCACAATTAGCCTCAAAACTAAGCAACCAGGTGTGCAAATTTAATTTGTTATGAATTTTAACCTTTTGCATCATCTTTTGTTTTCATGATATGCAATGACATTTGTTATCCACTTTATGATGGGTTGATTATCATATTCCATTCCATGGTAGGACCAACTTAATGTTTTTTCATTAATTTTTTCACACATGTTATGGTTATCAGTAGCAACCAATTTGTTTTAATCTATTCTAAATAATGAATGAATTATAATATTAGATGCTATGCATAAGTAGCTAAGCAATGAAATAAGCTTATCAATTCTGGAGGAAGATTTCATGAAAACAGCCCACAAAAAAGTCAACCAAGATTATCATATAGGCACATTTGTTAAAAACCTTTAGTCTTTTTTATCATTTTTCTCAATCAACTTGTTGAAGCTTTATTTGTAAGACTAAGACATGTCAACAACAAATTATTCACTTGCATGCATAGTTATGAACCATAGCTATAAGTAACTTTTACATATTACTAGGCCTGTTAAACTCTGTGGCACATGTGCGCACAAGATTTTTAGATAACTTAATGTGTTATGTTGCAGGACTAATACATTGATGTCATTGCCATGCTTGAAAAAGGTAACGACATTTTCAGCAGTCTTATTTCGGTCACTGCTTAACTATGTCAACTATTAGACTTGGTGTCTGGTTCAAATATTAAAATCGAAAATTATAAATATTGTATGACCTACGATGATACTACATCATTGTGGCCTACCAAGGTAAAGTTACCTCAACTTTTTCAGTAGATGTGAGGTTCATAACAAATTTAAACGGCAGAATTGGAAAATATTAAATAAAAAGAAGATTCCGTGGGAGTTATGACATTGATACACTTACAGACACCATCAACATCACTAGCATGATCAGAAATTTTTAGGAATCGCAAATTGAAGTCATGCAAATTGCATTCGAAACTTTTTACTCATGTGGCCATATGCGAAATATCGGATATTTCAAGTTTTACCTAATCAATATTTTCCACAAAACACAGCATTGATCTTGATATCTACATGTTTGTATGCTGTAGGAGATTCATGCAAGACAAAGATCGCAGGATAAACTTTTAATGGAAGGAAGACCGAGATCAAAAACTGACCTTACCTATTTTCTCCTCCAGAGTCAAATAGCTATAATGTTGCACTGACAACCATCATATTTGACCTAATATTTCAATTATTTCTGCAGAACACACAGCATTGATCTTGGCATCTGTGTGTTTGTACGATGTAGTAGATTCATGCAAGACAAAGATCGCTGGATAAACTTTTAATGTAAGAGAGAACGAAATCAAAAAGTGACCTTACCTATTTGCTCCTCAAAGTCTACCAGCCAAAATTTTGTGCTAACAACCGTCATGTTATACCTAATATTTCAATATTTTCCACAAAACACACAGAATTGATCTGATGACGAACGAAAGTCTTAAGTGTTTGAATGCACCAAAGGAAACAGCGACCGACTGCAGTTATGTAGGTTTGCAGCACCAATGAGTCCACTATAATACCAAGATGAAAGCCATGTGTTTTGTGGAAAATACTGAAATATTAGGTCAAATATGATAATTTCAGCGAGACATTATGGCTGGTTGACACCAAATGAACAATGAGGTAGGGTAAAATTTTTGGTCTTGTTCTCCATTCAATTAAAAGTTTATCTTGCGATCTTTGTTTTGAATAAATCTACTGCAGCAGACAAACACGTAGATATCAAGTTCAATGCTGTGCGTGTGTTGCAGAAAATATTGAAATATTAGGTCAAACATGATGATTGTTAGCGCAACATTATGGCTGGTTGACTTCGGAGGAGCGAATAGGTAGAGTCAGTTTTTGGTCTCGTTCTCCTTTACATTAAAAGTTTATCCTGCGATCTTTGTCTAGCATGAATCTACTACAGCGTACAAACACACAGGCACCAAGGGCAATGTTGTGTGTTTTGCAGAAAATATCAAAATATTAGGTCAAATATGATGATTGTCACCGTGACATTATGGCTGGTTTGCGCTGAATGAGCAATGAGGTAGGGTAAGTTTTTGGTCTTATTCTCCTTTCAGTTAAAAGTTTATCCCACGATCTTTGTGTTGCATGAATCTACTACAGCGGACAAACATGCAGATACCAAGGAAGATCAATGCTTTGTGTTTTGCGAAAAATATTGAAATACTAAAGTATTTTTGGGACCATAAGGCGCACCGGATTATAAGGCGCAGTATCAAAAATTGAATGCTAGCTGTTTTTTTTTCATACATAAGGCACACCGGATTATAAGGCGCATTAAATGAAGCAAAATTTAGATAAGTCAAACTGCATTCAACTCTTTCACAATAACCGCCGAGTGCCGAAGTCGCCCGAGTGAATGAGTCGTCACTGGGAGTTTAATCTGTCATTACATACGAGGGAGCTGTATCTGCCACACATGCCTAATTCGCTAGACACGAATATAATAAAATAAAAGTGCGCATGTTTGATTCGGTGTGCGGCAGTGTAGTCTGGAGAGCCACAGAGTACGATCAGTGTTAGGTACTCTCGGACGTTGCTCATCGCAATTGTTGTTGGTTTATTACGCAACACGATGGTCTGTTTAAAAAAAAATCGTAATTAGCAGTTAAATAAATAGCACCGTTTACCACATAAAATTGGTTCAAGATGAGGAAGCACAACCAGATTCATACATTAGGCGCACCGCATTATAAGGCACACTTTCGATTTTTGAGAAAATTAAAGGATTTTAAGTGCGCCTTATGGTCCGAAAAATACGGTACTCCATTTATTCCTGTAACAAAAAAACTTGCTTTATAAGCCCAAAACCCTGCTTAATAAGCCCAATCGAAAAAGCGTTGCAACTCACACTTCTTTGTTCTGCTTTCGATAGTTTCACACTTTGTTGCGCTGCTGACATAGTTTTAGTTCAATTGTTTCATCACAGATCGTTTATTTGTGCCATAATCAATAGCCAAGACAACTAGTGCACTAAAGAATTTATTTTCAAAATGGCGAATAGATGTGCAGACAAAATGAATATTGTTTTACCCTAATTGACAAAGAAAATTGCTCGTTACATGTAACTGTTTTACATCATGTTGATAGATTACCCAACTTTTAGCGATAGTACAGTCGGCCATACTCATGTGCATGAGAGCGGCGAAATTTTGTCCCAAAGTTAATAAGCCCAAAATCATCTGCTCCTGAGGTGGGCTTAATACAGTAAGTGGGGGCTACTGTATTTCTTTGAACAAAGGGCTTTTAAACATCTTCGCATTTGTGTTAATGCAAATGTGTGCATGTTAGAAAGAACACACAAGAGGGGTAATCGACTGTGTGTTTTGTGCTCTTTGCATGGTTTCCCTGGGCAGCACTGTTAGCTGGAATCGCCAAGACTACAACAGGCAAAACACGCACTGAGTGAAAAACACGTGGTCAGTTGGGACTGGTCTGTATTTAAATCAGGGATGTGGAAGCGGTCCTTTTTCTATGGAAGTGAAAGCGCGAAAATTCTTCCGTTTCCACATAGATTATTTGAGTTGAAGAGTAACTTGGCGAAAAATTTTTGTCCATTTCCTGATGTGGATTAAATGGTGAAGTTGGACTATAAGTCTGAATGAACGTGCGATGTCAGTAGCATGAGAGAACGAGAAAAAGCATAGGGGAAAGTCGGCACCTACGAGCCACTTTTTATGATATCGAGCGTAGCTGCAACACGGTGCAATATATTTTGCTCAAATTTTTCCAGTAAGTGTCTTAGGGCTGTGGCATGCTTTGTGGGAATTTACAGAGCAAAATGCCTGCAACCTTAGAAGTTACATGTATTATTTCATTCGTCATCCAAGTGGATCAAGGGTCCCCATGCGTCAGGACCCATGAACTGGCTTGACGGACCAATGAACCATGCTTAAAACTGTATGAAACTGTTGGTCCATTGCTGCACGGTTTATATGCACCATTCCTTAAATTAAAAATCGAACTAACAAAATTTCAAGCAGCTAACTGAAACACATTAAAGCATTTATTATCAGTGGCTATTACCAATTTATGTAAAGTAGATCTTCGGTTTAAATATTTGAAGATGAATCAAAACGAAATGTTATTTCAAAGATCAATCCTGAAAATTGAACAATACTACAATAAAGGATGTTTTCATACATCTGAAGAAAATAAATCATGAATATAATCCAGTGAATGTTAACAGCAAACTTTTTAATGCAGAACCTCTTTTGGTTGAACTTGATTTGACAAGAGGGAGATACGGTTCCGCATGAATATCTTCTTTATTCGGCTCAATAAAACTACTTTCAACACTGCTTAGATGCTTTTGAAGAAACCTTTCCTCTAGATAGCTATATTCATACTTATTTTCAGCACCTACCCAATATATAAAAAACTTTTATTTTTGCAACTGATTGCAAAAGCACACAGCTCTTTTTTTGGTTCTACTGAACAGGACCGTAACTATGGCGGCCACAAGTCTTGAAAATTTTTTTGCCTTCCATGGAAAAAAGTGTTCAACATATAGTGTAAAACTATTGTACGTCTAATTGGTCCCCGCCCACAAAAAAATCTTTGCCTCATCCTGGTATCCCAAGCTGGTTACAGGCCTGCTATAGCATCGCTGTCTTCATGAGATGATTTACCGACTGCTGTGCTGCACTGTTATAAGTTCAAGGGCCCTAGGTCTGGTTCTGACAAGGCTTCAAAACAGTATCGCAGTCAGATTGAGGTCGAAAAAGTCATGGGCCTGCAAAACAAACTTGCTAAGATTACTAGCGGTTTTCTATCAATTTTCAACTGTTGCAAACTAAAGGATGGAACGCTTAGACCCAAGATGCCGTCAGTGACTGACGATGTCATTGACTGTCCAAACAAAATTATTGGCTGTGCAGTGTGCTACTGCTTCAGAATGTTTACTTACTGTATATCTGTAACTTTTCCATGAACATAAATATTTTTTGCTAGCTTTTGCTTTAATAGGGTGGGTCAGTGGTAATGGAAAGACTTGTGCTTCTTCCTGGTTCGTATTTTTGTGATACCCTGACTTCTGGCATATGTTTGTATTTCTTGAAGAGTTATGTTATAGCTGGAGGATGCTACATTTTCAGAATATGCGTAAAAAAATTATTCAGCATCCTGATCAAATTCCTTTCCTGCAAAAGTTTGGGATGGTCCGCCATGAAATGTGACGGACAAACGTTGTCTGAAAAAACTGTATATGTTAATCAAACAGCAATATTATCGTTTTTTCAAAACCAGCCAAAATGTTGGATGGAATAGGCTAAATCTGTGGAAAGAGTTGAAGCAGGCAAGTCACATATTGGATCTAAGGTTGGAAACCACCCTCTTGAAATTGACGCAGCTTTATCTGCGGCATTCATGCCAATAGCTTAAGTCCTTTCACAAAAAATACTACGAAATAAATAATAGAATTACGAAGTGTAGTAATCATGCTTTTTCTCAAGCGTCTGTATATCTAATAAGTTAGGCGTGACCATTGAGCTACTGTTCACTGAACTCCACATGTTGCAGCTGATGGGTCACTTCTAAGCCATTTTGAATCAACATCATGTCCTCACTTAAACCTGGCCAGTCGATGCTTTTCTTCTCCTGCTAAAATGCATATTATATTGCACGAAATTAACCAAATAAAAGATGCCGGAAATCCCGTTAACAGGGAAAAAATAAATAAGCATGAGGAATATCTAGTATTGATAAGTGGTGCTAAACCTGTGTAGTTTTCAAAAAATCTGGGCGTTCAAGGGTCCCACTATGATCACAGGAGCCGACCTTTATCTAGCATCCATGGCGTTCTTCATAGAAGGCCGAGTCTGCTGAGGTCAACGGTCGTTTTCTCATTTTTTTGTTGGTGGAAGCGGAAGCGGTTGATGAAATAGCTGCTTCCACATTCCCTGGTTTAAATGCTGGGCACAAATGTAGTTTTCCAAACAGCCATTTTTTATTCTGGTCGTAAGAACTAACAAAACGTCCTCAGGCATTGACGACAAATTCAGCAACTACCTTTCCAGAAATTGTTGGTATTACAGTAATCTTGAGTTACATTTCTGCTAGTAACTGTTCTCTGAATCGTCTAAACCTGTGATTGTTGTTTTTTCACTGATTTCCTCAAGGTAAGAGCGCTGCTTGTAAAAAATTACCATATTAAATTACTAAAAAAGGTTTGGTATATTCTCGTAGTTTTGTGTACTTGATATAATTCATTTTCCATTCAACTTGAGGCACACCAAGACAATTGAAAAGATTAATGTGTGAAAACGAACAGAAGCCGGAGCCATGAAAAAAGAGAGCTCCGGAGCTGGAGCCGCAGTCATGAGAACCAGGAGCTGGAGCCAGAGCTACGTTCATGAACAGAAGAGCTCTGGAGCCGGAGCTGTGTCTTTTTTGCCCTGCTTGTCATGTACATTCGTTTTCATTGGTTGCTAAGACTGCTCATGTAATGTTTGGCTTGAAAATATGATATGCACATTATACTGTATTAAACTTAAGGTTCTTTTGTGTAATATTCAAGCATGATCAACGTTTTGTTATGAATTTTTTTGCGTTTGCTACAATCGTTCTTTGTTTAAGTAAAAGGTGTTTTTAGATCCTTTTGTTATTTCCCAGAATGCTGAAATTGTTCGAACAAGAGATCAAACTGTTTTAGACACCTGTGATATTGTTGTGGATGTTGGAGGTGTTTATGATCCCAAGAAAGAAAGATTTGACCACCATCAAAGGTATGTTGGTTCAGTGAACAAGTTCAGCTGGTCCATAGCATTGACTTGGCCATGGCAAAAAATGAAACAATGTTTGACCTTGGTGACTGTTAAAACATTTTTGAGACACTGCAACTATATATCATGTGAAAACCAAAATGGTCATAAAGCAAGGTTTTAGTAAATATTTTGGTGTTGCTTATGAACTGAGGTGTACTTATTTTGAGAGACCTTTGGAAGAATTTGAGATACCGTTTCACTCTCTNAAAACGCTTTAAACACTGTACATAGGTTAGACTGAAACTTCAGGTATGGTATCACAGTTTAAAGGTGTACCAATATTTTGTATGCTCTTAGTCTCGACTGTAGAGTAGGTAGGCATATATTTCATCATTGGTCATCAGGATTATGGTGTGTGGATAGGCTGCATGCTGATGTGAAACAATATATTTCACATTATTCAGCGTTGGAGTATCATCTGGGTTAATGGCCACTACATGTTCACGGATAACAATGTCATATATCAAAGTGCATGATCTGCAGAAACAGTTTTATATTCAGATGGGATTTCACATGCTTTAATTTGGTGGCGTCTGGTAGCAGTATCTGCTGTTAGATCTGATCAAATCTTCATCGAATTTTATTATTGTTAGATAACAATGGCGGGGCATTCGATCACGGCCTTTTTTACATGTGTTTCAATACCTAAAGAATATCCATTGCCGGTAACCATCTCATCAAACAAGTGCTTTGACTCCTGTACTGGTTTCTACATTTGGTCGCACTAAAAGGCTCCGTCTCTTGCCAACAAAAAAAACGAAGTTGCAAGGAAAGTTCCAAGTCTCTTTTAATTTAATTTAAATTGCGAATTTATGCACGAAACTGACGTTCATGCAAATCGTTGCTGCAGTGATACGTTTCTGAAGAGCCCTGAAAAATTTCGAGGTAAAAACTGCGCCCTGCATTTTAGGTCAAGTGTTTTGAAGCTGACAGTTCACTTATTGGTGCGTATTCTTTCGAATGCCTCTATGCTCCGTGACGTCAGTTGATCGATAAAGTGTAGATCTTCTGAGCAGTGTTTGATTCGTTGATAGGTTTTCTTCTTGGCAATAGTGATTACTGACGCAAATCATTTTTCGCGCAGATCGTTCCAGGAGACAATGAACAGCATTCGACCGGGAAAGATTTGGACGACCAAGTTAAGCAGCGCGGGCCTTATTTATTGCCATTTCGGTGAAGAAGTGATAAAAATTCTCTTGGGCAAGGACAACCACCACGCTTCAAGTGTTATATACGACAAAGTAAGCGTCTTCAAGGAGCCTTGCTCTATAGCTGTGCGGCATGTTAAAGCATTATATCGTTCGTGGTCGAGAACCGCAAAACCGAAGCTAATGCTGTCTTCCCAAAAACTCGCAGGAAAACCATTCGCTATTACCAACAATTACTTGCAGTTACAAACAGTCACCTATTAACCTTTTTGTACCACATAAAAATAACTTGAAAAATATCCGTCTTGCGATACCAACTCGTGAAAAGTGCGTGAAATCCTTCCCCAGTTACGTATAAGTAACAGACACTTTCGCGCATTGAGCAGGCATCTTCTGCTCTTATGCAAATAGAATCTTATAATAAAACTCCGGATTTTGGTTCAACAACAAAAAATTTCCTGGTCAGAACAGCTATAGATGCATTCTTCGCGCACATCCCGTTTGTGGTGAATAGCGCGTTCAACGTCGCGCCAGCCGAGAGGTTACAACAGCAGCAGTTACTCCAATGCTGATTCTAGAGAGTTAAGTCAGATCAATGTGGAAATTGGTTCTGCACGTGATGGGTGGTTTTCCGTTATACACGAGGAGCCAGTTCCCCGAGCTCTGCTTCAACCTGTTTTTCTTATCGATGTTGACTCAAGCTGTGCAACTTTCATCCGTTTCAAGATCGAATCTTTGAACTTGCGTTTGTGTGACACTTCGCTCACACACCTGACTAACGGCCTATTCTTGATCTTGTGCGTGGAAGAGGATGGCAACATATGTTTGTGACAAGAAGTATGGGACCTGCCGGCTACTCTGGCAATTTGCATTAGCGATCCAATGAATTCAAAGTTCTTAATTAACTTTAAATTCATGTGCAAGTCTTCCAGCGTTGAAGTTGCGACTATTCCACTTAAGTTGTTCTGAACTCAGCAAATGCAAGAAACCGCAATGAAGAGTTATGCAAATTACGTGTATTTAAGCATGTTTCGCCACAGGTTGCTTCTGCTGTATGAGGCAAAATTTAACGAAGAATCTCCCTGTAATGCATGAAAATGTAGACAAAGCAGGTGGTTCCAGACGCTGTCATTGTTTCCTCAGGTGCATTACACAACACCACTTATGGATGCGATATGCACAGACTGGTGGTTCGTGTGAGCACGTAAACTACCAGGAAGCACCTTTATAGGCTACCAATAAAGAACGCGGCGCACAATTGTTTCACAACTCGTTTTTTCAAAAAGCTTCCAAGCCGTAGAACTCTCCCTAATAACCTCACTTGAAACCTTCAGTCTCAGGCAGTTCCGTTTGATTTGTAACTTTTTCCACCTGTGTCACAACCATCTCAACTTCGATTGTACTGTAATTACAACTGTGCGTTCGTGTGGTGGAACTTGTAAAACATATCTTTTTTTAATATCACTTTAGTCACGAGGCTCGCCATCGCCTGATATCCGATATTTGCAGAAACTTGACCAAGAAGACGTTTTTCTCTTGTTCTGTTTCAAACATTTGTTACAACAGAGCCGATCAATTTGTTTTTGCTCGGTCGCCCTAACCTGCTCGTGGTCCTTCCCCGTGTGTATTTGAATTATACCAGCATGATTTAACTTAACCATGTGCTCTCTTACCGGCTACGATTCATTTATTTTTCCTTTTTTTTGTTTCTCTCTTGTAACAGAAACATACTTTTATTTTGTCTGTTAACAGGAAACGTTTCACTTCGGTTTGCGTCTTGGCATGCGCCCGCTCACAACCTGTGAAGGTTGGGCCTGATGGCACCTTCGGGCCTTCATTGGCCGTCGAACGAAATTAAGTGAATAAACATGGCGCGTTTATCGTACTATGCTGTGAATTTCTATGATACTGTTTGTCGTTTCTCGGTTCGCAACGATTCACGTCCTTTCCACAATTATAGTTTTATTTTGTTTTCCTGTGAAGTTGCTACGTGTATTTGACTCCTGCAGATGTACGAAAGCTTCGTCGAAGAGATCGATGCGATCGACAACGGCATCGACCAGTTCGACGGAGAAAAGCGCTACAAGATAACCACGACCTTGAGCTCCCGAGTCGCTCACCTCAATCCGAAATGGAACGAAGAAAGCCGAGACGAACGAGTACGTCATCTAATACGTTTTCCTTTGCTCGTCTCGCGACACTTGGCGCGTTGAATCTGTGAACGTCTTGAATTAAGCAGCAGCAGTTTTAATAGCACCTTAAAGTTGGTTCAGGTGTTCGTTCCACAGGGGTGAGACATCACATAAACCCTTGCATGATTCCTCGTGTGCTTCATCAGCCCAGACATCGTATGCGGAGCAACTCATAGCATGCGTGGTGGTTGTTAATATTTGCTCCTGGCTTGGCTGAGCCTTTCTTCAGCTTTGACGACGGTGCGTCTGATGTCGGGCACTTGTAACTGTCACAACAATCACCAGTCGCCAAATGAAAGTCGCGAAGCCACCCTGTTACTGGGTCCTGGCGACGTTTGCGATCGCAGAAACAAACGGAATTGTTTGGAAACAATCGGTGGTATGATCTCATGCCAGGGAAAGCTGAAGCCGACCGCTGGAATGAATGGAATCAATGAAACATTATCGGGAAAAGCGCTTTGCGCCCCTACC
>JGI24021J15306_10009636_pt1 | contig 11950 bp, 8 predicted proteins | sample Ectturendosymbi1_FD_15306 | JGI IMG/M metagenome (IMG submission 15306)
AAAAACGCAAGTGGGTATCCATCTCGAATTGAGAACTTAGAACAGAGGCTTTTCCTGGAAAGTGGCTCAATGCCGGCTTAGCCGAAAATTTCGCACTATTCGACGCCTTGGGTGTTAATTACTGTTGATACTAGCCGCGCTGTTAACCAGGCAGCAATTTGTGGTTTGGCAGACATGATCCAGACGAAAAGTGAGCTTTAGTTATCAAAAGGACAGCGCCGCAGTGACACTTACTTTAAAACCTCTGAAGTTGGCACCTATGAAGTAATATCAGCGCGGTACTGGAAGTTGTAAGGGAGTGGTGTGCGCAGCGCGCCGGCAAGTCATGTTGCGATGTCCACGCAGTCAACATTAAGTCTGCCCACAAGATTGGGGTCTCGGGACAAAACGCAGGGTCCAGTAAACACTGCTGTACGTCACACATATTGCTCGATCCAGCATCCAGCTGTTTTCCACCGATGGGACCGTTCTCATTTAATGAACTGTGACTAGCCTGTGATGGTTTCATTAAGAACTCGAATTGCTCGCGCCGAAAAGTTGACTTGAATTTTGCTGTTGCTGGTGTTTCGTAGTTATTGAAGTTCCAAAGTGCCTGAAACATTAACGTGGTCTTGCATGTTCAAATCCCACTGGCCTTCGATCGTGTAACAAGCCGAACCCTTGATACTGCTGGCATCACAAGACTTACGGGCAGCGTAGCACGGTGCGGGATTTACGGATGTTCGCCTGTGACGACGATCGTCTGCTTTTAACGACAACTTGCCAGTAGTTCGGCATGTTTTCTTAGTCACTGCTGTGGTTATTACGTAGCAGGATGTACTGCGTCTCCGGCGCAGCCGTAGCAGCCAAACAGTCGTAGACAAGTTAGTACTGACCGCATGCGCGGTTTCTGAAGCGCGTTGTTCAAGTGGCTACTTAAAAACTGGGGTGCTTTGAAACGAGTTCACGTGCAGGGCAACTTTCAGGCTTGGCCTTGATTTTTCCCGCAGGTACATTTTCTTTCCTTGTCAGCTTGAAAATTTATATTCAGTTGCTTTTATTCAAAGGGCCCGTTGTTTGTCGCATGGCTTAATAGTTGAACGCAGCCCTGGCGGCGTCTCTGTCCTCAACGTAAATTAATGCCAGCTTATAGCTGTTTCGCTTATTGTGCATGTCGTTGATACTTTTCACATCTAATGAAATGAGACTCGGAATCGCAATACTTACTATTCGACCTTTGCAATTTCTCTTAAGTTCTGTGATCGTCGCGCAGGGGCTACTGCGACCGCAGTGATTGCAGTTGACGATTGCTTTAACTGCCCATCACTGCGATCACTGTCTGCCATTGATGTGGCATTTTTCAAGAATGTTTGGTTTTCGGTTGTGAATGTTTGTGGGCGTAGCGCGGATGAGGCGGTTACTATTTCTGGTGTATCATAGGCGTAGTCCAGTTCCTACTTGATGTTTTTTGCACACTTGATTGATTTGCACTGACGCTTCTGTTGCCAGTTAGTGATATCGAATCTTTGCAAGTTCTGAAGACGTGCAGTTTTTAACTTGGCGTGCCATTACACCAGCATTACTAAAATGCGCGTGTTGTGAAAGGTATCATCGATTACCATCGGGCCATATGTCGTGCTCTTTTTGCATCCTGCACTAGTTACGGCTTATTGATCGTGCTCCTATGGCCTCCAATAAGAAAAAATGCCTGTATCGATCTGTTTCTAACTAACCGCAAGCTTAACGATAAGCACTGGTGTCGAAACAGGGACGGATCCAGAGCGGGCAATTAGGGCAATCGCCCCCCTAAAACGTACGAAAGTATCTTTATTCACCACAATTTTGTAAAATTCAGAAAAAAAGCATTCGCGATATAAGGACCATGCTGTCCATTGTTTTGTCTCAGCAGTGTTGTGAAATATACTTCCTCTCTGCTACAGTAGCGAAGCCGTTAGGAGACTTGACTACCAAATAATACTGAAATCGCCCCCCTCCCCCCTAACCTCATTGGCTAGATCCGCCCCTGTGTCGAAAACGGTGTGCTGCGAAACTTTGCCGTAGAGCGCTGACGCGATCCTGCGAATCTGTGACTATATTGGCAATAGCGTCTCTNTGCGAAAGCGCATGCATGAATGTCTTCAGCTCTTGTGCTGCNCTGTCAGATATTGGTGTCAACTGGCTGCTTGACCAAACCTCGCCAGACGCGTTGTGGTTTGATTTTTATGGCCCTCCAACTAGCTCTAAACCGAGCAACCCCCGGGTTTGCGTTGCTATCAAACGAAAGGAAACAGTGCAAGAAGTGGCTGGTTACAGATCGAGTTATGCCAAAGCATGACTTCTCGGTCGTTTGACTGCTGTAGTGGCAAAGTGTGTAAAGTATGGAGGTGCCCCGAACACCGTTCTGGTAATGTATTTGAGAAACGCTTGCCGGCGAAATGCAAGTCCGTTTTCTTCTCGACTAGTTGCCCGCCTACAAACAGGGTTAGTTCTAAACGAGTTGTATTCTACCCGCTCTCAGGTGGAGCAAAACATCAGTGGTTGTCACTGAAACTGGTTTGGTTTTGGACTAAAGTGATTCATGCTAAATATCGCGACGGCCATGGACACTTATCGTAGATATCACCAAGCAGTGACGTAAATGTTTCCGCACGCTCGGATATAATTGTAATGTAAATACGTGAAAACCACAAAAGCGATTCCGTACCAATCTCTTTGTAGACTTCGCCTTTGTGTCATATTGCTACACTCCGCCACGTTCTGAATGCACCGGCTTTGATGTGAGAAATCTCGGGTGACAATTTGGTTTAATAATAAAATACCGCTCGATCGTTGCTTGTTACACTGGTATTTGTATCGTAATTGGAATCACGCTTTTTTAGCGATCGGTGTAGTTGGAGCTGTACCGATCATGGTTTGCAAACAACGCAGTTTCATTCGGCCGCCAATTACTGTACACTGGCGTTTCGCGCGGTTCCACGAAACAACGAAGTGTGGAAGAATGTGGCATCGAATCTCTCGCGTACATGGAAATAGATGTTGACGCCACGTACTGGGGTGCAATTAAGCCTTTCCAATCGCAACGCTTGCCCTAGTAAACACACATCTAGTAACGACTTCTCCGGCTTACTCATTTTCACAGCGGCGCTCAGGGAGCAACGCCGCGTTTCCGTCGCGCGAACCGTGCTCGACCAGTTGTTTTTTTGTCCGAAAACATTTTTAGGTGAAATACGCGGTGATTGAACCGCGAGGACGTTTGTTTTCCACGCGCACAAATGCTGTTCAGGTTAGCAGCCACCTGTGAATGAAGCTGCTAGACGAACGATTAATCATTGGCCTTTTGATTTTCTATGCTGTCAACCAGGGTTGTGATAGGCGTTGCAGCAAGAAGCTCTTAGGTCGTGCCGCTGAATGCCCGAACGACTTCTGAGAGCAATGGACGGCTCGGACTCACCTCGGTTCACGGTCGGCCAAATAGTTCTTCTGCAAAAACTTAAGCAAAGCGGCCTCACGAAGGATGAGATCATCAGGGGTTTGGAAGAGATGGAGAAGCTAGATGAAGTGGGACTTGGCAGTCCCAGCGCAAGGTAAGACAGATGCTTTTCACCAGAATTTGCGAACCCGTGCACTTAATGTTTTGCTAATGACATTTCCAGATTTAAAAAATGGCTTTTCTTGCTATTTATATTTATCCACTTGTTCATTCATTACTGTTGACCAAAGTAAATTGATTTCGCAATGACAGAATTGTCCCAATCTGATCAGCGTGTGATTATAGCACGATATTGAGAGTGAGACCAAAGATGCACATTGCACGCGTCATGCTTTGTAATGCAAACAGAAGATTGTATTGCAAATCCACAGTGACTGATAGTAGAAACAAACAACTTGGAAACCCTCATTTGTCAACAAAGCTGAATTGAACGCACACGGAAATAAAACACCACATACTTGTAACTAATGACTTAATGTTTTCATGACATTTTATGTTTTAAATGTTTTTTACACAATCATCAAAACATTATATCTGGAAAAGAGAAGTCATAAAAAAGAAAGCAGCTTCAACTTGTGTTTGTTGCCAGTCTGTCAATTTCAGCTTCAGTTATTAATAAAACGTATAACCTGATGATTGTGTGCTGTGTAGGGATGACGTCAGTGGTTGTACTTTGGTGTCCTGTCTAGGGTTGCACCGATTTATCGCTGATTTCGATCAATTTCGCTGATTGATCGACATCGGCCTTTTTAGCTATTAAATCGGCCTTTGTCGATTCTGTTACAAATACGTTAACTTGTTTTAAGGGACAACATGAGGGGCTACATAATTTTGCCTGTCAGCAATATTAACAAATGTAGTAACTTGCTAAACAGAGTTTTTGCAACAAGAAAAGGGTTGAAAATCCAATCTAATGAAATGGATTGTCCAGAAAACTGCCTAAAATGTCCAGAAAACAATTCCAAATGTTGTTGAACGTCAAACAAAATCACCTCTATTAATTAAAGGGTTTTTATCTTCACCAACCTCCAGTGGTCCGCCGATCCCGGTTTGGGAAATCCTGTGCTGAACGACCTTTAAGGCTTTGCCCTGTAGTTCTATATGGCTGATAGCCTTCTCAGCACATTTCTTCCGGATCTAAGACCACAATGATCATGATTATCAGTAGGGCAACCAAAAGTCAAGTAAGTCAAAACTTTTTTGCCTTTTTAAAAGTTTATGGAACGTCTACAAACCAAATTTCACGTTGATACCATGAGCCACTCCAAAGTTATTAGGTCAAAAAGGTCAAAGTTTATCATTAGGTCAAAATTTATCGTTAGGTCGAAATTTTCAAACAGCACAGTTTTTTTCTCGTTATAGACGTTGTATTAAAGTTACAACAACAGATTTTGGTATGTTTTTGCAAGTTTCGTTGCAATTCTAAAATAGTAATGGGTTTGTTGCGACTTCTGACGTAAATGATTTATTTAGCCCACTACTGGACGATTGAATATTAAGCAGACTAGGCATGGCAATGCAAGAAACGCGGTCTTACAGCAGCCTACTTGGTTTGGCTAATGCTCAATCCATTATGCATATGTAGTATTTTACCTTCATGATATTCGCAGATTTGACTCTACTATAGTTATTAATGTACTTACCAACATATCATGCCTAAGGTTAAACAACCAAATTCTTCAAAAATTCGAAGTATACTGCATGAATATGCTTCTGAGTTCAGCTCAACACCTAAGGGTAAATTGTTTTTTGGTGGAAGCACATCACCGCAGTGCAAAGCATCAACGAGGTTCGTTTCATGAAACTGAAAGCAGCCAGACATTTTTAAAACATGCCATACCAGATTTTAGAAGTTAAATACTTTTTGTTTCATTTCAACAAAGGTTTTCTAATATGCTTTGCATATCGCATTTCAGTTGAAAACGCAGAAAATTAATAAGCCAAAATAAAGTCAAAATTTGTAATCATGAAGTCAAAATTTTCAGTTTTTAGGTCAAAAAATTGGTTACCCTAATTATCAGATACCAAATAACATAATTTCAGTCAAACAATTGTTACCTGTCAGAGAGTGAGAGCTAACAATAATATGGTCTAAGGATTTGCAGTTTGAAGGTTGCAACCAGTGTTTAGGTCTGTTTTCACAGAGGTCAATTTGTTGAACTGTTCATTGTAATGAAGTTACAGTAAAGAACACGAAAACCAACATTGGCGGCAAGCACAAAATGTTTGGCATCTATGAAAAGGTGGTTACATCATCTGACGCATATATAATTGACTAAATATTGCCATTGGCAATGTGCATTAATTATCATTTAATCAGTAAGTCCCTGTACATTAGTACAATGCAAATAAGCGGCCTATTCGCTTATCAGTGCATCCCTAGCCCTGGTTGCTGCTTGGAAATGCCTGTCGGTAACTGAGGTTCCAAGTGTCGTTTGCCTTCGTCAGTTACTATCAGGTTTTGTTTGTACTGTAAACAAAATTCAACTTGCAAAGCAAAACATGTTACGACAAAACAGCTTTGAGACCATGTGTCTAAATTATCAAGTGCTTCAACGTCTGCTCTTTCAGTTTCCTGCATCAGGTGCAGACATAAACAGTATTGCTCATAATAATAAATCTATGCTGCATGAATTTCGCAACAAACAAAACTAGACCTGCAATGCCGTCATTGACACACCTAGTTAACTTCGCAAGCAACCTGCTATAAGATATGGTAGCGGTTGGCAATTGCGACTCATGTACCTAGAAGACATATGAAAATTGGGATTTGGTTTCAGATAAAAAAAATAAATTGTTGTAACGCTAACACCTGATACCCATGTAATACATTATTGCCCAAACCGCAAAAAAACATGCATTGCTAACTTTAGCGTAAGGAATCTAATATTACCCACTTAACCCAGGATTAATGGTTAAAAACCCAGGTGTTTAAAATGTAACCCGATATGAAGCATCTTTCAGATTCAAATGACTACGTCACAATCTATTTATTGATGTGCGCAGTTTGATGGTGCTTTCCAGCATTATGCGTAAAACCTTTCCAGGAATTGAACAGATTTTTGTGCATCTCGTACGTAGCCGACAATAGCTATTGGTTGTTACCGATGATAATAGAGCTGACAATATCGTAATAAGCCCTTGGAGTAGCAGTTGTGATACCAACAGTAAAACGTTTTCAAGCGAGCAGTGGTCTTTTTTCAGCTTAGTTTCAAGACGTTCCTTTCTAAAGCCGGTAGACCTGAGATGGACCTAAGTTTGAGTTTTGGAGCTGATGCTGCAAAACCCTGTATGTATATTACCTATATTTCAACCGCCTTACCAGAAAACATGCGGTCAAACAGTACGAAAAACCTTGCGATTTGTCTTCTATGCTGTTTTTACATTATTAGTTCGTTTGATTTTTGTCTGTTTCTCCACCGTGCGCCCCCCGTCTCCCTTTGACGGAACACAACCCTCTTTTCCGCAGCGTCTCGTCGACCCAGAATGGCGCGCGCGGAACGTCGCCGAGCAGCAGCAGCGCCGTCAGCATCAACCTGACCACGTCGAACGGCGCCACCCAATCTACACCTTACAAAGATTCCGACTACCAGTGCAACAGCACGAGCCCGCAGTCGCCACGGGTATGTCAGTCGCCTGAAACAGCATCGCTTTAAACAAGCAACACGAAACATGGACTTTAGTAACAAAATCTGGTTGGCGTAATGTCGTCGCTTTAGTTACTGCATACGAGTTAAACTTTGTGGAATGTTGTCAGGTGCCGAACGGCGTTGATTCTAGCATTTTTCACAATGCAAAGCGCTTTAAGATTAACTTGGAAATATCTTTCATATCCAAAATAGCGATGTTGTTGCAGCAAAACAGAAACGTGATTTTAGTTTTTCGTTGCGTGACTCGTTTCTCAAGCTCAAAAAAAACTCGTTTTCGCGTTGATTGTCAGTCATAAACGTGCCGAGTTGCCATTTTCCTTTCGGCGCGAACTCGAGTTTCACTCGCACGAGTCATCCCGTAGTGAACGTACGGTCCAGTTTATCAATAGCGTGTTGGGACGTGCGCGAAGGCCTTAAAGTCAGTCGCTTTTTGTTTTCCTTTATTTAGCTTCGACTCGCTCGCTGCTGCCATTTTTCCGCAAACTGGCTGTCGTGTCGTCGCGTCGTTTGGACCGCCTGTGAAAATTAGGTTACCTCTTTAAGCGGTGAGCTGTTACTCGCTAAATATTTAATTACAACGTTCTGCATACCGCTCGCCGTGGCATCTACACCACAGGAGGATAATGGTTTGTTTATATTCTGCGCCTGCGCGCCTCGGCGCCGCTAACCCGAGTAGCTTAAACTCGCCAAAAAAGAGTCATGAATATGCCATGAGTCCTTACTTTCCAGATGAAACTGAACCCCGGCACGTTACCGCATCACATTGGCCAGCCGAATCCTTTGATGTTCGGTACGAGAATTCAGGTGAGTTGGCCGCTGTCTGGCTGTACCTGAGCGTGAATTTTTGATGCTCTGCTGTTTTCTAGATCGCGCGGATAAGCTGTTGCGCGCGTCACGACGCGGCCCGACCACTTCTTCAGGAGCAGAACTTAATTTCAATGAAATGCTGCTGTTGCTGCTGATGTTGACGCCTGCGTTCGTCCACCCGTTTGTGTTTGGTCCCAGTAGTTACCTGGCGTTAATAGGGTTTGTGGACGATCCTTCCTTGCGTGGCCTGTTCCTGCGAGAGCGAAGACCACGCGCGAGTTAACAGTTACTGTGCAAGCCCCGCATTATCTTTTGCTTTGGGATATGGGCCACGGCAAACTCAAAGGTTTGGCAACACAACAAGGGATTTTTTCGGTTGAAATTCTGTCACTTTACATCGAAACATGTATTTCGAGTCAAGCAGGATCGGGTTCGCCAAAGCTTTGTGTCGTAGTTTTAGGAAAGTCGACACGGCCGAGCTTTTCTTGACTGGTCCAGGAGGAACAACGAACTCATCGCAAATGAAGTGAACGCTTGTATTTTTTGGCTAGATCAATTTACCTGACCTACAACTGAACAAATGCAACGGAAAGAAAGCAGAGGAAAAGTTTACTTGTAACGGACTCCAAGCAGTTTTTTAAACAAGTTGATTCAGTTTTCCATTTGAAAGACACAAATTTTCTCAAATTTTTTTCAACCGTCCACGATGGGAAACGGCAACTGAAGCAGTACCGAAACCAGATGGTTTCATGTGGGAGAATGGATACGAAAAGTCCGTTGGATAGCCGCTGGCCTTCTGTTGCCAAATTCGTAGAACGCATTTTACATATTGCAGGCATGAAAGTGACCGACGAAGTGCGAAGTACTCACCCGCCATGTGCCCCCCCTCATAGTTAAACCCAATTGCTCAAAAATCAATGAAAATGCACTTTAAACGGCTTGCAAGGGGATTAGTAGCGAGCTCTCTCTCTTTTTTTACAGAATCCAAGTCAGCTCGCCCTACTTCCGCAAGTGGGTCAGTGGCCCACGACGTCCCAGGCCGTCGCGGTCGCAACGGCGGCCGGCCTACTGCAAAACGGCTTCCCTCACGGAAGCGTTCCTCACTACCCCGCACTGATCAACAACCGAGGTACGTGCAGTGTTGTGACGCCAGTTGTGATGTCATGAACGCCAGACATGCATGGGTTGTCATGTAACCACATACGGGCATAGTACGTCGGGCGTAAAGGGTGAACTTGCGTGTGATAAGAATCGCTCACTTTTACGCCGTGAACTTGTGTCGCAGGCAGCGAATGCCTCTCCTGACCGACGCTTGCTGTTGCTCTTCGGTGTTTCGTAGCTCTAAACGCTTTTTTTCGAACAGCAGCGTGTATTGGCGGTTTTCGTGCGTCCCAGTAAATCGATTGGCGCCCGAAAGTTTAGCTTGCAAGTGCACGCTGCCAAACATGAGTTGTTGCACATCAACCATGTAGTCGAGACCGAGAGACTTCGTCCAAGCAGCAGGCACCGAAACCAGGAAATTTGCCGGCTGGTAACTTGAAACCCGATTCTACCGCGTGTAGCGCAATGACGTATCTGATCCTCTTCGTGACTTTATCAGAGATTTTCGCGAACAGTTAAGAAAAGGCCAGCGTACAGTTGAACAGGTCAAATTGCTGGAACTTTTTCAAGTCATGCCGATCCAAGTCCCGGAACAAACGGCTCGAAGCCGAGGGCTGTTGCAAACTTTCAGAGCGAGGCGAGAAACCCTAAGAAGTTCCGAGACCTTGTCCTTGTCGCAGAGCGCTATGCATTCAATTAGGGCTGGGTTCAAGTGAAAAAATTTTGTTTAAATAATAAGTAATTTTTAACAGGTTACTTAAGTAATTCAAGCAAATCAGGAAATTCAACATTTAGACTTAAAAACATTCAAGCAATCAAAATCATTGCAATTTTTAAATCACATAATGGGCGGTTCAGACAAAATTCGCACCTGTTGGCCGCGATCCAATTTAATGGATTGAGCTTCTAGCTCAAATCAAATCGTAATCACGATGATAATCAACAATTGTGACTCACAAAGCGCTCTGCACACGTAAGAAATCTATTCGCTTCAATGTCTTGTTTTATGTGTGATGATGCATGTTATGTAGAATATTGCGTTTACAGCAACAGACGTGACTTCTAAAATCTTAATTTTTCTAAAAGCAAATTACTTGAAATATCAAGTAACGGCAAAAATTATTTGATCAAGTAATAAGTAAAGGTTTTCAATTAAGTAATTACTTGAATCCAGCCCTACATACAATTCACGACAAGGCGATGTCAGTTTAACTATTGCTGCGCCTTGCCGTCCTACCTTGTTTAATTTTGTGCGGAGCCTTCGGTCTCAAATACGTGAAAACGACCGTTTTTGATACGGCCCAACATCAAACCGGTCAGTTGGTCTCTTCCTGACGACGGTGTATTCGGATCGAATTGAACATTATCCCAAAAAGCCGATGCTGGCGATACTCCGATGGAATTAAACATGAGTTTGAAATAACGATACGTAGCCCCTGGCATTACCGTAAACGCACACACGTCAGTTTAGGTCCTGCTTTCGCATTTTCAAGCGTTTCGTCAGCAAAATAACAGTTCGCTTCTTCCTTTTTTGCCTCAACCCACTTTTTTCTCGCCAGCCTTGATGCGGGGCTCTCTTTCGTCTACGCCGCCTAGCGGTTGCGGCAGCACGGTCGTCGAGGTCGACGGCGAGAAGATCGACATCACGGAAGAGATGGAGGAGCTCTTCCGTCGCGACCAGTCGCTGGTCAAGGAGGACATCCGGAAGTTCATCGGCGAGCGCCACATCTCGCAGTCGTCGATCGCCAAAGCGACGCGAAACGGTGAGGACGGGCAGGGGAGGGCGTCAGGACGGAGTGGCGGTTCGTCGGTTTGATTGCGTTCGGAGTTAGCGCATTAAAAGTTGCTGGAACGGAGCGAAAGAAGTCTGCAAACAGTGTTGCCACTGCGGTCAGTCTCGTCAACAACAGATTGTCGCCTTCTTCNACATCAGATAACATCAGGTTTTTACATTACAGTTTTGAGTTTCATATAAGCGAAATCAGTGGTCCTTAAAGTTTCAACGCCTCAATACCCCTACAAATCAAAGTTTCGTCTATCTGGATACCCCTATTGAACAGTTTACTAACAAAAAAATGTAAGAACAAAACAGAACTGGTCAAGAAATACTCTATCACTGGAGTAGCGAGGAAAAAGGTCAATGCAAAGGCTTCATCACAATCATCAGCGCTAATTTTCTACTTCATATGGGTACAGTGTTGCTAGATTGCTAGAACGAATGTAGTGATTGGGTGTTAATGTATTGCTGAATACCCCCACCATCTATTAAGGCAATACTTCAAGAACCCCTGAGCTAAATACTTCCATTTACTAATACCTAACAAAGCGCGATGAACATGAACCTCATTGTCCTAAAGCAGTGGTTCTTAACCAAGGGGCACGCCTCCCCCAACCAAGGAGCACGCCTCCCCGGGGGCGTCAATAAATTTCCAGGGGAACGCGAGTTTTTTTTTGATCAACAAATTTACCAAAAATACACTTGTTTTTACAACTTGTTTAAGTGTCAGGGGCTTGAAACAAAAGACGATTACTTTAAGGGAGGCGTGGTATAGAAACGGTTAAGAACCACTGTCTTAAAGTGTCGTCACAAAACGGAGAAGTCGTTCGTGCGTAACATAAAATAAAATATTATTCTCAACGCAGCGTTCGGAGCATCTTCAGTTTGGAACGACAGCCAAACACACATGCAGCAGTGTTGCCAGTTTGGCTTTTTTGAAACCAAATTTGTAATTTTTGGCCGTTTTTCAACTCCTTTGGCCTTTTTTTATTTTTGAAAAAAGGCCAAATGAAATTTGGCTTTTTTTGGCCACTTAGATTTTTATGTCGATTTGGCAGATTTAAAGATGATTTTGGCAGGTTTCTGGGCACTGGCAGATTTCTAGACACTGTTTCTGGACACAGAATGATAAATTTTCGTTGGAAA
>JGI24021J15306_10009637_pt1 | contig 11949 bp, 6 predicted proteins | sample Ectturendosymbi1_FD_15306 | JGI IMG/M metagenome (IMG submission 15306)
GCCCGCCATTCATCACGGACCTGCGCGAGGGGTTCAATTGCGGCTGGGTCGAGGCCGAGCTGGTCAAGATCGCGTTTGACCACGCGTTTGACCAATTTTATTGGAAAATAGGCTTAATCCGAGTCTTCTGAGCAGGGGCGTAATGAGGTTAGACGGCGCCCGGGGCAAAAAGCAAGTTTGGCGCCCCCATGTTCGAACCTGAGACCCTTCGGAGGGAAATTTACTGTACTGAAGAACGTACTTGTGAAACTGTTGGGACTTTTCGGCGCCACCAGTAGACATTTGGCGCCCTGCGCAGTGATTCGGCGCCCCCATGATGATCCGCGTCCGGCGCCCGGGGAATTGTGCCCACCTTGTCCGCCCCATCGTTACGCACCTGCTTCTGAGACTTTGGATGACTTGCTGGAGTTTCGGGTTCACAAATTATGACCTAAAATCCACTAATTAGATAATTGAATAATTTGTTGTTTTTAGATCATAACTTTTGAATCAGAAACGCTAGAAAGTCGATCAAAAACTCAAAAGGCTCCGATTCCAGCCTAGTTTCCAATGAAAACTTGAGCGAAATACTTCCGTCTAGCGGTTGTGCCATTGGCCAGGTAACATGAACCACAATGGCCAAAAGCCCATCCCACTTATGACGTTACTCACAAAAAACTGAAACTTACAACAAAACTTTTCTTTAATTGCAGACTCGAAGACTTGGCTTGTCTTTTGATGCAGTTGCTGAGACACGTGAAAACTGCTTGATTTGGGCTGATTTTTAGGTACGGCAGTGCTTCTTAACCTTTTTCGCTTTCGTTCACCCCTGCAATTGATTGTTGCATTCCCATTCACCCTACTACAAATTCATGTCCTACATGACATTAGTAACCTAACTAGTATATACAAAGTTATTTCTCAGTTTGGTTTTTGTACAATATTTACCTAAGCTAATCAGCTGGACCAAATATGAAAAACCCTTTCTCTGGCATATTACGTGGCAATCATGACCACCGGTTGTTGCAAGGCTTTTAATGCAATTTCTCTATAATCTGAGGATTGAAAAAAAACAACCCAAAAATCCCCTTAATAGAGATATGTTTCAGTCCCGTCACCACCGGGAGGCTTTGGTGGACTAAGCTCCTCGAAGCAATGCTCCAAGGCCCCCAAACAATGATCCAACCCCCCCCAAATGGAAATATGAAGTACTATAAATCAGTAGAGGTTTGTCAATTTTTACAATGTCAAGACCCCTTGCACAAAATCAAAGCCTCCCTGTTAAAGACTTTCTGGCGACGGTTCTGATATGTTTTGAAAGACAATCTGATAAAACTCTTGCTTAAGGGAATTTATTCTCGACGCTAGTCTTCCTTTAAAAATCTGATTCTCGAAGCTGTTGAAGCTGGCGTGTCCTGATCGATTTCATCTATAGATTTACATCTACTTTCATCAAAACAAAGTGTTTTTGCACATATTTCTAAGACCTTATATAAGTATTAACTGAGATATAAATGCGTATTAAAGTTTGGAATCAATACTAAAGTGGTAACAAACAAATATCCCAAATAGTCTACTTCTTTACTTCGACCAATAACTACTCTGATCAGTGTTCACGTGTCTGGTCCTCACTTGAGATTGAGAATAAAACTTTTGAAAGTACTGGGATTCAGCCAGATAATATTCGCACAGGACGCTCATACAAAGCACAGCAGAGATTCCGTCACTCGAGTGCATAGGTGTAAGAGCAGGCAAATTTTTGGGGGTGCGAAGGAATTTTTCCTGGATTCTCCCAAACTTGCCCGAGAAATACTTCAAAAAAGTGACCTCCAAAAAAAGTTGTTTCTGTCAATTCAGGCGCTATGTGATCTCCAAAAACTTTTCGTGTCAATTCGGGCGCTATTATTTCCAATCAAAGCATGTTGAGCGCCTTTTTTGCTCTGATTTTCGTGGAGTTTTATAAGGTCCTCAAAGATTTTTCCCGGATTTTAGGGAATTTTTCCTGGATTTTAAGGGATTTTTCCCGGATTTTCACCAAATCAAACCTTTTGAGGGTCCGGTTGCGCCCCTGCACCCCCGCCTCCTAAACCAGTGCTCGAGTGAATAAAACGTGGAATCTCTCCTTAAAATCAATCCCTGTTATCACATGGAGGCAGTTAATAGCATCATAGTACGTTTCTTCTGAAGTGATAAGTTGCTGACTGCGTAAAGTTAAAACGATTGAAGTTTGCTATTTTGTCCATGATTGCTGATATCAGTTGGGTAAAGGGGGAGGAATCAGAGGATCAAAAAACTTAGCAACAGAAAATTCATTCACCCTTGTGTGAACCATTCACCCAGTTAAGAAACACTGAGGTACGGTATATTCGTACGCTGACAGCAAACGTGATAGACAAAGTGCTTCGCCTTTTGAAAAAGGTTAGAAAATCTAACAGAATGATTCATTGTTTTATAGCTATTAAGCCTCAAAATATTCATAATAAAAATGTTTGCATATCACTGATGCAGATCTTCACAAAATCTGTTTGAAATTACTTTTTTCAGTTACATAAAAAGCGGTGGGCCGATGGCGATCGCCTGAAGATTCTGTACCTGTAGCGGTAGTACATCGATAAGTCGTGAGGTAGCAGGACCTCAAGCGAAAACCGGGTGTCATAAACTTGACTCTCGTCGCCGAAAGTAACATTATTGATCATGGGCTCCAACAATCGACCGAACTCCAAATTGTCTTCTGCAGCGTCCGCCTGAAACGATCAGGGTATTGATATTTCGAATAAAGCTTCTCAGTTAATTTTCCAGAACATTTTCAATGCAAATAAACGTATTTTTTAACTGATTTTATATCACATGATGGCGGTTACTTGTAAACTATGACAATACTATCTTAAATATTGGGTCACAAAAATAGCGGACAAGACTAACTGCAATTTGACAAGAATAACTGCAATTTGAAGGGTGAAACTGGGCATTACTCGAGAAAACTGCTGTGCTTAGGTGTTTCAGCAATTATTCTAGCACAAGCAGCATTTTCCGCATGGCTGATTGTAGCTGTCCTTTGAAATAAGCTTGCGTCAATTTATTCTTGCTTCTATGATTAATTTGTAGTGTATTTTCTTCCCACACTGGGTATTTAGAATCCTACTTCTGTAGTAGAAAGCGTCTTCCAACTAATCTTTGTTATGTTTCCAAGCTAAATTTCAGATTAGAGCACGATAACAATTCGAAGGTTTTCGGCAAGCTATTGCGCAATCGATAGAACAGGCCTATCCTGTGGCCAACAATTTCTAGCAATTTTACAGGGTGCGTAGGCGAATGAAAATACATAAGAAGGCCATTGCCATATGAAACCATCATAAAAAGAAAATTGATATCTCCGATGTTTTTTGTCAAATTTGAGAAATATGTAGCCAAAAAAATAGAAATATGAAATATTTTTAATGCTTCTGATTTCGAATCGTCGAGTGGTCCAAAGCAATTGTTTGAGGAATTTTAATTTTGCTTACAAGCAATGTTTGCGGTCGCATTGCTTGGTTGCAAGTATAGACGTATCCCGGGTGGGGGGCCAAAGGAAGCATGCCCTCTAAATGTCTAACACAGGGGTTCCCAACCAGGGGTACATTTGCCTATCCGAAGGGGTACATTTAAGTTTAGCAGTAGAAGGTAAAAATATATTTGCATGTTGTTTATTGTCAAATCTTTATACATATATCACTTAATATTGATTTCAAAAGTAATTATATGTGTACTGTTAAATGTATCTGTGAAAAATCATGAGAAAATATTTTGTCATAAAGAGTTTTGGGGGTACATGTTCATCTGTCAAAATTCTGAAGTGGTACATCCTTATCTTTTGAAATGCTGTAGGGGTACATGCTCATATGTCGGAATGCTGAAGGGTACATGATAAGAAAAACGTCGGTAACCACTGGTCTAACACATCTTGTCGATTTGTGCTTAGAGAGGCGGTGTCCCACACCAATTACTATTGCTTGCTTAAAATCAAAAATATTTGGCCAATCCCCAAAATTTTAGGTTTGGCCACGTCACAGGTTGCAAGCAATTTAAAATTAGGTAAATGTTCTGCCTGAACGAAGGCATCACTGACATGAAACTGCTCCCGACATGTAAACTTAAACATTAATCGTGATCTTGTTGCATAGCAACTGAGAAAAAGTCGGTGGCGACATTCATTCAACTAAACCCTTGTCAAATGTTCCATGTGTAAAAAGCCAGGTTAAAATATCCCGTTTTTTTAGCATTGTTTATGATAAAATGGCTCACAATAAACGTGGATGGGGTTAGGTGTCTGGAAACATGATGGAACACAAACAATTCAGTTTATGTTGACATGCAGTTAAATGTCACAAACATTTTTCGTACGCACGTAATGATCGCCGTTAAACCTGCTTACGTCCTCGTGATAATTATGCAGCTTATGCATTTGCTTAGCACACGCTTACGACGTATCTTTGACTTCCCAATATTTACCTCTCAACATTGATACTTCAAGCGATTTTGAGTTTCATCATAAATTTGGAGTTGGCTTGTAGTTAACGATTCGTAATTTGAGGGATCGTTGCCACGTAAACAAAGCTGGTTTTCACCAAAATGATTCATGACCTACGTAGTTTTATGGAAAGAAAAATGACGCAAAATTATAGCAAGGTGCTTATGATCTCTTGGTATGTTCGCAATTCAACAAAACTCTCCACAAGCAATGGCTCTTTGTATATAAATTCTCCGATACTACTACTATCGTTAGTTCTGAAGACTTGCCCGGGGAGATTTGACGATTCACCTCAGCAAGAATCATTTCGTTGCTCACAAGTTGAAACGTCATACGTGTTGAAAATGAGGTAGTCGCCAGTCACGATGTGCGGAGTCGAAGCCCATTTTAAAAAATATTTACTCCTGGTTTGTTTTGTCTTTTTTTTGTTCGAATGCAGTCATTCTTACCGAGGGTGTGCAGACCCTCGTGCAAAACACGTTTCGAAACAATAAAAGTTGGACAACACTTGATCCAGTGTTTGTGAACACTGAAGCATTTATTTTTGCACTTCTTAATATTCTGCTTTAGCACAATACCTTAGCGGTGCTTCCAAACACTTTGGCAAGTGTTCTTCAAAATTTGAACAAGTGGCGTATCAAGTTTTTGTTTCGTTTTCATCAGGGAAGTATTAATAAACTTGTACACTATAAAAGTATTGGCATATTTTGCTTATCTTCAGTTGATTTTCTTACTCCATTGACCGGAATGCAATTGTGAAAGCGTGGCCCTTCCGTGTAAAGATATCCTTCCCCTTACAACCAATTCCCGACCACCAGCGGGTTTGATGGCAAACTGGCAGTCTTCTTTTTCTCGTTCAGACCTTTTCTTCTGCGACTGACTGCAACTGGTGAAGCAAGATGCTACATTGGCTTTGCCTATTGTGTGGGATCTGCACACTCTACTCCGCACTGTGCATGACGACTTCTCACCCTCTTCAACTTTGCATGTATCACGTTTCATTTTGTGCAACTATGTCGCCGCTCAGGTAGGATGCTTCCACATCAGCATTGCATGATGCAAGCGGGCGTTACATTTCACTACGTTTTCGGTAATGACGGCTGAACTTGTGGTACTTAATCGCATGAAATAATCTATTACTTATAAGCTATTTAACGCATTCTTGATACATGATTCTTCATGGAATGTATTCATGCAAGTTCTTTGCCACTAGTCAACAATTCATGCTTAGTTTCATAAACAAGGTAGTACTTGCAATTGCTTGCGGCTAGGTAATTGCTTGTACGTTAATGCTTTGTCAGGCAAGACACGCGTTTCTGAAGATTGGAATGAATTGAATGCTGATCGGATGGAATGGGCATTGGCAAGAAGATACGTGAAAGATCCGAACTATATTAAGCCTGTGTTTCTGTAACCGCGCCTTTGGAAAAAATCATAACTATAGTTAACTGTTGCCATCAGGGCCGGCCCTAGCAGATGCGGGGCCCAATGGAAGACCTAGGCGCGGGGCTCCTTTGAGCAGTGATTTTATGACGTCATCGTGTTCAGTCAACCGTATTACGATCATGGTAGAGCACAGATACACAGTGCAGCACTAACACGAGAATCGAGCACGTTTGCTAACGTTCGAGAGGAAATTTGCTAGTTCTGACGAGAGCGTTGTTTGTTAACGATGAAATTTATATGGCGTTTTTACTGAATTCTCAAGCGCAAGGTGTATCTGGCAAAATGAACCCAACACCATGGCGCGGAGCCTAATGCAGCTGCATCAGTTGCAACGGCTTAAGGCCGGCCCTGGTTGCCATGAACACTTCAGTTGCTCGAGCAGCAACTAAGCAGTAGGTGTCTTACAAGGAATGCTTTTTTAAAATTTTCAAATGCAATTGCATAGATCAGTTTAAATAACCATCATTTAACCAAATTTTAAAATGGTTGTGTGCTTTGAATTCCTTATGAACCCTTTCTGTCCCGGACNGGTCACTAACTGGCTGATACATTTTTGGTCATAACTCGCCAGATGATTGAGCTANAGAGGTGTTCAAACTCTCTATGGATTCGGCAAGTCTTCTTGNTTAGGTTAAAAACATTTTATCGTTTTGGATTTGGGCTTCTTTGTGTGTGATGTTACAATTGNTGCATATTTTCGCTTTTTTGGCCTAGCATACCTGGCTCTGGCTGCCAATCCAATGGGTCATTTTTGGCTCCTGTTTTTTTTGAGAAACTAGGCCAAAGTCTACGTTTTTAAAGCCCTTGAATGGTTTTCTAGCATATCCGGAGCCAAATTCATGACTCAAAAACCTAATTTTTGACAAAAACGAAAAAATTACAAAGGATGTATGATTTGCGCTCTCAGGGCAAATTTTGGCCAGCCATACCTAAGGAGCAGATTGAGTTAGAGAGCTGTTGAAACATTCGAAAGACTCGTGACGTCTTGTAGTTCAGAAAAAAAAAAAGTTTTGGATTTGGCGCTATTGGTCAGTGACGTCATGATTGGGGGAAGTTTTGCTTTTTTGATGACGTCATCGTCGATCCAATAAGCTCATTTTGTGGTTCAAAGTTGCATTGGATTCTAGTTTAAAATACGAGTCTTTGGAGCCTTTGATCGACATTCAAGCGTTTCTGGTTCCAAAGTTATGCCAAAAAATTCCAAATATTTCCAGATTTCTGACAGAAAGTTGCGTGGATTTCCTTAACCAATGTCCAGAAATTTGGCTGTAATTTTGGAACCAAAAACGCTAGAAAGTCCATCACACCCTCTAAAGACTCGTGTCATAGCCTAGAATCCAATAAAATTTTGAGCCACAAAATCGGCTCGTTTTTTTCGGTTCCCAGGGGATGATGACGTCATCTAAATGTAAACAAATATGCATAAACATCTTCTAATTATGTAAACATCAACAAAAAGCTGGACATCGAAAAGTAGATATTTTTTAAATTCTGAACTACAAGACTTTCTGAGACTTTAGACTGTTTGTACAGCTCTCTACCTCAATCTACTGGCGAGGTATGGCCATGGCCAGGCATGGGTATAATATACACGAGATCAGCGTTTTTGGGAGCAGGATTTTCCCTAATTTTTGTTTTTAAGTCATAATTTTGGCTCCAGATATGCTAGCAGGACAATCAAGGGCTTGAAACACTCTGATGAAAGCCTTTAGAATAAAAAAATATTGAATCAAAAACTGGCCATTTTGGTCGGGGCCTTGGGCTAAGTAATATTAGCCACAAAATCGCGAAAACATGCCATTATTGTGAGCTCACCCACAGAAAACCCCGAACACAAAACGTTAAAAAAAATTGTAAAGTAAACTAGAAGAGTTGCCGAATCCGTAGAGGGTTAGAACATTTCTCTAGCTCATTCGGCTGGCGAGATGTGGAGTTGCAAAAAGTTGCAAAGTCGGGTAAAAAAGCGGCCCGTGCGGGGCAGAAAGGGCTTAATTAGAGCAATGTATTTTCTTGCTAACAGTTTTCGTTCACGATGAAACCGTCTGGTAATATTTTAAGAGGTTATACGTGTTATTGTTGTTGCAAAAACTTAATAAAACCTCTATGGAAACGTTTAGCTATAACACTATTATTCTAAAATGAATAATATTGACTGTTATTAAATTATTAAAGGTTTGCATTATTCAACACTACGCAAAAATAGCCCTGTTTTGATAATCAGCAAACGCATATATTGAATTTGTTTCAACTTAAGATAAAAACACAGTGATATGTAAAAATGTATTGTATTAATTTATATCAGCTCCAAACTTCTTCTGAACATGAAGGCAGGTTGGATACGAACCGTTATGAAAAAGCCAAGCACAGCTAAGCCTGCATCTTTGTTAACAGCATCGCTGATGCTTTCGTACTGCGTGTCGTAGTGAACGATGTGCAATTCAGCAAAGTATTGAACTCCATTCAGGGTGTGTTCTGAACCTCCATTGCTCCCGTTTTTGGCCCAGTGCAAATGAAATTGAACGGCCTGCAACAAAACAATATCGAGTGTTGCTGCAGTTGGAACTTGATGCATACACTTTTATTGCGTGTTTTTAAAAACTTAAACAATGTATGAATGCTATCCTGGCACAGACCAATCGATAATATCTTCAGACATAGCTTAGCTCCCACAATTGTCATTAGGGATCTTTCTGCCGCAAAAACTGCCACTATCCCCCTGAATTTGATGCATTACCTTTTAAATTTCGAAGTTGTACTGAAATCGAATTATGAAAGCGTGATTGTTTCGCATAACTTTATGACGTTCTTTCATCCACTCAGTGAATACACTCCCAAATATTTTCAAAACAGAAATACAATTGCACTGGTACGTAGATCAGAAATGAAATGTAACTGGTAAACTTCCAAGATAGAGGTATACTTCGAGATTTGAAATACACTGTCGTAGGTAATAAAACTCACGCTACAGTATTTTAGTGGTTTTTGAATTTATTGTAATAATTATGCTAACAGGTATGAAAACTTATGCTAATGGTTTAGAAGCTTTAAAAATATAGCTAAAAACTTGTTGTAAAAGTTTTAATTGAACTGCCTCAATTACAAACAACACAGGCAACTTACAACCAAACGTCTTTGTACAATGCTCACGCCCAGCACAATTTTCAAAATTTTGTCCAAACCGGGACACACATCACTAACCACATGTTCTGCGCCCGAAGTCCACAAAGACAAGGCTGACCATACCCAAGCAAAAATGTCATCAACATTATTTTGTGAAAGTTTTTTTCAAGGTCGTCGTTTGATGTTAAACAACAAGGGCAATTTCAACCTTGTGTTTGTAAAAGTTAACTGCTGATGCAGCGGATGTTGCTTTCTTCCCACAGCATTGCGGCGCAAATTACTTCATCGAATGCGTCTCGCGCACGATGGGGCTAAAACGTCATTCAAAATATGCGAGCTTCAACTGGAAAGGTGGTGAGAGCCAGTTTATTNGTTGAACCAGCTCGTGCCTAATGGTAAGTACGTCCGTTTAGGTGCTGGTAGGTCTGGAGTTCGACTCGCGGTACTGCCATTAAAACAGCAAGACCATAAAAAATCGTCGATGATTGTGAGACGCCTAAAGTTTTCTGTTCGCATGTTCTGTTTTCAAACCTGTGTGAATTTGTCCGAGTCAGCAAGAATAAAGTTGGCCATTGACGTGAAATTCAGTCCACTTTGTGGAAAATGATTATTACCACCAGATTCCTCGAGCGATCACCATTGTCGCCTGAAAACACTTCCCAGACCTCGACCGCTGCAAATGGTTCCCGGACCGGGAATTGAACCCAAGCTGCCTGGGTGAGAGCCCGGAATCTCGTCGGTGAGTGACATGCATTTGGTTTAAACAAAAATCCTGTTTGATGTAAATGCTGTAGTAGATAACAAAGAAGCAACAATTGACAAATGGCTATGCCTTAATTGTCAAAATTAATATTTTGTCTGCTATAAAATCCCTAATATTTTTCTTCTCAACCGTATTACCAGCAGATCTGGACAACATAGTTTTTTGATTAAACTTTAAAGAAAAATCTATTGCTAGAGTATCAGCAGATAACCTTAAGAAGGTGAGTAAAGACGGGCGTCCTGTACCCTGAGCTTTTGAATATAGTTTTGACGCAAAAAGCAGCACTTGTTGATATCCATTAGTGAATGAAAGGTATTGTAACTCCTTCTCTTCGCAGTAGAGACCTTAGTGTCTCGTGTGGTCTTGTGTAGGGTCGGTGTTTTCATTTCTATGGGTCCTGTAGTGTTTGCTTTAGAGTAGGTGTTCCCAACCTAGTTTACTCCAGCGCCTCTAAAAGTTTTTTCTTATGACTTCGCACCCCCTACAACTTAGAATCAAGGCATAGCTTTCAAACGTTTAGAAAGAATTTAAAATTTGTAAAGAGTAAAGAAAACCAAGCGCATGGACAAGAAAAAATAACGCAGATGAATATTTGAATATACTCTACAAAAATATTCACTTGCTTGAAATATGTACAAAATATTGAAATCAAAAGGTTGACGTCCAAACATTTACCAATGTATTTCAGTTCAATGACTCCTTTGTTCCTGCTTCTGAGTGCTTCAAAACGTGGAACTATATTGCTGATAGCAGCACGTATGTCTGCCTGGGATTTCAAGCGATTTCTAGATTTCATCCTAATTGACAAAAAAGTGCTAAATCCTGACTCGCATGGGTATGTAGTCGCATACATGAGCGTCGAAAGAATTTTTTCAGTGAGGGGCCAATAGGGGATTTCCAGGGGTAGCCAAAGAGATCTTTGCAGGGGACAAAAGTGGGAAATTTTTATTTTAACCACTCGAAACTAAGAAAACAACATTTTACGCTAAACATTTGATGGAAAATGTCAAATTTCAAAATCCAGGGGGCTAAGTACCTGCCCCATGCTACGACGCCCATGATCGCAGACGGTATGAGCACAGTAACTGCAATTTCACAAACTCTCGTGCACATAACCGTTGCCGAGCACCAATACCCTTCCAAAGTTTTAATCCCAAATTGTATTTCAAGAGCGCTATTTGAACGCAATTCTATAAAATGGTTTCAGCTTTCCATCATCTGAAATTTTTTCCAAATCGAAGGGGAATGGATGCATAATTTCATTTTCAGAAGTTTTCATCTTCCCTACGTCAAAATTTCTACCGAATGACTCAAAGGCAGTTCCAAATAAGCCACAATTTCTCCACAAACCAGAACTCAAACTCGAAGATTCATTGTCACCTACTATTTTTTCAAGTGACGGAAAATCCGAATAATTCTCTCTGTTTAGTCGCCGACACCACAGAGGCAATTAATCTTTGAACGCGTTTAGTTTTTCACAGCGATTAAACATGTTAAAACTGTTGCTTTGAAGTGATAAACTTAGATGATATGCGTGAGTATGTAACTGAAATATGCTGACACTTGGTTGAATTCTTGCGATTCCAACTTTTCAAGCAGATCACAGTAACGTTCCTCCAGAAAAACTTTTATGTGTTCTCGAAGTTCGAAGAAGCGAGTTAAAACTCTCCCACGTGCGAGAGACAGCGGACTTCTGAATGGAAAAGTAAAACTGAATGTTCACTGCCAAGATCTTAAAGAGGCGGTGATTTAGAGCATGATTCCTAACCCAGCGGATGAGTCCTTACAGAAATATCAAACTGAGTTTCTTCAATTTTAAAGGCAAAGATTTTTCATCATGGTCTACAACATCGATCCCGCCATGTCGGTTGTCGAAGTGTTCTTGCAGCTGAAATGGCTTCAGATTTGCGTTGGAAGAACAGTTTCACAGAGCATGCACTGACGTTTTTGCAAATCCTTCACGTCTCTCCAAATTGAAACACATTCACGACAATTCGCTCCAATAGAAAGCAGTGCACACAATCTCTTTCATCTGCTTTCGATCGATTTCAGAACGATTTACTACGAATGATGAAATACGGAAATCCACTCGTATACATACTGTACTACGTTCAGACTATCCTAGAATTGTCTG
>JGI24021J15306_10009638_pt1 | contig 11949 bp, 7 predicted proteins | sample Ectturendosymbi1_FD_15306 | JGI IMG/M metagenome (IMG submission 15306)
GAGCAATATATATCTCAAAATTTTTTGGGGGGTACTAAGAATGCTCTGACCTGACAAAGGGATACGAGCAGCAAAAAAGGTTGGGAACCCCTGGTCTATAAACTAGTTCAAGCTTGCCTTGCCAACAAAACATGCCACACTTGATGCAATGAAGTAGCATGTGCGCAATGCAAATTTTAAATGCTGGAGTCAAGCGTGGAATCGTCAACGAAGCACTAACTTTTCTTGATCTTTTTTGAACTTTTTCTTTTCTTTCTTGCTGAGCATCTTCGGCTTTTTTGAAGGATCATAGCTTCCCTTTAACTCAAACTTAGCTTCTTGCACTGAGATTCGACGTCCGCCGCGGAGCTCCATGTCGTCCAACAACTGGATAGCGAGCGGGACTGATTCTTTCTGATGAAACACAAGCACCTGAGTGTCACTCAGTTATCAAAACACATTGAAAACTAACGGAGCCATAATTTTTCATGTAGCCTAGCCTATAACAACTGCATCTCAAGAAGCATCATCACGAGACTATATTGAGCTTACTCAAATAGCAATTAAACAACCGATCGTAAAACAAGTAAGCAATAGTTCATAGCACGCATAGAAGTGCGTATATTGCAGTTTGAAGTATTTCATACAGGAGCGTTTGAGTGGTCGTGTTGCTGTAATGAAGGCACATCCAACAAGTAACGACAATTCACAGCATCCATAACTTGAAGCTTATGTCACACCTATTTCTTCTGTAACATGTTTGAAGTTTCAGACTGACTCGCAGAGCATTGCATGAACAAGTGGCATCTTATGAACCTCTGATCAAAAGACTTGCATGAAACAACTTTTTGCGGCCCGGCTTGTGGTATTTAGGTCCTAAATACTAAGTCTGAGCCAACTCACCCCGTCTATATAACAAAGCGGTCAGGTCGCTCTAAACCAGACTTCTGCTTAGAAGTTTCATTCCACTCGCTTTGTACCCCTTTTGAGTGTCACGAGTGGTCTGCAGGCGTCGGGGTCCACGCGACTACTTTTTTAACGACGGCTGCGTTGGTGGCGAGTCGATGACAGCGTCACTCGTGATGTTTTTATTTGTTACCATCCGTTACCGCCGAACACGAGGTTGGACAGGCCGCATTTACCGTTTTTCTAATGTTCAGCATGACCCGACCGGGAAGCATATTTACAAAATGTAACCTTATATCACTAAATGTGTCGGTCTCAGTTTGAAGGAATGCGTGACTTCTGGACAAGCACACGTAGTACAAAGGTTTTCAGGTTTAACCAGAAATTTAGAAAGGTTCTGAAGTGCAATGCAAAATTTCAGTGCCGCCCAGTGGGTAAAATGCGGTGATACTGGGCATCAAATTTTTACAACTGGGAGGCAGTTTTGCCGCCCAGTTCGCGGCTGCTATCTTTGGGTAAACAAGTGGTCGTCTTATATGTCTGCGTTGATTTCAAGCGCAACTCGGCTAGTCTTTTAAGATTATTTCAACCGTTACTATAGGATAGTCTTATAAGTTGATTTCAACCGTGACCACGCTAAAAGCATTTCTCAAAAACCCGCTGATTTGCACCAAGCCAGCTTCATACAAGTAACTCGTTGCTAGACAGGCGTTGCTAGACGGACTTCATCAATGGTCCGGTACGTTATCCGTTCTGTGATTGGCTGAAAACCTCTTAAGCGAATAAGGTTACATTTTGTAAATATGCGACCGGGAAGGGACCTAACGCTTCAGCTTCAGAAGGGCGTGCTTGACCCACTGTTCCACTTAACCGACAAAAAATTCCTAATTTACGTAAAAAATGTACGCTGTGCAACAGAATATCCATATTCAATCACTAAGTCCGAAATAAAATGACGAACCTCGCCAAACTGTTAAAGCAGAAACACCTGAAAGTGCAGGTAAGCTCATCACTGCATCAGCCATGAAATTAATAGGGCTTGTTTAGGCTTTCGCTTGTATATTCACAAGCATAACAAATTCATCTCAAGAACTGAAACAGATGGTTTTGGCTTTTTGTTGTTTTTGCAAACATGCACTGGCACGACCAGCAATCGAACGATGGAACCACACCGAACCAGTCGGAAATTTTCTTATGAACAGATTAAAAACGGTTTATTCCGGTGTATACCATACTTACTACTTTACCCACTTATGTCATAATGACCTATATTTACATCTCCAAACTCATAACAACACGTGGCGTACATGCAGCAGGAAGTGAAGGCCAGATTAAAAATGACAACTCTGTGGCAATAGCACTTTCTCTGCTATGTGATAACCATGACTTATATAAGATTAGTTTACAGGAGTAAGGCACAAAAAGAACTGTTGGTCACAAACAGCTCCATAAAAATGAACCGAAGTTTCGCTGAAAATACTTGTGACAATTATTTACGTTTTTTGTTTCTTTACTGCCGCTGGTACACGTGCTGTAAGTCAAAGCGCCGATTCACGTCCCACGTTATGCTATTAATATAACTTTTCAAATTCCATTAAAATGGCAGACATATCACGTGTCATGCCAAATGTGAAACAAATATCATTCCTTTGTCTTAAGTAGTTCGCTAGCTAATCGGCCAGCCAATGAACAAGATGTGAAGCAACAGGATAATTATCAACGCTTTGAAGGTCCGGGAACCAAAGCTTCAGCATGAATCTTCACATAACCGCATTGCTGAGGCGGTAAAGCTTCAATACGTCATATATCCTGAGCGTAGTTCATGATTTGTTGGATATCATTGAATGGTATTTGTTACACTTCTACTATTGTGGCACGTCGCAAAACCCGTATATTTACAGTTCATGATTAATCACATCAAGACATTTCCTAATCCAAATCTGCTTCAGTGTGACTCCACTAAAAATACGAAGCGAGCAGAAATGAGAGAGTTATTCTTGGCAAACCAGGGGTGCGACATGTCTCACTGTATTTACATTCTCTGCTGCAGAGGTGAAGTCGATTCGCTGTCCTAAAGTTATGTAGAATCGTTTTCAACTGGCATTCGGTTGTTATTAAATCCAGGACAGCTATTTTTACAAAATCGATGAAACTTTACGAGGATAAATCGGCCGAAATGTTGCCGGACACTGGGCGAGCATACGTTGAGTAATATAAAGGCACGCGCTTTTCAGTCCCGTTGCATTTTTACCTTGAGGTAGCAGCAACGCCCGTCACCTTTCAAGTTCCCGCTTTCGTCCGCATACAGTTTGAGTTTAGGTTCTCCACTAACCGGGTTCGGCATTATAATGCCGCATTTTCCCATCAGCTCAGCGAACTCATTCTGCGTCATGTCAAGAGGCAAGCCTGCGAACAGATTGCTTTGTTGCAGCCAGGAGGCTTTACGCGACGTCACATGGTTAACTACAAACCTGTTAACAATTAGTTTACTTCCCGACTAAGTTCACCGCAACGATACGTTAAATCACACACTTCTGATCTCACCTCCGGTACAAATTAAAATATAAAAAAGCTTTCATTGCTGCGTGCTATATCTTCTTGTACTTCTCCAGACGCACGACAAAAACAAATCCAATGCGCGTAATACTGTGACAATAACGTTACAGTAGTTTCATTTCTGGCAAGTCACTAGATTATAATAAGTGCATATTTTCAACTGCCATTTTTAACTGAATTGAATTTTCCAAACCATGACTTGTACACGACGGAGTACACAGAAGCGGGTAAAACGTTGAAATGTTCTTCATTATACGATCAAAACGCCTGAGAACCGTTCTTTTTTCAAACCTGCATTTTCGACATATTTTGTTGAGACTAACTTCGTCGTCTTCTCAATGCAATCTCGCAACCCAATAAAAACGATGCTTTTATTTTTATTCAGCATCAAGCGAGTGAAAATCGACAATTATTTCTACATTACACACCGAACACTTAAAGTTCATCTTTAAAACAAATAAACCACCTCAATTCGCTTACCATTTTAAGATCTGAACTACTTTGCGTGCTACAAAATGACCGCCTAAACAGAGCTTTTGTTCAAAGGGCAATCGATGAAACGACATGTTGGAAAACAACGTTTGCAACCTTCTGACATCCTCCAAAACGTGGGTAGGTTTTACTGAAATCACACCTCGCCAGCTGACCTTCGACTAGACATTTTTCTCTAAACTGTACGCATAGCTTGTTCACAGCTGTTAAAAGCCAATTATTCATTAACAGAACTAAACTATTATCGAAACTGGTTCACTTTGTCGGAAAAATATTTTTAAAACAGACAATAACTGACGAGTTTAATTATTTGAAACAAAAAAAGGTTTCAACAACTTGGATATTTTATTACTTTTTTTATTCGGCGATAAAAGCTAAAGATTTCACATTTGAGAAATGAAAACTCCAATTGTTATTTTTTATAGAAGCAAGCAATTGAGAAGCATTAGCTACTGGCAAAAGGCAAACCACGTTGTGTACAACAGTAAGACTGGAACGAACCTGATACGTACACGCTCGTGTTGTTTACCTCGTTCACGTCAAACCACTCTGTAGAAAAAAACATGATTGTGAAACAACCGCAAAACACAACTATTATACATTACTGACGCCCTGCGCAGTGAAACAACCATAGTCACAAACTTCGAGTTACAGGCACATATTAGTAGGGGCGGTTCGTCTAGAGGGGCCGCAGTGTTCACTAAAAAATGCAAGGTAAAAGATCCCGCCAAATTCGCCTGAAGTTTGGATTTAGTTACGAAATTTCACAACACAATCATTTTCAGTACTTCCGATTCCATTTTGGNTCAACGTTTCTTTGGAATCCAACAAAACAATGTTTCGCTCCTGTCCAACGACGCCGCTTACGGNATGACGTTTTCAGCACACATTTGGNGGTTTCGGGGCTGTCTTCGACACAGCCCTAAACGAAAGAAACCAAGCAACTGGCTACAAAAAATATGGTGATATATCCGCCTGCTGCAAGGAGTTTTTGTTATTTTGACGATGACTTTTTCAAGAAAAAACGGAAATGTGATCTTGACTGGTTTTTACTACCTGAATTTGTTAAATATTGAATTTTTAAAACTAGATTTAAACAATGTTGTTACTAGTACTTTGGCGATATTGGCGGCAATGGATTTAAATCTAGTCGCCAATCTCGGGCTGCGACATTACAGCCCTTGTTTATCTGCACCACTGCAGCTTGCAACAATAAGCTGATGAGCTGTCTAGGGTTGACGTTTGAAGATGGAGGGCAGCTGTTGATGGAGATCACAAAGGTATGACTGATTTAAAGCATTTAACTGAGAAATTTTGAAGCATGAGAAATCTGGCAAGCATATAAGTAGATCTTTCATTTCTTGGTAAGGTGAACATTGCATTGCAGCTGAAATTGATTCAGGATACAAATTTTTACTGGAAAAGCATAACAATCAAGTTTAAAAAACAGAAATGTTATCTAAAATTATGAACTGTTTAAAATTTTGTGGAAAATTTGAACTTCCTTTGAGAGGACAAGATGGAAGTACCAGCTCGAAGGAAGTGGCTATAGGTCTGCTGCCTTGCACGGTTTGAATAAAACGCTGAGTTTGTTTTACTAACGGCGACTTCACAATAGTCGATCGGAAGCGTCCAAGTCTATTGTGCGAGTGGTATTGGGTTCGACTCTCACCTTTGCGGCTTTCACGGTCGCGGTTGTACTTTTGATGGGACCGTTTTTTATTTACTTTTGTTTGACTTTCCAATTCTTTTGTGTTTCTGTTTACCCTTAAGGTTTGGGTTTAGGTTTAAGGATTAGGTTTGGGGTTAATTAAACTGAAGTGAATGTTTTCTATGTATCAATAAGAATATAGGAAAATTACGAATTTGATAAGATTAGGACTGCAGGAGTGACTGGAAACACCACTAATGATAAAAATTGCCAGGGCGACAATCCTAGATATTCAACCAGAGATGGAAATTTACAGCCCTCCCGGCCATTTTTACCACGAACCGCCACTGCACATTCTAGTATTTCAGGGATTTGAACATTGAAAAACAAGCTGTTTAAACTGAGCACACGTGTTATTAGATAACATTACGCTACAAAATGGGTAGTAAATTTCCATACGCAGATATTCAAACGGTGGTTTATTTGAAGGAACGTGTCATGCATATTGAAAGCTTCAGATGGTTACAGTGGTTTTGAAAACACACGTTAATGTGCTTGCCCAATCCAGAGAAACACTCATTTAGCGTATCTGGCAATAAGTATGATGGCGCAGGTAATAAGCTCTTTCGAATGATTATTTCTCTAACTTGTTCCTTACATACCATGGTCTTGTCCCCAGAAGTGAAAATAAAGAGGCGTGAGGTTGCACGGAGGTCACACATGTCTAGGCAGACCAGCCACCCACGCGGAAACGAAAGCCATGGACACACATGAAGGCCAGGATGGTAAGTGCAGTGTTTCTCAACCTGTGTGCCGCGGGAGTTTTTAATGTGTGCTACCAATATTTTGGAATATGCGGGACACGTTTGTTGGAAACAACAATTGCTTTGAAGTCCTAAAACGAAGTTTAATATGTCCTTTTTACCGCCGCTAGCGGACGTGAAACGGCATGGTCGTCACCTGAAATTGACTTTGTTTTTCCATTTGGAACGATCGAGCGAAGTGGTAACAGCCTGTTATTGCCATTATAGGAATTAAAATGTTTTATAAATTGACAGTAGTAATTCGACTTATTCAGTGCACTATGAAAATTTCGTGGTTACTGTTTGCCATTTTCTCAAAGCGTTGTACGGTACTAATATAATAAAACCTTAGTGACGCAGTGAATCCTCATTGATTCGCTACCCGAGTTAATCAATAAAAAAATCCCGTATTTTGTGGCGTGGAGCGTTTGGAAATAAATAAGTATCTGTAGTAATTAGCATCAGTGCTTGGTTAATGACAGTCTGCTGACATTGTAATCTAATCTGTTCTTCTATACTCCTAGCTAGAATTGCAAAGAATTAGCCATGGAAAAATACTTTGACAAAGCTAGTGCGTGCATCGAAACCGAAAGTAGCACCTAACACAGGTATCACGAGAAAATAAAAGATTACATCAAGTATGGTTTTGTTGCTTCTGGACATGAGAGTCGCCAATAGCCTTTGTGCATTAGCTGTAATACTACTTATCAAAAGAAGCTCTTGTTCCAAGCAAACTAAGCAAAACTTAGACAAAATCATCCATCTTTGAATAATCAACCAAAGGATAATCACGCGTCACGAAAAGATCACCAAGCAAAGAAACTCGTCAGCTACCTCACGTTGCCAGAAAAGACTTGCTCGCAAGCTAGATAGTTGCTCAATTGTTGGCTAAACAAAAGAGGTGCATAGAAGCATCAGGTATTGCGCCAGCAGAGCAATAGCCATTGTTGTTGGAACTATTGTTGGAACTGACGCCGCAAAGAAAGTCATGAAAGTCCATCACATGATACAATTTAGCGAAGAATTGAAGTTATCTTCAGACAAGATTCCAGTTCGTGAAGGCTGATACAGAAGATCAATTGCATCCACTGATGGTACCAGAAAAAGTCACCTTCTTGCGTGCATTAGCTTCATAAAAATGCAAAATTTGTAAACCAACGTTTGTTTTGCAAAAAATGAAAACCGCATCTAGGGGGGAGGATATATTTGAGTTGGTGAATGAAAACATTTTGTTTTTGAAGTTGTAGTGAAAGGATTGTGTCAGTGTTTGCACCAGTGGTTGCCGATCTTTGCAAGGAAAAAAATAAAGCATTTGTCAAGTATGTGCGCCAAAACAAATCCAAATATGATCATTGTGCATTGCATGATTTTCAGAGAGGCTCTCGTCTGCAAAGTTTTGCCAATAAAGTTGCATTAAGTTTTGAGTCAGGTTATTCAAGCGGTAAGCTCAACATCTCGACCTACTCGAAGTCGACTTTTTCTATGCTTTGTAAACCGATGAGTTTGAAATGAAGTTTGTTGTACCATACGAAGGTTCGTTGCTTTGGAAGGAAAAGTTTAAAGCGTATGTGACAACTGAAACATTTAATTATTTCTTTCGCAGAAGTACAAATAGACTTTTGATTCAAGATTAACTTTGGTAGTAGAAAGTTAATTTTCTTTTCAATTTGTTCGACAAACTGAATAGTTCAATTTCAAGAAGGGCCATCCTAAAATATAAATACAGCAACGTCAAAATTAACTTCATTTGACGAAAAGTTAGTATTGTGTTAAAATTTCAAACGAAATTTTTGATGCGCTTTCTACTGTTGATGAAAAAAAATAAGCTACTATTTACTCAGTTTGTGACCGTGCATGGTATACCAGTACGTAGTAGCCTGTAGCCGATTATACTCGTACACTTAATTTTCATGTTTGCTCATCCTACACCTTGTATTATCCACCTGCTCTCAAAACCACAAGTTCCCATTGTAGCATATCTACCGTTGATGTATAGTGGAGCAGTGATAACATTGCGAAAGGTAAGCATTTCAGTGTTGTCAAGACTTGGGCTGATTAATATACCGGAAACTNGAGTATAGAAGTGAGCTCTTCACGACCAAATGTGTTCAACGTTGCGAATGCATTACAACAATTTGGAGTCTTGCACAGTAATAGCGGCTTACTCAGACAGTTAACAAGTACAGGTCTTTCCTCATGGTGTCTGTCATATTCTACTGACAGTTTTCTTAAGCAAAAAATATAATACAGGGTTGTTCAAAAAAGGGCCCTATTTTGTATTTACTTCGAAACTTGCGTTTCAGAAGTTTTTGCTTAATTTTTCAGGCGGTGTAGACAGTAGGTCTCTAGGAAATTGTTGTGACGTCTATCCGGATAATAGTGGACACTTTACTACGCAGCAGCGGACAAAAATAGTAGAGGCGTACTTTGCCACCAAATCGGTGGTTCTGACACAGAAGCAATACAGAAAAGATTTTGGCAGGGATTAAGTACCTGACAGAAGAACAATTGAACGTTTCGTGGCCAAATTTCGCGAGACTGGAAGTGTCGCAAATGCCAATGGAAGTCACACTCACAGTGGTTGACCTCGTTCAGTGAAAACACCCAACAACGTTAAGAATTTGCGGTAACGGCTTGCGAAATCCGCCAGAAAATCAACTCGCCGCTTCTCATAAGAAGTTGGCATTTCCAGATCATAACTTTTCAGAATTCGCCATGAAGACCTTTAGCTTTTTCCTTACAAAATTAAAATCTTGCAAAGGCGAACTGATGACAATATAGCAGAAAGACATGCGTTTTGTCAGGATATTGGTGAGAGGGTTAAAAATAGCCCTGGCTAGTTGGATTTGACTTTCTTCAGTAATGAGACTCACTGCTACTTGAGCGGGCACATCAATAAGCAGAATATGCGTTACTGGTTTCAGGCTCAGCCCCATGAGCACACCCATCGCCCACTTAGACAGGAGAAAGTGACTGTGTTGTGCGCCATAGGTAAAAATGGAATCATCGGGCCATACTTCTTTGAGGTCGAAAATGACAATCAACGTCTGTGTTGGAGCAGTTACTCGCCAGAAAGGGGCCTGGATAGAACATTACCAACTATTACAGGACACTAAAACTGTTTCAACGTCTATCACAATTGGAGGACATAATTTCGTATAAGTCTGCTCTTGGTTGCTGAAAAAATTTTCATAAAATTTCATTTGAGTAAAAAATGAGATCAAAATAAAATAGGGCGCTTTTTTCGACCACCCTGTAGACGAAGTGCTTGTGGAGGAGTTAAGTACTTAACACTTTCCTGTGGTTGGGAGTGTCAGTTAAGCAGAAGGTCGTGGGTGGTATATTGATTTCCACTCTAGCCTGCTTTATAAAATACTTTATAAGATCTAATCATAACATTTAACGTAAACACGCAGCACCCACAAACGACGAATATGTAACACGATAGTACTTGTCAGTGGGTAGCGTGATACAGTATTTCAATGCTTTAAACTCAAAAATTCATCGGACCATTTACCACAAGTTAGTATCAATACTTAGCCTCAAAAGTCAAAGCTTTGGTACCACACCTGCCGTCCTGCATAAGAATATGCATACACCATGTCTTCCAACATGAATAACTAATCCTTTCGTATTTACATAAAAATCCTAACCACTTCTCGAAAATCTACTTTTCACAGTTTCACTTTCTAAACCAAAATCAACTCTTACCAGCTTTAGAAGCCGATCTTTTTTGAGGCTTTGATTTTTTCTTTTGTTTCTCAGAAGTCTGTGATTTTTCATCCCACGTCTGCTTCTCAGCATTCCATAAATGAGCGTTTCCCTTTTCAGGATCTGCGCAACTAAACAAACCTTTTCAGAGCTTCATACTCTACAAACAGGGAGTACCACTAAATTATTTACCTATTGATTCTATCTTGGGTTGGCAAACCGGACAAAAAATAGAAAAAAAACAAGAGAGCGAAAACCAACGATGACGTAAATCACGCAAACACATTTCCGACACTTGTCAAAAGATAAAGTTTGCGATACGTAAGGAATTATTGTCTAACTAAAAATATAGTACTGCCTTGATAGAATACATCATCAAACACTTTCAGAAATCAGTGGTAAGTTTAAGGTTATACAAGTCCAAGTTTTAAACTCGGTTTTGAAACAAACTCAAGACGTCTGTTAGATTTGTCACTAATTTCTGAAAATTACTAAAGAAAGCTACACTACAGTGTTGTTAAATTAGGCATTGCTTACACAACGAATCGTTGTGGGCTTAGTAGGCAAGAGACCAGCTGCTGTTCGCACTCTGGGTGCATGTCCGCTAAAGCGCCCAATGAAATGCAGGGTCTCTCTTGCATAAATCTGCCTGTGGTAAGGCCTTCTCGCGGTGCCCACTGTTCCCTCTATAGTTGCGCAACTGAGCGATGCCTGATCTACATTAGTATACTCTGGGTAAAAACATACATGAAACGCACGTGAATGAGCCCGGCGCGTAACCAAGGGGGGAAATGCCTCCTCCCCGCTAATTCTAACAAGTTTCACTGTGCATTTTCAGGTTGATCAAGCCTTCGATGTACAAGTCAATGAGATACTTGTGCAAATCAATGAAACTGCTTGAACAACCTATCCTATTTGAGCTTTTCGTCGAACCTGATCAAAGCAGTATGGTATACCAATTGTCCATTATTAATCAACCGTGTATGGTGTAAATAAGTGTTACGGAATTCATACCATGGTTGACCTTGACCTGAGGTTTAAGCTCCGTGTGGAATTTGGTGATTATGAAGCACAAACTTGTATCTAACCGCTTGCAATCACTAACCCCAAGTAGAAAAATGGAATAACGATTTTCGCAACTGTGTCTGGCGCATCAGCTTGCTGTATCCCATCTAACGGTGACGTAAGCTTCGTTTTAGGATCATCGCAAAAATTGCTCTCTGATAACTCTGGCGTGCTACAAATATAACTTCTCCTTGTTTGCAGTGTCAGCCGTACCCTGCTTAAATGAATATCGTAGATATTTTTATACAGTTTAAAAACTATGGCGATGATACACATTTTAATCTCAAACTTAGGAATCCAGTTTCGAAGTCTTCTTTGTAACGCCATAATTAATGTTTAGCAACAATAGCATTCATTCCAGATATTTACTTGATGATTAAACATGTGTCATGATGGTTAAATCACAATTATGTGGAGCTATATGTTTTCATTCCCTACCTTGCCGGCGAGAAACAAAATCAATCTTGTCAAGTAATCAGAGTCCGACCTGTGCGTAACCTTTTAAATGTTTCAACTTTCATCTTCTAATGTTAATTGCCACTATCTTACAGCAAGCTTGAAAACATTCAGCTGCAACGGGAAGAGTTAGCAGCAAAATCTAACAAGCCTATTGCAAGTAGTGGACAAAAGTGCTGCCGCAGTCGCATTTCATAGCGTTTAATGACTTAAATCCAAATATTTTTTTAAACGCGTTGAAACTCAGTGCAGGGTTGCACAACTTTTTCGCTATTGCCAGCAGCATACGTTTATTTTTATGAAGTACGGCCACCAGTGAGTTCAATATTT
>JGI24021J15306_10009641_pt1 | contig 11947 bp, 9 predicted proteins | sample Ectturendosymbi1_FD_15306 | JGI IMG/M metagenome (IMG submission 15306)
TGCAGTACTAACCACTGGAACAAAAATATCCCTACAGTCTAAATTGCACAAACATCAACAAATGTTACTAGACAATTTAAAAAAATAAAAAATCTCGCATTTGGCAGCAAAGCTCATTTGTTTCATCCAGTTATGTGTGATGTGGGTAACCCGGTTCATAGGTCCTCATTGGGATTTTGGCACAACATTCACTTATTTATTTATATTTTCCTTGGGGTATATCGAGCACTCCGTCTTATTTGTTTCCTCTTTACTGGCAAGTGTTATCCCACGTGTGCTTTATCGTGTGCGCCGTTTGAACGGCTACCAACTCAAATGGTGCTTCAGCAAATGTTTTTTGATGCAGTCCATTACTTTTTCTCTGTGGTACAATTTTGAAGTAGCTTGTGGCTTGCGGGGGTCATTTAAATGAAACTTTGAAAACAAAAGTTTGAAACTGCCACTAGCAATTGCATTTCGGATGGATGTATTGAACATTGACTTCATTGTTGACCAGTACAAGTGTGTAGAAGGTAATTTGCTATAACTCCTATATCACGCAAAGTATTATTTGAGTCTATCAAGCTGATTTCACTCTAACGATCTGATGATGTTGGGTAATATTTACTGCTCTCATGACTGATATGTTCATCAGAGTCACTCAAATTAACTTCAGGTTGATTTTTATTTGCAATATTTATTTCCTCGTCATTCTGGGCAGTTCACTTGAGACATTACTGTGCATAATCAAAATAAAATAATTCGATAATGTAGTGCAAAGATCACAAAATCAGCATATTTGCTTTAATTTCTAATTGATAATATTCAACATGTGAGTATGTAGAATCTTGAAACTTTTTCTGTGAGTTGTGATTACAAAAATCTGTGTTTTTGTGATGTGGCTCTAATATGAGGCAAGTTTGGCCACCCCTGATGTATGCTGTTTGTTAGCTTTAAATGCTTAGTTGTTATGAAAAAAAAATTTTTGGTTTGACACAAACTCTTATTATGTTATATGTATCATAAAATCATGACTCAAATTTTTGAAACCCTTGTGTTAGAACTTAACAAATTTCAAGGCCAAAAAAAATGTGTTATTTGTTTCGAAGCTGAGCTGCTGCTTTTAATTGCTCCATCTGAAAGATACATTTTTGTTTTTAAAAAGGTATGAAAGAGAACTGACAATAAAAGTGACACTGTTCTTCAAATTTAGGCATTGGAAAAGAAATTGCAAAAACGTTGGTGGAGCGTGGTGCTGAAACATTTGCTCTCAGCAGAACACAAAGTGATTTGCATCTACTGAAGAAAGAGGTAGTTTGCTGCATCTGGCTTTTTAATGTGGCCACAGTTCAGAACTGCTGTTGGTGGATTTTTTTCAATAACTGCCATTCTTGCGTGATGCAAAGGGAATGACCAATGCTCAATAAAAGTCAGTGTGTTGTTCAACTTTAAACAAATCTTTTCTATAAAGAAGTTAGTTTTTTGTGTGTTGACATGGACGTTGCTGTCACAGCCAAAATGTTATAGCCTTAATGCATAAAATATTGTTTGTTTGCATTTTTTGTTTCTGCAGTGCCCTTCGATTAAAACTGTGCAATGCGACCTGACTGACAAAAATGCAACTTCCGAAGCTATCCACACTTGTGGAGCCATTGATCTCCTAGTCAACAATGCAGGAATAGCAATTTGCACTCCATTCCTGGATGCAACTCTTGATGAATATGACAAGTATAAACTTTAGCCCTACTAGCTATGATAGCCATGTGCTGTTTTTTTTGTCATTTTGCGATCAAAGACTGAAATGCTTTTGAAATGACTGCGAAAAATGAAGTCATTTTGTCATTTCGGTCAGAATGTCTGAAAGTATTGGCTAATGAACACTGTTACAGCAAGTTTTGAAACAATTCTGAGACAAATGACCGAAATGTTTCAGTGACCAAAATGTCTCAGCAAGAAGTGACCGAAATGTCTCAACAAACAAAAACCCAGACCATGTGCCATAAGTTCAGTTGTTGTATTAATACCTCTGTTTTTTTGCATCTGCATTATGCCATATTTAACATTTATTGTAAATGCGGAGTAAAATTTATGCCATTTTCGTTTGAAAAACATCAGAAGGTTCATTTGGGGATAGGTTGCTTGTGTGAAAAATTTTAAAAACGTATAATTTTTGCAGTCATTTTAGTCATTTCATCAGTTTTTTTTTATTTGAATGCTTTCATTCTTTGTGAAGAAACCGGTCCTTTGTGCTGATATTTGTTGTAATGCTTGTTGTTTTCTCTTGCTTGGGTGCCATAACATAGTTCCAGGTTTCCTTTTCCTTACCATAATCTTCTTAAAACAGGAACTTTAAAGTAAGCAGTCTTGTAACTAGGATTGCGAAGTGCCGAGTTTTTGTGGTATTTCTCTTTGTATGTGTTTCTCAAAACATGAAAAAAATCGTTGTTTCATTAGCCTTTTCCATAACATGATTTTTTATGTCAGGGAAAGATTTGTGTGAAGTAGTTTTTCAGAATAGAGCAAAAGCTATTAACATCTTGTACAATGCTTTTTACCACCGCAAGTCGTTAGTTGTTGAAAAACTTTGTTTGGATTTTGAAGCCAATGTGCAATGTAATATAACAAAAGAAAGTTTTTTAATAATTTAACACCCCTTAAAATATCCGTGTATAATTTTTCTGCACCTCATGATCTGCTTCATGAAGCTAGTAGCACTTTTGACATGAAATTGATGTATTTAACACGGAAAAGATTCATCGCGCATCTTTTTCTTATTTATGTATAAGGTTCTAAGTCAGCTATGTCCATCCGAAATTGCATACTGAGCCAAAAATCATGCCACTATCTTAACCAGGGCGGCACATCGAATGACTTATTTCATTTAAGCTGATCTACTGAAAACGTTCGAAACTGCAGTGGTAACGACTGTTTGGCACCTTTAACCATTCCGTAAGTGTGATTTCATAGACAAGTTTAGTGCCAATGGAATAAGGGTAGAAATTAAAAAACTAGTAAGAAGTTTTGCACCAAGGTGTCAGTGGACATATGGAAATTTCCCAACATGCAGTGCAGACGTGCTAAAGTGGCACCGAGGACCGCCTGCAACAAAACTGTCAATTTTAAGATCATCAGAATAACGACAGGTTGTTTGTATGCAGGCTACGTAAGCTACAGCGAAAACCTTAACTGGACCGCATGAGGCCTTGCAGTTCGCAGTTGGACATAGCTTTTCTAAGCATTGCTAAATGCTAACCCTCCTTTTTGTTAACTTCCAATGCCTGCGATTGATGGAACACACCCATTATGTGAACTTGCCAGGGGCTCTTCCCCTGATGGTCAGATTAATAAATTATAAGGTTCTCTTTCAGTAAAAATGAACAAAATCTATTTGACATACTGCTAGATCCATCGAAGACCAAAATGGTGTCATACTCAGCAATAAGAAGGACATCCTTGCCAGATGAAGAGAGTTTTTTTTTCTACTCAGTCGCTATCACTCCACCCAACACACACGAGGTACATTTGGGGAAAGAAGATTCCGTCACTTCTGAAGTCCTCCTGGTCCTAGCTTTCAAAACACTTCTTCGCCATTTGCGCGCGTGGCGCGACAATGTATCGAACGACAATTCACCGAACGACAGTTTATCAAACGACAGTTTATCGAACCGACATTTTATTGAATTTTATCAAACCAATGCGGGAGATTTAAATGCACACGTACAATGGAACGAGTTTTACCATCGGAATACGCATGGCGTGTTGAAAGCGTATTTCAATCACATTAATTTATTTACAGTACACGACAGTGGCGTGTCTAGGCTATGGCAGGCATATGCCATGGGCGCCACTTTGACAAAGGCGCAAAAAATTGCTTGGCAAAAATTGAAGTTGTTGATTTACAATTTGTGGAAGTAATATTTGATGCCCCATACAACGATTAACTGGAAAGCTGCATCAACACAGCGCCCTTTATGTAATGCATTAAAGTCGGGGGNGTTAGGCCAGCACCATCGAGTATTTCGACAAACTTTGGTATTGGGGTTCAACACGAAGGGCAGACATTGTGAAAGAACAAAAAGNTAGCCTACGTCATATCTACAAGACCTCGTCCTTTTGACGCTTTAAGAAAGGATTAAAGTCAGTGTGTGCTATTGTGNTTCCAGGCAAGAGAATATTAGTCAAAATGTNGTTGAAACGAGTTTACGTCCGTGGCTGTGAGAATCGTACTNTCATACAAATAACTACTGCTAAGCTCCCACGAATTTCGAATTACTTCGACTTTGCGAAACTTCTTCGATGGCCACTAGCCCGATAGATGGCTAAACAGAATGTCCCAGTCCAAAGCCTAAGGNAGAGAACCGTAGTTAGTAGTTAGTCCTCGAAACATCAGCAGCTAGTATCGCTACCANATCAGTTAAGCAAAANATGTTTACTCATCAAAGAAGAGATTTGTTAGTCTTGTTTGTAGCNTGAGTGTGGTGATGAATGCGTCTTTCCAAATCTTCGAATTGCTTTGCNAATAATGCTAACGATGGCAGTATCTGTTGCAAGCTTCGAACGATCTTTCAGTAAACTGAAACTGTTCACCTCNTACTTCGGAGCCTCAACGAACCATCACTGATTGTGTGATCTACTGTAGCTTTGATGAGCATAGAAAGGGCAAAGTAAACGTGCTTCATTTTGAAAGAAACTGTTGCTTCATGCTTGTAGTTGCAATATGATGTGTGATTTTTTGTAAGATTTACAATTTGGTCAGCCATTACTATGCACAAATTGTGATGACATTACTATTTGAATGCTTTTATATTCTCTATAGTAAATATAAAGAAGTATATAATTGTGTTATGGTCCTTGTAGATAAGTTATATTTTGTTTGCTGGAACGTTTAAAGCAAAAATAAACACATATTTTCTGTTTAAAGACGTTTGCTGTCTTCATGGTTTATCTTTCCCAAAAAATTGTGTTAATATCTAATATTTCATGAATTAAAAAGGACACACATTTAAAATTTGCCACGGGCGCCATTTTGCATTGATATTCCACTGGTACAGTTGGCACAGTTTATTGTTATGGGCTCGAGGGACCGCAAGGTCATGGAATGAAGCCCCTCAAAAAACGAATAATTAACGCAACACGTAAACAAAAAGACACGGAAAAGCAACGGCAACGTCAGCAACAACATAAATTTTATCCCACAACCGATTATCCGACATGAAGCCAGACAGCAGACAGTAATTCAATAGAACACCGTTTCTATAATCATTTAAATCGTAAGTTGTGTGCAGTTGTTTGAAGGTCGCTGCTTACAAAATGACTGTGTTTAATTGGCGCTCTCATAAAGCTGTCTTCCTCGGTTTCGGATAGTACACAACTTTTACATTTGAGGTGTTCCTCACATTTTCAGTAAGTTACGTCATTTTGAGTTTTGTGACTGACATACATAAAACCTTTCGAAGCCACTTCCGTTCGCGTTCTCACTTTAAAATAAATTCCATTTCCAAAGTATTTTACAATCACTCAAAATTTCTCCCTTCCCTGCTGTTCTTACCTTTGGTTTTGATGGTTCTCAGTCCTGCTAACCACCAGTCGATACTAAAGAAAGACAAATACTGACATTACACTTGGAACTTAAATAGAGAGTTATGACTGCGGCTGTACACTCCAGCATGGTGACCACGCCGTAATAATGTCTTGTGGCAGTTAAATCAGATAAGTCGGTTCGATAAACTGTCGTTTTGATGAACTGTCGTTCGATAAACTGTCGTTTCGATGAACTCGTCGGATGAACTGTCGGAGATGAAAGTACGGAATCTCGTGGTACACTCCAAACACTTCGTATTCCATCAGTGATCCGCCCAGAACGCCGTCGAAACACTGAAGGCTGTGATGAAATCGGACCTGAAATGCTCAAAAGACCTGTGAACCAAGAAGGCGTTATATGGCTCACTCGTGTACGTCAAGTGGCCTGGTGTTTTAGAAAGGCATGAAGCATTAGTAAACTGGTGTTATCATCTCTATACACAACAAGGAGACATTAGTCTCCCTAAAATGTTTATGCCAAATGCCTTCAAAAAAGATACCTCGAAATTGCAACGAAGCTGAATGCTACCCGTCAAGGTCGTAGCCGTACAGAGCAAGTGTTCACTCTCCAGCAAATTTTCGACAAATTTTGAGAGTGTTCAAAAGACGTCTACACATGTTTTGTCGACCTCGAGAAAGCACACGACCGGCTTCCTCGTGAAAACCTTAGGGAGTGCTGCGGAAGTTCGGTGTTGACGGACGCCTGTTAAGTTTGTCTGTGTTGACGGAGTTAAACAACAACCTTACGCCGTAGTGGTTGGATTCCGACATGTGGGTGTGTGCTGTCACCTCCTTACTTCATAGTCTTGGATGGACAGTTACAACCGAGTCGACGAGGGTGACTCTGTTGGGAGCTACAGGATCAACCGTTTGCGTGTTTCAGGCGATTTGGCACTGCTAGAATCTTCCCAAGAGGGCCTTCAAACTGCACACGATCAGTTTTCTGCTGCATGGGACTAAGCCGGATTGAAAATTAGCACTAACAAGGCAGAGGCATTATGTCTCCAGAAACCCTCGGCAGTTTCTGCTGCAACTGAGCGGCATTGCACTGCAGCAGGGGGAGAAATTCAAGTATCTTTGGACGGTATTCACGAGTGACGGAAAGGGTAACAAGGGGAACTATACACGGATTGGTAAAGCAAATGCAGTTCTGCATGACCTTTATCGCTCTGTGGTGACAAAACGGGTAATGACCAAAATAATACTATCCCAAGTGCAAACGGCAGAGATGGGATACTTGTGAAGAGTTTGCGGTGTGACACTTCACGTCGTCAATCATTTTTCAATGTCACGTATGTTTTTTGTTGTTAATTGTTATTTTAGAAACGTTATTTAGACAGCCAAGCCTATAAATTGCTTCTTGGTATAATGAGAGTATGTTAGGCATTTTTAAGTTACTTTTCCTTTCCAATGTATATGATCGCAGTCGAGCATTCTGCCGGACTTGTTGAAGATGTTTAATGTCACTAGACGTTGAATTGTAAACTTTTACTTACGACTATTTAAATGTTACGTCAGTGTTTTCGTAGGATGATGGAAGTAAACGTCAGAGCACCGTTTCAGATATCGCAGGTTTGCCTTGTGTTTCGATAAACTCNANTGTTGTGCTGTAATTTTNTTTAGAGAAGTTACATAAAGAAAATCATTAACTTCAAGTAAATAAANATATTTGCAGTTTTAAACGCTATAATGCAGTAGTTCCCAAACTGGGGTNAAATTATGTAATTTTGTGTTGTAAGATGAATTCTAAGATGAGTTTGTAAGATGAAAAAAGTGTGTTTGTAAGATGAATTCTCATTCGAGAATTTGAGAGTGNGCAAGTGTGACTGTAATATTCATGTATAATTTTTGCAGATGGTTGCAAAGAGGATGGTGGAACGAAATTCAGGAGGCAGCATTGTCAACATTTCCAGCCAAGCATCACTGCGAGCTCTGAAAGATCACTCTATCTACTGTGCGTCAAAAGCTGCCCTTGATTCAATGACAAAAGCCATGAGCTTGGAACTAGGGAAGCACAATGTATGTAGCGCGATGCTCTCTGGATTCGTAAAATCCTGATTAAAAAGGTTCCTTTTTATCCAGGAAATTATAATATTTGCTTATTTTCCATCAGCAATTCTGACCATTTATCTTGCACACGTGTCTACCACAAGTTGTGAAGAAGAACGTATCACGTTTCAGGTGGTCATTACTCTGTCAGTACCTTCCAAAGCATCATAGTTGTACCTTGGTGCTTGCTTACGTACAAAACAAACTTGGCTAAAAATCTCCAAGTGGTTCCTATAGCGAAGTCTGTACAGTAGAGGTGGGAAGAAGCTTTTAGTGCTGAGCGGAGTGTGTAAGTTCGTTTGTTCAAAAACGCGATCAACATTTATTCCAGGAGAAGAAATGGCGCTCACATTTCATTATCAGTGGTGTTGGCTTTTACTTTCCTGTTGCAATGAAAGTTTCAATTGTTTTCGGCTTGCCAGATGATGAAAAAACAGTTGCAAAAAACAAAAAAGTAACGGAAAACGCTAGAGGGCACAGTTTCGAAATCAGTTGGAATATTTGAACTATTCGAAGAAAGTTCTATTGACCCTGACCCAGAATCTGACATCGTTTTGCGCACGTTAACCAACTTTAAACCGCACCTCTCATACACTTTCTGTCGGTGAAATGTGAACGAGAAAATCAGTCACTAAAAATTTCCAAGTTGTGGTCAATTTCTTGCTGAACACTAAATCGGAAAATGGCATTAAAAACATCTCGGCTACGCGTTACCATCCACTGACAAGGAATGTATGAGTCAAAGCCATCTGCAGTAAAATTTTACGAAGATACGCGCGCAATCACAAACCCACCTTATATAAGGTACCTTCACTAAGATCAAATTTATTTTCAAACTAAGAAATAGCAAAGACCTGGTTAAAAAATTCCCGAGCTTCACGTATTTGATCGATGCTTTGATTTATTATTTATATGAAATGTTTTCGATTACCGATGTAAACGTAGAAAAGGAGTAAATGTTTTCACTGTCTATCGGAAGGAATCCTTTCACAGCCATGAATCAGAGACTGCGATCTTATCGGAGCATATATTTTGCTTTCAGGGTAGGCACCATCAGCTCTTATTCAANTAGTTTTAGCTAGCCTACTACCTNTGATAGTGTGTAAGTGTGTTCAGGACGAAAACGTATTGCATATTGAAATGAATTTTAAACCATTTTAGATTTCTACAACACTTCTTGTAGAAAGTTGGATTATCGTTGGAAACACCAAAAGCCTANGAACAACTTTCGCATGGTNATAAAACCAAAGCATATGAAACAAGCCCATTCTCCTCCAGTNTGCTGTGTAGGAATGTGAAAACACATGGCTCTTACAAACAAGNTATAATTTGCCCCACAGAAAGAATTCTTTAAGATAATGAAATCTGCTGTTTCCTGAGTTCAATCTTCNTTACAACTTAAATGCACTAAAATTTTTAATAGTCATTTCACTGCTTTTTTTCTTGAAAAACTNGTCTCGCAAGACCAAAAGAGTGGGCCTATATTAATGAAAAGAGCGAGGGTCATATTGATGAAATCCGGTTTTAATAAGCGTNCTTCGNAGTACAAAAATTTCTTGAAAATGAGTCTGGAAACGCACTGTATCGCTTCGTNCCACTATTTTATGTTTTATGAAAGCATTCTNTGAAACATAAGAATATATTGTGTGTTTCTGCGCTTTTTTTGAAGATTTAATGAAAGTTGCTAGACGTGGNTTGATTTTATTAAGTTAAAGTTGGTATCAATTGAAGACGTGCAAAAATCCCAACTTTTTGGGAATTTTCTTGGGAAAGCTGTGTTTGTAAGTTACGAATTATGCGTCGTGGAGCTTCATACCTGACAGAACGTATTGCAATATCTCGTTGATTGCATTTTTATCGATTTGCCAGTTTCAAATTTTTCAGTCTGATACTGATTTCTCTGCTACGTTAATGATGCGGATCTTCATGCGGTAAAGCAGGAAAAAATGTAATAAAAACAAGGTGTGTTTATAAATTCTTCAATTTACCATCCTATCGCTTGAAAGTGGCGTTAATGAACATAACTTTTTATTGCGGACAGTTAAATGCTCAGACTATAAATTGTGGACAGACAGTTAAATGCTCAAACTTGGGGAAGAGGGTCACTCATAAGATAGGATTTACAAAAGATGATTTTTAACCTAATGAACCTCCACTTCATACCAATGTTCAGCTTCTTAAGGGCTTTGCGTTGTCGACACTTCTGTACGACTGAAAACCATGGGTTGTTGCAGATAAAACTGGCGTGACCTGGAGGTTGCTGAGATGTGATTTTGCCGACGCTGGCTGCACATCTGGCAAATCAAACAAGTACGTAGAATTCACGGCAAATCTGGTCATTAAAAGCAGACTTCCACCGACAATGCAGAACAGGCAACCATGCATTTATTGTCCACAAAATCCATCAAGATTTATAGGAAGACTTTAACTGGAATAGGAGATTGCAAGGAAGCATACGACAATGTAACGCAACAATTTCAATAACATCGGATCACCTCAAAATCTGTGGAACCGTACGAGTGAAAGGAGGAATGTGACAAGTGGCTCGTCAAACCCCGCATCGATGTTGTTATAATAGAAGGCTGATCAATTCGCAAGCGGCATGCGGTTCTCTGCCCGGCTTCATGCGGCTCTTACGTAAATAACGTATTTATTCGTATATACGTAAGTCGCAAAATTTTCTACCAGTTGTTCACCTTGAAAGTTAAAAGTCGAAGTGCGACTTACACATGAAATGCGCCTTTCACACGCATTGGGTGGAAGCGTGCTTCCCTGACTTGTGCAAGAACATACACACACGAGCGCATTTACGCGACACACATGTCAGTCACCGTGTTGTGTGGAAGCGCGCTTTGTAGTTTGCGCAAGAACATACACAGGCGATCACATTCACGCGGCTTTGTAAATTTCTGCCATCATCATGTTGCTGTGTGATATTTACAGTAAATCTAGCTGTGCAAAGGTATGTGTGTGAATGAGGAAGAGATGGGGGTGATGTTCATGTGTGCCCTTGTGTGTGATGTGGCTCACTTCGGTAACACAGTAAGAAATGTGACTATCGGTCTGTGGCTGGTAGGCCACCCTGCAATAGATCAAGAAGTGAAGTCTCCAGAATGACGGGTATGTTTGTTTTTGTAGATTCGAGTAAATGCAGTCAACCCAACCGTTGTGAACACAGCGATGAGTCTTGTTGGGTGGAGTGATCCTCAAAAGGCAAATGCAATGAAAGCTGCAATTCCTCTGGGAAGATTTGCAGGTGGGTCAAGTGCTTGTTAAAATAATAGTGTATAGAAGCCATGGAGCGACAGCTCATGTGAGTCACCCAAACGTGGTAACAAGCATACGGACACGGTATATAGGTCAAATTAAATTCTAAGTGTAGCACATTTTTTTCACGAAAAACAAGGCGCAGGAAGTTTGGTTGAGTTTGAAAGATTAGATTTCCGTAAAAGCTGCCTCGGAAACTTCAAAACACTGGTCTATTTTGTTCAGATCGCAATTTGGCAAGCAGGCTTTGTTTAGTTATTCCAGTTGGTACAAGATTAGATCGGGAAATGGGCGTGGAGCCATTCCACTCTGTTGTTCATGTACTTCGTTCACCCGTTTAATCGTTGTAGTTATCACCTATCCTAATGGTTTACGTGAAATGCAAGCTTAAATATGTCATTAAGGTGTTTTTTGCTTGGCCTGCGTGTTTCTGCAGAGGGAAGAAGGTGAAGCAATATGCTCATACAAAGACACGCTGTGCATTTCCGCTCTGAGAGTTTGCATAGCGTAAAATTGGAAACACTTCAGACGGGCTTGACTGATTTTTGGCGGCTAAAATTCTTGTTTGTCTGTTTCAGCAGAGCTCGGCATAGCGCTTGCATAAAATCGTTTGCGGTAAATATTCCCAGCTTCCAAGTAAACCGCTTGAATTAAGAATGTGAACCTTATTTGAACATGCACTACGCTGTTTGTGAGACAGTTGTGACGTGATGTGCTGACTTCCTTTATATTCACGTCCTTCATTCCCTGTGGAACGCTTTCGTTAAAGCGCTTCATACAATACAATACTTTCAAGTATTTACTTTCCACGAAGGGTGTTTTGTGTTAGATCAACTTTTACCTTTTGATTTGCTGTAACGATGTGAGCACTGTACGGTTGCTGAATTTTTCTCAAAGTGTAGGAACTGAACTTAATCTTGACCTCCAGTAAAACCGTGATAATCTTCAGGGCCTGGTTCATTGAACATGTCATGTTTTCTGACGTCCACAATCGTCATAGGCGTTAATCTTGATTGAGTCCCGCGGACTTTGGGTAGATGTTGCAAAAACACTAGGAGTCCATTAAAGCATG
>JGI24021J15306_10009642_pt1 | contig 11946 bp, 6 predicted proteins | sample Ectturendosymbi1_FD_15306 | JGI IMG/M metagenome (IMG submission 15306)
GGGGGGGGGTGCATGGGCCTAGGCCACTACACTTTTTTTCTGGGCAGTTCTGGCCCCTCCACTTTTAAATTTCTAATTTTGCCTAAATAAGTTTAAGTAACACAATTAGTAAGAACAACGCGTTGCGTTTATGTCCTCCAGTCAGTGTAGCGTAAGTAGATAGGGTGTAGTCTAGCTAGGGGTCGTGGAGGGCTTATGAAACATTGCATAAAATTGCGTAATATGCTAACAAAAGTTAATGACGTCTTATTTCAATGCTTGTGACGTCACAATTGCTAATTCAAGCCACATAAAAAATTTCTATAGTTTTTTGACTTGCACTTGTGCCCCCCCACTTTGAAAAGTGGGTGGTTACTATGCGGACATTTTACCAAACAGTTGCGGTGAAGAGAGTAGAAATACCTTAATCAATTCTTCTTCATGATTGATTGCAGTTTTCTGATGTATTTTCTGTTCTGTGCGCGGGGATAAAAGAGCTGTACACCTCGCGTAAGTTTGGTGTCATACAGAAGCTAGCTGAGCAGTGCGTTGAGATGTCGTCATGCCAAACAAAGTTTGTGGACACTTTAGCAGCGGTAAGTGTGTCTATAGTTCATACGCACAATTGTTCTTTAAATATCAGTTCAAGAACATATGACCTGGGCAAGCGGGCGTCAGAAATGTCGTAAACGATTTTATGAAGGTTTTGTCGGGGTGCGTCTGGCAAATCGCTTTTATCACCTGGAGTCAGGTCGGGAGAAGTTTGGGGCACTGCCTGCAGTAGAAATAGCATAAACTTTTATGTCAAGACAATGGATTGGTGCGATCCTGATAGAAATAACTCTTACGATCCTTCCAACACGCTTTCACAAATTCCAACCTTTCAATAAGTTTGCCAAGTTTTTTTCAACAAGACTAGTGCTGCCTTGAAGACATTTTTGTTTTTTCAGAAGGCATTTTCGCGACAATAGTCCAGGGCTTGTTACGAAATATGAGAAAATTCGAACATGTTGCCATGCATACGTTTAAATTACCGACCTGTGAGAGCAGCCAAATTAGTCTCCAACAAAATCTTCTAGTCTGCTGTTGATCTTTAAATCAGTGTCGTCACGAACAGACTTTCTAATAGTACTGCTGCTTTGCAACATAAATACAAGAAATTTTATCTTATGTGAATTTGTTGGCTCTCATTGCAGTAGCTGATTAGGCATGTATTTGGAGCAGTTTTCATTAAGATTAGGAGCGTAAAGACCCCCTATGATGTCATGCGACTTGATCTACAATGAAATTTCAACTTCATGAAGTGACTACTAGTTCTCAATCGATTTTTATCTTGAAGACTTTAGGCTGCGATGGTGAAGACAAAAAGAAACTTTTTGTTCCTCTGGTTGCGTCTTGGACACCACACGCGGATTTTACAAAGAACTGTGATTTGGACCAGGTGAACCTTGCTACCTTTTCAGTTGTCACTTTCTTTGTTAATTTACGAGTATTATTACGAATAATCGCAAATTTTCAATATCCTTAGCGCAATGATTTGCTCACCGATTGCAGTCTGCCTTCGGATTCAATATCTAGCAACTTTTGTTTAGGCTTTTTGCTGTTTTTTTTGCAACTTCTGCTTTTTTTCTGACAGAACTAACAAGTACATTTCAGGAGATATTTCAAAGTAATTTTTATGTAATAATTTTCCGTATGAATTGATAGCTTATAAACACGTTTCTCTTAACCCTAGCAGACTTTCTGAGAGCTTGGTGCAGAAGTTTAGTATGCAACCGGAGGCCAAATGCGAATTTTATTCAACCAAGTGAAAGAATAAGATGTCAATGTGTTTGTTTTTAAAAAAATGTGTTTTTATGCTTAATGTTGCTAATTTCAAGATTGTGCAGTTAGCCAAAACGTTCAGTGGCAAAATTCCTAGTACATACTGCAATTGTTTCGACGCTTGGCAAAAAAAACCCGGAAAAGATGAATTTAACTCTCGTGTTTGAAAAGTCATATTGTTCAACAAAAATATTTGGTTCGTTTTTTTCGCTTTTTAAAAAATAGTCGCTGTAAAAAGTAAAAAACGTTATTCTTACTTATTGTGTAATTATAAGCAGTTCTGATCTGCACAGGTGCCTCAGTTAAAACACATCGCGTATCACGGCTCTCTGTTGCTGCAAACACTTCTGCAGTTCAAAAATCCGAGGCTGGTGTTTCAAAGCCTTTTGGCTATTCCTGCAAGTCACTCGATTGCTCTTGCATGCCACGTGTCTGGCAGTCACGTGATCGATGCGTTTATAACGTCGGAGTGCGTCAAATCACGAACAAAGAAGCAGTGGATTGAACTGATGAAGGTAAATTTCATTTGCACTTTTCTTAAATTTGTATACGTACGTCTCGTATATGCCGACGACTCGTGTTCACTGCGCCACAGATTGAGTTTTTGAATGCTGACTGTTGTCTTTGAGTTCAGGCGTAGGTGCGCGCTGATTGAAGATGGTTTGCGCGCATTGACTTGAAACTTGTCTTCAACATACCGTGACTGAGATCGTCGTTAGATTGAATGAAAAACAAATATAGATACTACTAATTAGTTGGCGAAGTATATACTCTGAAGAATGTCGCAGTGGCTAGTTCTTTGCTGAGAAAGGGCTCCTTTCGAATGATACCAAATTAGATTGCGACGATCTTCAAACAACGTCAAGAATTTGTTGTGCTATAGTTTTTTTGGGAGGCAAGATTTATTAATTGCTTGTTTATACTCCGCGTAACAATGTTCCTTTTTTACAAATCTCGTTTATATACCGTACGAGATTTGGATTGTACTGCACGGTACGTTCCGAGAGTTCTATAGAATCCGCTTATGCTTTGATTGTAGGATGTGTTTCACGAAATAGCCTGCAACAAGTACGGAAGCAGAGTCATGGATACCATATGGAAAAACGCTGCTTTGGATGTGAAGAATTCGATTGCTGAAGAAATGAGTAAGCGATGAAGTTTTTAAAGAATACTAGCAAAGATTGTTTCTTTCATCACAAGAAACAAACGTTTTTTTACGCAACCGAAGACAATTCCGTTAGAGATCCGGTTCTTCGGTTTATAGCTCGGAGACGTCAGCATAACTGCAACTTCAAGGGAGCAGAGCATCGATCTGCTTACGTTAATCCGTGTGCGACATTTGAATGTGTGGCATGTGACATTCAATTAATTAACATAGGCTTTTGTTCTTCACTAGTAAAACACGAAGAAGCGCTTTTGGCTGATCAGTTCGGCAAGCATCTTCATCGCAACATGGGCCTCAAGCAGTTTCGGCATCGCAGAAATGACTGGAACGACTATCAACAGCGACAAGCGAGAAAAAGGAAAGAGTTCAGCGAAATAATTGACGGTTAGTGGTGCAGCACATGTCGCCAGCTGCGTACAGTGGCGGTCTCTAGCTTGCTCTCAAACTACCTGTCTCTGGAATGAGCGAGCAGGGTGCCTCTGGCCCCCACCCTCGTTAAAATTTGCTTGCTTTTGGTTGGAAAGCTGATCAAGATTGGTCATGTATGTGTAAGCGTTGTATTTGTACTCCAGGGTCTAAAAGCAAACGATCGCGATGACGAAGTGGAAATCGACGAAAGTTTACATGTGTTCTCATTCGATTCGCTTTTTTGGAAATACAAAGAAATTGTCAAAATCATTGTTGAGTGAAGCGAGAGTTTACGAGAAGCAGAAGCGTTGGCCAGCAAAAATCTACGCAAATGCCAGTGTCTTATCTACAAGTCTGAGAAGGAAAAGGGCGGCGGCGGTGTCTTGCGCCTGGTAAATGTCCTCGCAAGTGTCTAAATTTACTGTGGAAATGGTGCAGCTGACGTTATCAAGCGGTGGGAGCGTTGCGTTATAATAATTCGGCTGCCAGGGGTAAAAATATAACCCTGCAACTGCAGTACATTTAAAAATGGCAGTGAAAGCCACCACTGGCATTCAGTGGTGCCACCACGTAGTGATTTTTTACTAGATCCGGTGATGTTCCGACTGACCTGTCACAACGCCGGTAATATTGGTCAATTTGTAAGAAGCCTGTTGTGTCCAGATAAAACACAAGAAGCCTAGAGTTGAGTCAAAACGTTGGTTATCACGTAGACAAGTGATTGAACGAATTTTAAAACAGTTCTCTTTTGACGCATCAAGTCCGCAGGTCAGTTTCAGATAAATGCTGTAGCATAAGCCTTTTCATAAAACAAAGTGCTGATCAAACAAAATGATATTAACCCTTGAACCCCTCATCATTACAAGACAACAGAAGATGTTGGTGAGGCTGTGATATTGCAAGTTACTCAGGCAATCAAGAGCGATTTCGTTTGGATATTCTTTCCTTTCAAGTGGAGCTTTCCAAGCACAAAACCAAGCTTGGATTTGTCGACTCTTGCATTTGGCAACGCTGAAAAGCACTGGCCGCGAAAGTAGCTATACCAGCCACAAGAACTGTCAAGTCAATCATTACCACTTGCATGCACCTTCCCATCCTTGATCACATCAGAAATGGATTAATTGGCATAAGAGTGATTGACGATTTCACATACAAGTGCTAGAAATCAGCCCACCTGAATTCTGCCCGAGGCTAAATCAATTATGAATGGCCTGGGGCAGCCCAGGCTTAATGTCTTACCATAGCTTTTGTGCAACTTCTTGGGATCGGTACTGCTTGTGTAGAATGAGTGTTTTCGTAAGGAAACATGATGAAAACCAAAAGATGTCTGCATGCACCCCACACTTGCTAATAGGCTGCTCGCCAAACAAGCAATCTCAATAAATGCACTCTTGTTTCTCCTGGAAAGCTTCGAAGCAAGGGCTTATTGATGCTACTTTACAAGCTCCACGCAAAAGTTGTTTTCAGTGGTTGGCGCTGAAGTGCAAACCAGATTAATCATATATTTGAGGGTGACTTACTGACTTATGCTTAATTTTCACTAACAATTTACCAACAATCTGGTCCAGTGCACAGTGGTTGCACATGAGATTTTTGGTTGACAGTGTGCACACTTGTAAATAGCTTCCATTTTGTGCAACAGACATTTGAAAGTTATTTTACCGTACATCGCACAAGTTTTTTCAATGCTTTTGTCTTTACCTATGCTCACAAGTGTTCCGCACGTGTAAATGTAACTACTATTAGTATGCGTTTACTGTGCGGAAAAGTGATCATCACTCTAGTTTTTCTATCTCAGTTTCTCATTGTTTCCACTTCTCTGCTGCAATGTTGCCTATGACTTTATTTTCATTTCTTTGCAGAAACACTGCAGTAGAAATACATTAATTAAATGTTAGATCGATTGATCTAAAATAATCGGTGAGTGCTGTTTTTGCAGCTCTTGAAGGAAGTCTGAAGATGGTTGTTATAAGATATTCATGGCTCTAGCATGATCTATTTTAATGAACTCGCAATCGGTGTATACGTTTTTGGGCGATGAAGCACATAATTAAATTTGAATGATTTCAAGCAACAACGCAGAAAATTTAAATCTAGTGACTTTTTGCAAAGGAGTCTGTGGCGGCATTGCTGGCAGTATTTACGGATTAGCAGTCTGTCTGCGTTACTCCTTGCTGCTCTTGGTGGGACAACTTCTCGACTGGTGGGCTGAATTGGATGCTAAAATTTGACAACGGGCCGGGAGCAGATGGTTGATTTCTCTGTGTAATAAATTCGAGCCATATGTAGCCGGCCTGCTACACAGGCCAGTAGTCAGGTTTTAAGATTTGGGGGACAAAATATATTTTAAGTTTTCTATGTCTGAACCAAATTTTTCTGGGCACTACAAAATTTTGGGGAATCTGCCTCCCAGTGGCTGCGGCCATGTTCATTCATCCATGCTTAAAACAAATAGTTTTTCTTGGTACAGTCGCAACCGCACATACGAATACGTAATAACGAGCACGTTTGTGAGAAACTGAAATCTAAAGCCATTATTCACGCAGTAGGAATATTGTTGCAACATACGTAATGTTCATGGATTCAAATGAAGGTACATATTTACCCCAATGAATAAAAATAATAAAAAGAAGCTCAAATGCATAAAACGAGGTGAATCTGAACCCGACTACGTTAAATATTGAATGATGCTCTGTCAGTTGATCAATATGCCTAGATTGCCCGTTTGTATGTAGAGACACTTTTGATAACCATTGAATTCTTTGTATGCTATTCGTCTACATCAATTGATTCATAAACTTTCTTCAGGACGTCAACTGTTTTCGACTGAATGTCAGTTACTTGATGATCAGGGCAGTAACCATCGAGCGATGATCTGAAACGAAAAAATAAAAAAACTTGCACACGGTTATTATCACGCAAGCCGAGTAGACCGGTTATAACCAACCTAGCTATAGTGCAGATCGTTGGTGAGTGGGAGTTCAGCTTCAGCAAATATTCGGTTTTCCCCATGAGCTCATCAATCTCTTCTCTGCTGCTTTCGTGATGTGGGAGTGGGGGTTCTCCAGTGGAACAGCCTGCTCCATGCAACTAAAGCAAAGAAAAAAACATGCGCGTCAGGAGACGTGACCTAACTTCATCCGTACAGCAACTGTAGCACTCAGGGTCCTGGTTTCTACTAAGATACGGTCTGAGATAAAGGCTGGTACTCAAAAAGTCCTACTTCCAAAAAGTTGCAACTCGTCAAACAGAACTTGCATTCTCCTTGATACGATAAATTCAAAGATAAATCCCGATAGAGCACGAGTTTGTCGGCAAGGGTCAGTCGATGTACAGTAAACGTCGGTTAATCCGGATTCGATTCAGTGGCGATTCTAGAATTAAAAAAGTGGGGGGGGCAGTGCGGGGCCAAGGAAAAAGTAGGGGGGCCAACATAAATGTCGATTTTACATGGTGATTTTTCGTTGTTTTGAAGATTAAGTTGTTATCATTTACCCTATCAAACCCAACATGCAGTGTAGGCTTGTGAATATCATTAAATATGAACTATCGTTATTATTCACTAGAGACACCTAAACGCCACTGCAGATGCCATCACACGTGCACTGCTACGTCGAATATTCTGTGCTAACCACGCAACTTCCACAGAACTGCACATGTGCAACGAAACACCATATTCCGTACACAATTGTGCCGGCCCCACATGAACGAAACAGCTCCACGAAAGTGAATACAATTCACATGAAAGCGATGTTTTCAACCACAAATTCCATCTTGACACAGAGACAAGTAGGCTGATTATAGCCAACTAGTTTCGTCAAAATATTCTCACCACAAAACACAAAAAATAAGTCATCTGCCAACGGATTGGTGACGACTGACTAATCCGATTTTGTGGTAGCTTATGGACATTTTGTGGTTGTGGTGTAACCATAGCAATTTTATGCAACTACTATTACGAGTGTACAGTGGCGTACGCAGAAAATTTTCATGGGGGATTTCATTCAGTGGCACGTGGTGTCCATTTGTATTTGGTGTGCGCTGTTTGTGACGTCACAATTTGACGTCACATTTATGTTTCCAAACCAACGTTTTGACGAAGTTTGTTGACGCATTATGCATATTCTTCTGCACGCACTCTCCTTATTTTGTGTGTCATGGCACTGAATATAAACTATCATCGCTCCAAGGCGGTAAAACACACTCATCACTACGTCAGAGCAAGTTGCAACTGCAAAATCAGGCTGCGCGGATGTCTCATCGAATACGAGCAGTCGAGCATAGGTGTGTGGCTGGACTAGTTGGCGTACACCCCGGTTTGCAAGATCGAATCTTGCTAAACTACACAAGAATTGAGAATGCGCATAAAGCACGCAAGAAAATTTTGTTGTGATGTATAGAAGTCCAGCAAACTTTTAGTTTTCTTTTTCCCTGCTGAAACATTATCAAATTCGTGAATACTTCTATGTTAACAACTGCTGTTTTGAGCTCGTGCAACTGTTCTATCATGCTACAGAAATTGCTAATGTAGCCAATGCCGTCAGCGCATGCGCTGAGCAGCCGATAATTGTTTGGGATATAGTGAACTATCGCGGAACACACATCTTAAAAATGCGTAGTGGACGAAGGTCTGCAAAAAGTGGTGACATGGTTTCTGGATGCAAACGATAACCCAGAAAACCTAATTATTACTTTTTGTCCCATTTACAATGTTCCTTGAAATTTGTATACAAATTCATTCCATAGTATTTGCAGCATGTCGACAAATTAACAAGCAAAAAGTATGCTAAAACAATTAATCTCCTTTCCGCAGTTAATAATAACATATCAAACTCAAGGGGGGTTTCAACCCCAACCAACCCCCCTTGCGTACGTCCATGTAGACTGTGCAAGGATCTGTGTGAGAATTATATTGCTCATTGTCCATTTGTCTAAATCTGTTTAGGTTTAGAGCAGTGGTTCTCAACATTTATACGCACCCGTACCCATTGAGCTTTCATGAAATGTTCTCGTACCCCTTGCTTGAAATCAAGTAATAATTGGTAACACACCTTCATCGCAACGAATATAATACTGACAAAGTACACCAACATTCAAATATAGTAATGGCTTTTTTGTCTTTTTTTTCAATAATCATGCTGTAGCATGACTCGACGTTTGAGATAGTCACTTGTACGTCATCATCGGGCTCGCATATTCCTCGCCTCAGTTTTGATGTGTAAGAGAGTTGAGAAACTGCTTTCACGTAAGTAGGTTGTTGCAAATGGCACAAGGACTTCCAACGATGTCTTTGCCAACTGTGGGAAAGTGTTGAGTTGCGTGCACCAGAAGGTACCTAACGGCATTGAACTTTATTTTAATTTTTCTACTGCTTCATTTCAACTTGATCTTCTTTTATGAGATCACTGTCATGCACTGTAGATTTTAGGTTAAAAATGACTGGGTCCTGCATGCTGCATTCAACCCTGTGAATCAGAAACCTCTCCTGGATGAAAGTATCCTTGGAAGGAGTGCCGTAACATCTGCAAATGCTTTTACATTTCAGTGACAATGAGCAACGATATTTTTCCCTTCGAAACTTCATCTAGTTGTAGAAAATTAGTATAGTAGCCTGATTCAGTGCAACTGATTCAGATTGAAAGTTTATTAGTGAAGGCATATACTGTATGCTTTCCCTAGCTCTGATCATGTTCATCGCTGTTCCCTGAATGGAGGTCTTCAAGTCGTTAAGGTGGCTGAATAAATCTGCAAAGTAAGCCAGAGGCATAACGAACTCCTTTATTTTCAAAGTGCCCTGCTATGCCACTACCTTGGTTTCTCAGAAACTGCTAGATTTCTTTGCACAGCTCAAACACGAATAATAGCACTCCACCACGGGTTAGCCATCTCATTTCTGTGTGGAAAAGAACATTGTGCTGATCCCCAACTTCGTTACAAAAAAGTTCGAACAGACGGTCTTTCAAGGCTTTGTGTCTGATAAAGGTTACTGCACTCACAACACAACAGTCGACATCACATATTTTATATTTCGGGGCGTGTATGCCTGGGTTAAAATTTTAGGGCGTGTATCCCAGAAAAAATTAGGTGCTTGGTACCCCCTGTTTTAGTGCTTCGTTCGCCCAAGAGGCACGTGTACCCCCGGTTAAGAAACATTGGTTTAGAGTTACTGTGTGTTTCGCTTATGACAAGACAGTCATAAACCAACGCAGGGTTGAAAAGTCAGCTTTTGGGATCAGTCAGAGAAAAAGGTCAGTGTGAATATTGAAACGAACGACTTTGTTGGGAATATTCTGCAAAATAAGTTTCACGCCTGCTGTAACATCTTGCTATCAGGTACACGCCCTAAACGTCGATGCACACCTACCTGCGGCGCTGCTTTAGGTGCAACTGGTGTCGAAACCTCGCTGCTGTTAACTGCATACTACATTTAATAGTCCTCACCCTATCCACGCTGCAGATGGGCATTACACTCCAGTACATTTTGGAATTTTATATCATCATCACCTCAATGAAACTTAATCCTTCGATTATCATGTCGAATGTCAATTCACCAACGAAATCATTTAAATTTATTTTTCAGCTCATACCTTTCAACTGAAAGTAGATCAATGTTACCCAATCTTTCACTGATCATGGAATTTCTAGGAAATTTTTTCACTAATTTCATTTTTGAAAAACTTCTCTCGCATGAAGCGCTGTTGACGGGAAGAGTTACAGCTACCAGTAACAATCAAACGCAGCTTTACAAATGAAAGTTACAAATGAAAAAATTGTTCGGGAGATATAGGCAGCTTCGAATTCTTCCGAAGCAAATTCTTTGTCAAAGTTATTTCAGTTTTCAAACCATTTTCATTAAATGAATATGATTTGTGAATTCCTTCAAGCGTTTTTCTGATAGAAAAGTTTGACCTCCAGGGCAAATATCTGAAATACGCGAAAGAATTGCTTCTGAATCATTACAGAAAATCCGTACCAAATTCTATGAGGTTGCAGAACATGTGTAGGTAGAGTTAAAAGTGTAGTCACGAACCACATACGTAAGATGTTTCGAAGCCATATTCACAAAGCAGCAGAACGCAATACTGCAGCCAGGATAAATTCGGATAAATTAACAGAAACCAATTTTTAATGCTTTCACAAATCTTTTGCTACTGGGACAAGTAACAATCTGCTGAGAGTAATATAATCCAGTTCCTGAAATGCACGAAAGATCGATCTTCCCATTTCTGTGACTGTTTTTTAGTTTCGAAATGAATTTTTCAACACCGGCCTCGGTTTGACTAAATGTCACACAGGATACGAGCAACTACTGGTGTGTGTTGTAATAAGCAACTCTAGTTTCGACCGTTAAAAACAACAACACAGCTTATTTGGGAAATATTGAATGCAGGCTATAGAGGGTTTCTAAATTATTGTTTAAAAATATTTCTGGCCGAAAGTTGTCTACTGTGTATGTCAACCAAACGAACTTGAACGGGAAATTAAGAAAAAAACTGGGGGGAACAACCAGGGGGCCAAGCAAAAATCTGGGGGACCATGTCCCACCCAGGTCCCCCCTTAGAATCGCCATTGATTCGATTTGACCGACCGTTTTATCCAGTTTAGAAGATCCGGATTAACCGAAGATGGTTGTTTCTAGCCTGACGTCATTTCTGTACTGAGATATCGGTGAGAATCGTTTAAACATTTGGGCAAAAATTATACAGCAACATTCACATTCAAGTGAGGTAGTGCCTATTTTGCCATCAAGGGCAAAAGCTCTTCTGAGACTTTTTGCCTATGATGGCAATATAGACACTGCCTTGTGAACTGGAATCATTTGGTAATTCCAACAGCTTTCATCAAATTTGGACCAAACCAAAACTTCATGCAACTTTTGGGTAAAATTAAAAACATTTGGGTAAACTCGGAGCATTTGGGTATGGTCCCCAACAGCTTCAATTAAATATGGTAAAATGAGAAAAGCTTTCAAATTTGGGTTAAATTAAGAACATTTAACCCAAATTAAAAAAAACAACATAAATTGGAAACATTTGGGTGAAATGAAGTGCATTAGCCAAAGCAAATCTTGGCAATTTGCAATAGCTTCATTCATTGGGGGGAACTTCAAACAATCATATTCAAAGTTTTCCATTGAAATTAGAGTACATTTAGAAATTTGAATGCACAGACATTTGTCTGAGTGAATGTAACTGTATTTAGATTTGGATAAAATTAGAATCATTTGGGTAATAACCTCAATCAAATTTGAGCAAATGAGAACATCATTCAAATTTGGTTGAAATTAGAAATCTTTCCGTATATTTGAAAAATTAAAGCAACTTCAAACAGCTTCATTCAATTTGGGTAATATACAAGAACTGCATTGAAATGTAAATACAATTAGAAACATTTGGATCAATTCCAACAGCCTCAATCCAATTAGGGTAATTGAAACAACTTCATTCAAACTTGGGTACAATTGGAACGGTTGCCATCGGAAATCCCGAGCGGCATATGCGCAAAGCTTCGCACCGTGGCAGCAAGCAACAATAGAGTTCACATGCCATGATCACTCGATTATTGCTTGT